>Ga0209687_1000034_pt1 | contig 61770 bp, 55 predicted proteins | sample GraSoiAngelo_136_FD_185893 | JGI IMG/M metagenome (GOLD analysis project Ga0209687, IMG submission 185893) | Grasslands soil microbial communities from the Angelo Coastal Reserve, California, USA - 14_0929_09_20cm (SPAdes) (version 2) | ecosystem: Environmental > Terrestrial > Soil > Grasslands ...
GTAATCTGCTTCAGGTAAGCGGCTGAAAAAGTTGCCTACATCCGGATCGTCCTTCGGGTCTGCTTGCAAGACCGTGTCATTGCCGTCGTAGGTCTTCTGCCTCCACGGATCGAACACTACTTTTTCGTAGGTGTGGTTTGGGTGCAGCGTTGCTACCACTCGATCGACGGGGTCGTAAAACAGGATCGCGCTGACTCCGACAACGCGAGCGAACTCGAAGCCGTGCGTGGCGCTGAAGAACGGTTCATACTGCCGGACCGGTTTACCTTTGTTGTTGAAGATCGTCCAGCCGCTCCCTACCCAGCGCGGATTCACATCCGGCCCGGATCGGATCAGCGGACCCGGCTCGGCTTGAATCTTCTTCTGAATCTCCCGACCGAAGCCGTCCGAGTAAGAGAAACTGTGCTGTATTTTTGTCTGCTCACCGGGACTGAGGTCAGCCTCGTGCGTCTCCCGGGCGAGTGTGTACACCACCGCCGACTCAGGCGTAGGGTCATTCAAAGTTCGTTGGTAGGCGAACAGATCGTAGACCAGTCGCGTTGTGGCGTGTTGAAGAATCGAGTGCGGGCCAGCGAGTGGGTTTTCCAGGTGATCGAGGATGACCGCATCAGTTAGGTCCGCTTCGAACTCCTCGAGCGAGTCACCCAGGTTCTCCTCGGGTTTGCCCATGACCGCCGTACCTACGACCATCCCGAGCGCGTCGAAGGCCGCCGCCGATCGATTGCGGTTAGGGTCCATCACTAATCTTGCTTGAAGCAGCCGGTAGTCATTACCCGATGTGACCAGATTGCCCGAAACATCTCGCTCCCCGACGGTGACACGGTTGCCGAGCGGGTCGCGCGTTTCGACCGGAAGCAAATCGTAGCCGTCGAGAGTAATAGTGGTCGTTTCACCAAAAGGATCGCGATAGCGCTGAACAAGGAAGAAGTGCTCGCGGGCGTAGGACTCTTCCGCTGCTGCGTCGTCACTCTTCTTGGATGAATGAAACGCGCGGCCGGTTGGAATCCACCAGTGGCCGTCATTGTCGAGATCGACGTAGCCGCCGCGGTCCGCCACGTGGCCGCCCGGAATATCCGCGGCGAAAACACTTGCGGGATTGGGCAAAAGATCTTCAAGAGGTTGATCGCCGCGCGGGCGCTGATAGACCTGCGTTAGCAATCCGGGAGTGAATGCCAGCTTGTAGCTCTCGCCCGGTATCGCAAGCGATTCAATCAATCCGAATGGCAGCAGCACAAACGGATCGTTCTGTGCGGTTCCAAGATCATCGGGCCGGTAATGCGTGCGCACCCGCTCTATCACACGACGCTGTCGGCCGGCGCTGGACGATTCTTCATAGTTGATCTCGCTGTCGAAGACGTGTTTTGTTGGACCATTCCGCTCCTTGCGAACAAAGTCGGATATCTGGAACCGCCCGCCGTGACCCGACGGCGAATATCCGGTAAGTTCATAAGTCCTCGCCTCGCTCGGCAGCGGAGTCCGGTACGAATCGTCACCTGAGATCGCGTTGGTGACGCTGTTCTCGGTGTAGGTCACCAGCGTCAGCGTTTGTTTGTCCTGGTCCTGCGAACCAAGCTCCGGGTCAGACCGTCTTCGGCCATACCCAACCGCAGCCGATTTCAGAACGTTGCCGAATCGATCCACTTCAAGAGTCAACGCGTGACCGATACGGGGGTCCGCCGGATTGCGTTCATAGTGATAGTCGATGGTTTCGCGCGGGTGGGCTAAGAAAACGGCGTGAAGATTGGCGTCTTGAGGTTGCAACAGCTCAATCGTGTAGTTGCGCTCGGATACGCTGTACGGATGGATCGCCTTCGCTGTCCCGTCAATGGCGTAGACTTCCTGGCGCAGGATCGAACCCTTAAGCGCGCGGCATGCCTCGCGTTCTTCGTCTGTCGACAAGCCGTCCGGAAGCACGGTGTCCTCAAGCAGCAACGCTCTGGCTTGTCGATCATCCAGGCCCGGTTCGCGATAGTACTCGCTAATTTCATCTTCGCCAGCCATACCGGCAAAGAAGTTGGAGATGACTTTGCGGTCAAGATATGCGCCGGTGTGAAACCATGTCTTTGTGTGAACCGGCGGCACGTGAGACGCTGCGTCTATGTTGTCGCCGGTTGGGAAATGATCGCTCGAGCTGAGCGAGGCGAATTCCTCGGTGTCCCATTGCTCGACCATTCCGAACCCGCGAAACTCGCGCTCGACTCCGTCGAAGTAGCCGTGATGATAGGCATATCGGGTGACAAACCGGTTGCGGCTGATGCGGTCGTAGGTTTCGACTCGCTCGACTACGTGAACCGGAAACGGAACCCTGGTGATCCACGGTTTTCCCGCAAGCTTGTCGGCAAGGTAGAACTTCGTGGAAGCCACATAGTGAACAAGCGTCTCCGAGCCGAGGTTGTTAACCGATCTGGTAAGCAAGTGAGGCTTCTGCCCGCCCATCAGATCGATGTACCGCATTGGCCCCCGCGTGTGACCAGGCAAGGGCGTTGACCACACAAGACAAGCTGTCCCGTTGCCGAGCAAGTCGGCAGTCATGATTGACGATAGGTTATCGACGGCTGGAAAGGCGCTAAGTCGACGAGGCTCGCTCCAGCGGTTGCCCGACTGGTTGAAATAGAGGTCAACGCCGTCGCGGCTGAGATAAATGATGTCGCTGGTCCCGGAGCCGTCGATGTCCGCAAGCCGAACCCGTTTCTGGTCGAACTGGTCGGGGTTATCGAACCACGGAGCATTGTCCATCGAGACTTTTGCTCCGAAGCGTCCGTAGCCGAGATTTGGCCAGTAACAAACCTCTCCATTTCGAATTCGCGCCAGACCGGTCAACCCGTCGCCGCACATGTCCGCGAGGTAAATCGATTGCTCGCCGTCCGCAAAGACGAGCTTCGGACCCATCTCTTCATCCAGCGCTTGCCGAACAAATTCAAATAAACCGAATCCTTCTTCAGCCAGAGAGGGCGCCCAGGTGAAGGCTTCGTTTTCGGTGATGAGGACATCAGCGTGGCCATCGCCAGTAAGATCGATAAATCGTAGATTCGGGTCACCCAAGTCAATATTCGGCAGCGAACTGAATGACGTGAACGAATCCCATTCGCCGTCAGGAGTGCGTTCGTAGAAACCGGAGACCGCCCCGCTAAACTGCACGACGTCGAGCTGTCCGTCTCCGGCCAGATCGAGGAACTGATGCTTCTGGCCACTCGACGCCGGCAAAGTGCGCAGTGTTTGCAGCCTGCCGAAATGTGCGTCACCAAGGTTTGGCTTGTAGAACCAGCCGCCGCCCTGCTCGCTCAGAATGCCGGTCACACCCTCCCCGTCGAGGTCGATCCATTGATACTGGGAGCCGTCCAGACCGACCGGCAGATTCTCAAGGCTCTCGGCGTCGATCTCCCTTACTTCTTCCTGAACCGTCGCCTTTGTGTATTCGAACTCGAGCGGCGGCAGCGATTTCTTGAGATAGGTCCCGTCATCCCGTCGAACGTAGCCCGACTGAGTGACGCTTGTAATGAACGAGGCAACGGGGCCTTCGTCATAGACGAATTCCGTTGAGCGTACGAGATAATCATCCGCGCCGAGCTCTTGCGGAAAATGATGAAACATCAACGCCCGCCGACACAGACGATACGTTCGCGTCTCAAAGCCCGCTCGATGACTGGAGAAGGGGTCTCGGCGAGCCGGCCATTCTCGGCTTCCGTCTTTGGTAGCGCGAACGAAGTGACGTGCTTCGGCGTCGACCGGCAGGTCTTCGTAATGTCCCTCCTCGTAGTCAAACACCAACTCAAACAACCAGCTCGCCGTCAAAAGGTTCGGCTCGACCAGGCGTGACGTTCTGTTGCCATACTTGATTCGCTTCAGATACCGATTCGCCGAGCGGCTTTCGTAGGTTCTGTTCTTCTCGTGCACCCGGGACAGGTCAACACTGCCTGAGTCTTCAGGGGCGTAGTCATAAACGATCGCGTTTCCCTTGTCATCATAGCTTTCGCAGATCAGCCAACTGAAAATGCGTCGCGGGTCGGCAGGATCGTAGATGCGGCTTTCGCCAGTCTTGCCGTAAGAAGTCGTGATGTTATCGCGGCTGATGGACCGCCAGAACATGTCCGTGGGATCGGTTTGGTTTGTCCACCGTTCAATACGCGCGAACAGCCCTTCGATGCGCGGACGATAACGCTGAATCCGGTAGCGCGTCCCCTCCACCATGCGGACGACGGCCTCCGACTTCCATTCGCCACGATCTTCAACTAGGACGGGAACAAGATCTTCAGAGCCGGACAGAATAAACACGTCAGATTCATCGGCGTCTTGATATCTTGGCAGGCCTTTGTCTGTCTTGCGTGTGATCGAAGGATTTGAGAGGTTCCAGCCGAACCCAAATGGTCCATTACCGGCGCCGGAGTCATAAGAAAGAGAAAGTTGCGGACCAAAACCTGATCGGCCCGGCGAAGCAAAGATAGGGACAGAGAGCGAACCCGTTCCGGTAACCGGGTTGGCGGCAAACTTCTCGCCAATCCCTCTGATTGCGCCGCCGCCTTTTGGCAGTGAGATGGATGGTGGAGAGTTTGCCGTTCGACTGGCGTCGCTCTTGGCGCTAGCGGTATTCTCACCGCCCGCGTTACTTCCTTCGCTTCGGCGTTCATGCATAGCGTCTCATCTTTCACGGCTGGGGCACGGACGCTTCGCAGGGAGGAGAATGCGAATCCGCGGTTTGCCTTGGCTATTTCTTATTCAGGCGTCCCAGTGGTCTATGCCCACATAGATGATGGCGTGTCGGATGAATACTGGATCGGCTCAATTCCTAAATAGCGTTCTGTGAACTGAGGCAGTTTTTCATAGGACTATGGACATCACCGTTTCCCGGATCTTCCCATTAATACATGACGTGAGAACATAGGTTACCATTGCAAAATTCCGCGCCAAGCCGGGATTACGATCTGGATAACTTGGGGTTAACGACCAGAACTTGCGGCAAGCAACTGACGACGGTGATAAACCGCACCAATAGACGGCCTCCCGGTTAGTAGGTCAGGCCTGTCGCCCTGTTCGAACATTCCAAACTCCAAACGAGAATACAAGGTTTCCTACTGTTGAGCACTCGCTCGGCTTCCGACCTCACATCAGGGATCGAGCTGTGCCCGAATGGAGATAGAGTCGAATGGAGCAGCATGATTCGTAGCGTGAGGTTTGAAAGTGGGAGCGAATGTGGGAGTAAACACTTGAGGCCACCACGGTAGCGGCCTCAAGTGCCTGATTTGATTGGTAGCGGCGAGTGGACTTGAACCACTGACCTTGGGGTTATGAATCCAATTCAAATCCTCTACGCGAGTTACCGTAGACTTCTATCCATTTCATTCTAATCCGAATCGCAGCCGACCGAGAGTACATAGGTTTCCGTCGTTTTCCATACTGTGCGATGAATTCTGTCCACAGATTGGCCACAGCATTCGGAGCTATCTATGCAAGCAGTGCCTTGCAGACCGGTTTACTAAACCAGTTCAATTCGTCGCCTACAGTGGTCCGTAATCGCTCAGAAATACGCCCAGAACGATTTTTGACTTGATGAATGGCTGTTGGACTCGGCAAGCATTCGGGTCTTAGAAACCTCTAATGCATTTTTATCTTCAATCGCAATTCTCACCAAACCTGTGAAGTCGGAGGAGTCCAGGCAGATTTCGTTAGTATTAGTGGAGGTTCTCTTCTATGGGGGCGGCTAGTCTCCCACCCTTTGAACAATCGCAGAAGGTCACCACTATTTTAGTGGACTACTATTTTAGTGGCCCTCCCGGTTTGTGATCATCGCGCGGACGTACAACCGGAAACAAAAACGGCAGCGCAGAGTCAGAATGAAAAGCTTGGAGATAGAACAAAACTCAACCAAGCTATCGCTCTGATTCAAGGATGGTGATGCCCACGCATCGCAGAAGCTTTGGCAGAAAAACAAGCTCAAGAAGGAAGGCTTCGTAAGAAGAACAGCGCTTGAGTGGAGAGACTGCCTTAAGATTGAGGGGAAGAGCGAGCAACGTCACGCCTGACGACTCGCCCGATTGTGACTACTACTACGGGAATTCACAAACCCGTGTGACTAACCCTTGATCAGTCAGAGACGCTAGGTTGATTTTCCTTAGCGGAGCATCCTTCTCAACAGCGAATACAGTTCAAAGGATTTCAATAGCTCGTGTTTGATGGGTCTCACTACAAAATAAGGTGGTAGTAGATGAGTTATCTAATTACTTCTTTTGGAACAGACCATCAGCACAGGCAATTAGTAGCCACAAGAGATAAAGGCGACGTGTATCTACTCTCGTCCTGTAGTGTCCTCTGAGAAGGATAAGCACTCAATATGCGAGTTACTTCGTCTTGAGTCGGATAGTCTCGCCAACTGGCCTTAACCCAATCGCAACTTCGCTTTTACTGTTTCGTGTCGGGGATGGGCTCTACCCGAATTCTGACGGGATCGTCGCTTCTTACCTCAAGAACATTAGCTCTCACTGGTGCACCATTGTCTGGCACGAGTACGAGCTTACGCTCTAGATTGCCTTCCATGAAGACGGCGAGGGAAATGAACTCGTAGTTGTTTGAGGTATCTGTATCTCTTCTAGGATCAACCTGTACCTCTACTTCGGCGTCACCTTCCTTCCAAGTAACAGGACTGACAAACACACTATTTGCCCCTCGAATCCAACCCCCTTGAAATGTGTAAGAGTTCATCGCTCTGTTTCCTTCTTGGCAGACCCCAGTCTCAAAAACGAGGCCATTGGCCGGCATCACGTTTCGCCTTCCCTTGAAGCCTTCCTAAGCTAATCAAGTTTTTGGCAGTCCTTGCTACGATCATATCCATTAGTCCCGACCTGCCGATCCTCTAGCTTTATTTCACTTCCGGGGCCGCACTTATCGTTGTCATGGTACCGGCGCTCACTGGCGGGCCGTTTTGCCTCATTGACAGAATAGAACGTAGATACTTCTGCCATGTCTCTTTTACCTCTCAAATTCTCTTCAGCGCAAAGATTTGCGCTCTACCCTAGATAGACGCTGACTGTTATCGGCACTATTCAAAGTTGTTTTGGTTCTTGGTGTGGCCGAATGCGTTAGGACGAGCATTTGCTCCGGGGCGTTACTCCCTTCATCGCATTTGCTACTGGCTGCATTTCTGAGCCACATAGCAACCAAGTTCCTCTTTGCAGCCTTCGGCCACATCTGGGCTAGGCTTTGCGCTTTGGCTTCCGTGACTTCTTTTGAGAATCCGATTTCTTCGGCCTTCCGCCGACGCTTGGCGTGTAGTTCATAACCTCGTCCCGATATAACAATACCCTTCCAACGATTCGGACTACTCGGAACCTACCCTTCTTTACCAAGTGATTGATGGCTTGAATTGAGACCCCGCGTAATTCTGCGGCTTCAGCTTGGGTTATCAGATCGTCGAGGTCTATTTTCAAGGCAGTATCAAACCAGTTGATTTCATCCAAAAGCTTTGTAATAATCCGCAAGCCAAGAGGGTGACACACGTAACCCGCTGGCACAGCGTAGGGGCGGGCCGACTCCCGCCAAGGATAAACCGGCCCGTCTCTGCAAACTGCTTCGAAACAGGGGTAAGTATGCCAGATGCAAACTGGGATGCCAAAGCACAGAGACGGTTTAGCGTGAAGCGCTGGCGCGAACTATTCGGCGAAGCGATAACAGACCCCGAGCACGCCGAACGGATGACGGTTCTGATGATGTCCATTCGAGGATTGATCATCGGAAGATGGTCGGAGCGGAAGGTTGCCGCGCACGCGATTAGCAATGCGATTAAAGCGTGCCAGCCCTATGTGCGACCAGAGACGCTACGCGAAAAGATAGAAGAAGAGAGGCGGGGTGAACATGCCTGATAAGAAGAAAAAAGCAAATGAATGGTTCAGCGTAGAGTGCTGGCTGGAACTATTCGGCGACAACATGACCGAGCTTTCAGGTAACGCTGAACGAATCATGGTTCTGATGATCTCTCTACGTCATATGATCAAGGGTAGCAAATCCGAGCGAAAGAAAGCGGCTCACGCAATCCAAAACTGTGTCAAAGCCTGTGTCCCCTTTACCCGAACTCAACTCCTCGCAGATTACACGGAGTTGAAAACCAAGAAGCACAAAGCCACTGAACAGGTGCGTCGCTAGGCTGCGATCCTCGACCCGCGAGAGCAACTGCTCGTCTAGTCTTGCCAAGCATCGAAAAAGAATTTTGAGAAAACTTCCCAGGTTTATCGTCGGCCTCAGTGCAGCCGGGGGCATACTGCGATTTCTCCACACTAACCCGCCGCGCCCATACCGAAAAGTGATTAGTCGGAAGGCAGAAATCAGAACGGAGAAAAGCCAATGACTAAGACACTCGCTACAAGCCAATGGGCTGACCTGCTCAATCAAGCTGTCACTCAACCCGGATTGATTCTCAAAGCGTATTCCAGTTTTCACGGCTACAGCATCGGCAATCAGATTGCGGCCCTAGTTCAGTGTCAGACGCGCAATATTCAACCCGGCCCTATCAACACCTATCCCGGATGGCAAAGACTCAACAGGCAGGTTATGAAAGGGCAGAAGGCTATCTGGCTTTGTATGCCTATAACGTTCAAGCGGAAGGCAGCGAACGATCAGAGCAGCGGACAAGAGAGCCAACCGGAGAGAGAAGTCATCACGGGGTTTGTGTGGAAGCCAAACTGGTTTGTATTGGCACAGACTGACGGCCAGCCGGTTCCGATGCCTGAGATACCAGCATGGGACAAGGCGAAAGCTCTAGCGGCTCTCAACGTCACAGAGATTGAGTTTGAAGGGATGGACGGGAATGTACAGGGGTACGCGAAGAGAAGAGAGGTTGCAATATCGCCGCTCGCAGAGCTGCCAGCCAAGACACTCTTTCACGAACTAGGCCACGTCGGGTTAGGGCATACACTAGAGGCAGGAGTAAGCGACTCAGAGGCTACCCCGCGAAGTCTGCGAGAAGTTGAGGCGGAAGCCGTCGCATTGATTCTTTGTGAGTCTCTCAGCCTGCCCGGTGCCGAGTATTGCAGAGGGTACATTCAAAGCTGGCTCGTGGGTGACGCGATACCGGAGAAGTCTGCTCAAAAGATATTCGGAGCCGCTGACAGGATTCTATGTGCGGGCTGCTCCAAAGAAGGGAGGGTTGAACAATGGTTTTCGTAGTCGTGCTGTTCTTTATCTTGAAGGTCGCAGCCAGCTTTGCGGCTAAGGCAATCAGAATAAAATGAGACAGAGGCGGGCTGCGCATACCACAAAACACGCAGACTACTAAAATAGTAGAAAAGGGGACGGCACGATGAATACACTCGCTACAGAATGCTCATTAAGTAAAGAGTCAGAGGCACAGGCGGTAACAAGAGCCGACACTTGCAGTCAAACTTCGCTCACGCCCAATAGCCGTAAAGTAAAGAGTGGCTGTGATGCCGTGGACGGAGAGAGCAAAGACTATATGACCGAATCGGAGATTGCCCAATTTCTTGCCGCTTCGAAGCAGGGCAGACACGGAATCCGAGACTACTGCATGATGTTGATCGCTTATCGCCACGGCTTGCGCGTTAGTGAATTAATTGACATTCGGCTCGCCGACGTTGATATGGTCACAGCACGTCTGTTCGTTCGACGTTTGAAAGGCAGCCTGTCAACGCATCAGCCTATCGAAGGTGACGAACTCCGCGCTATTCGTGCTTGGTTGCGTCAGCGGTCTTTAGAGAGCAATGCAGCCCACTCGCCCTTTCTCTTCTTGAGTGAACGCGGCCCGTTCACAAGGCAAGCATTGAACTACTTGGTTCAGCAGACAGGGGAAAGAGCGAAGCTAGGCTTTCGAGTACATCCTCATACCCTGCGCCACTCGTGCGGATTCTACTTGGCCAACAAGGGCTTGGATACGCGGTTGATTCAAGACTATCTCGGCCACAGGAATATTGCGCACACGAGCAGGTACACGCGCACGGCTGCATCGAGATTCGAAGGGTTGTGGCGATGAAGGCAAGGTATCCGATCATTTGCAAGTCTCCACTCTGTGTTGCCACAACTTTCAAGCTAATCCACCGAAGATAATCAGCCCGATACCGATGCTGGATACCAAGACACCAACAATATAGTAAGGTGTCCAAGCGCGTAGGACGATTTCGGGGTTTATTGCGCTACCGGACAGGTAGATGTCTTTCTGAGTGAAGCCCAACACCTCGCAGATGTTCTTAATCGTCGCGACGATTTCACACCGTCGCTTCTGGCTCAAGTAGAGTAGCCTTGAAGCGATAAGACATAATGTCAAATCAATTGAGAGCAATCCAATCTGCATTAGTACCCGAGACAGAGGATGACTTGTCAGCCACGCGCCTAGTAGAAGCTGAACTGTAAAATATCCCGTGAAGAGCTTAAGGTCCAACTCCGTGATCGAACGAAGCAGCGCCACTTGATCGTCATAGCGCATTTTTAGAGCGTCAAATCGATGTGCTTGGTAAACAGCCTCCATTCCTATGCCTTCCTTTCTAACTACTCAGCAACTCCACAATTGTGATGAGTCAATCCAGTGTACACACGAGGGTTTAGTCGTATTCCGACATGCGCCGCCGGAAGAGATTATCAATGCTAAGAATGCCCTAAATCGAAACCTACTTACTTCATTAGGCCCGTATTTCTTTTTTTGATACGCTTCTGATTGAAACCGCTTGGGGTAGCCGATTATATAGAGTGAAACCGAATCTTCAAAGTAAAACAAAGGGTCTAAAGGGTCTACGCGGAAGATAAGCCGCGACTATCTATAGACGCATCTTGGCAGTCCGACAGTCGGTTCTCGTAAGAACGAAAAAGTGCCGCCATGGGAAGAAAGAAGGGCACGAGCAAGTCAGCAAGTACGGCATTAAGGACCAAGATCATCGAAGGTACTCAAGCTCGATTGCCACAATCGGAAATAGCGAGACAGCTTCGTTGCAGCCCTCAGTACGTCAGCTCCGTCATCAAGGAAGCAAAGAAAAACTCTGAACGGTTTGTCGATGTCTCCGAAACAATGGCGGAGTTTCGCAAGCTGGGATGGAAGATCGTGGATATTTACGACAAGCTGGCGACTGAAACAAAGTTCTCGAATGGCAAGGTGTCACTCAGGACGCTTGGCAAATGGGCCAGAGGGGAAGCCAAGGCGTCGAAAACACGTGCTGAGACTCTAAAGGACGCACTCACTCACGTGAGAAACCTCGAAGGCTATGTTCAAGCCCCTCGATCTCGGAAGGGCTTACCGCTGCTTAATCCTCTTAAGAAGAAGGCTGCCCACTAACGCTCTAACACTCCGTTACAGAAAAAAGGAACACTGATTTGGTCGTAATTTAAGTATCAGCGAATGTTAAGCTCAGTTCTTCAAATTTCTCAATAGTATTACTGAAGGGATAAAACGCCTTTGACTTGAAAATAAGGGAAATGAAAGAAAGGACGATGAACAGATTGAACTCTGAGAACTCTATACCATGCATTGAAGAAGTAGCTTTTGAAACAGCACGCATTCTAAAACAGCAAATTGAAACTAAGGACTTGATGAAACTATTACAAATTGTCTTTCTCACCGTAGACGAAGCGGCTTGGCTTCTGAGGGTAGAGAAAAAGACAGTCTACGATTGGATTTCGAAAGACCTCTTACCTGTGAGATACGCCAACTCCAAGCCGATTTTCTTGCTCGCTGAACTCATGGATTGGACACGTCCAGAAAACGACAAGCACACGGAACGTAGACTCCCGCTCGCAACGCAGTGTAAGATCGCAACGCCACGGTTGGCTGCGATTCGGGAAAGGAGTTAGCGAACCGTGTCAGTCAAGCAGAGAGGTAAGAGTAAGACATGGTACTACTACTTCCGTCTGAACAGTGTCAGGTACCGAAGAGCGATTCCAGAGGCACGCACAAAGTATCAGGCTCAACAAGCGGAAGCAGCAGCAAGAGACAGTATCTTCGAAGGCAAGTACAACAGGCGATCAAGCACCACGACCTTTCGTCAGTTTGTCGAATCTGAATTCTTGCCTTGGGCAAAGGACAACAAGCGCTCTTGGAGAAACGATGTTTCCAGAGCCAAGCCACTGATTGAATTCTTCGGTAAGCAAAGGCTATCGGAAGTGACGCGATTCCTGATAGAGCAGTTCAAGAAGCAAAGGCGCGGCGGCTTAAGCATGCGAGGGGACTCACTGAGTAATTCTTCGGTGAATCGGGAGCTAGAACTTTTGTCGAGGATATTCAGCTTCGCCATAGAGCGCGGCGAGATAGATAGCAACCCATTCAAAGGCGTCAAGAAACTGCCAATGAATAACCTGTTGACTCGCTATCTCACAGAGGACGAAGAACGCCGCCTGATGGCTGTGCTGACGAATCGGCGCGCACACTTGCTACCTATCGTACTGATTGCGCTTCACACCGGTATGAGACGGGGTGAGATTTTATCGCTGCGATGGGAGCAAGTGGATTTCGTTCGCGAGTCGATTTACTTGTTGCACACGAAGTCGGGCAAGCCTCGCACCGTACCAATGAACGCTGTTGTGAAAGATGCGATGTCGGAAGTGAGGAAAGACGCAGGCGGTTTTGAGTATGTCTTTCTCAATCCCCGAACAGGCAAGCCTCTAACGGACATCAAGAACGCTTTCAATGCTGCACTGAAGGAAGCTGGAATTGAGGGGCTACGCTTTCATGACTTGAGGCATACTGCGGGAACTCGAATGGCAGATGCCAACGCGCCGATAACGGCGATAGCGGAGATTCTGGGCCACAGGGACATCCACACAACGATGCGATACGCTCACGCGACCGACGAAGGGAAGCGAAGGGCAGTCAAGTCGCTGGAGGGAGTTGTCCCCAATTTGGCCACAAAGAGCAACAGCAGCCCGTTGAAGGCTGCTGTAACTTGCTGAAGTATTGGTAGCGGCGAGTGGACTTGAACCACTGACCTTGGGGTTATGAATCCCACGCTCTAACCACCTGAGCTACGCCGCCACATCAATTTCTTGCTCACTACAAAGAACTCCGCGGGAGGGCTTCTGTCATAACAATGATCGAGTACGACCTCCGTCTCCATCGAGTACGACCTCCGTCTCTATCGAGTACGACCTCCCCTCTCACCCGCCCCTCCGAGTGCATGAACATAACGCATGCTCGTATATCATGTCTATATTCGTGAGCCTAGCCTAACTGGGGCCGGTAAGCCTTCGCATCTATATCCTTGCTCCATCAGTAAACCGTAACCGGAAGTGTGAAAACAACGGAAACAGCATGCTCGACCAAAAGAGCGGGAGTAAACTCCCTCCCAACCTGTGATTTTTTGACTCCACCCGTTGTTCTTAAATTCCACCGCTGATTCTTAAAATCCAACCTTTTAATTTTTAATCCCGCCTTCTTGTTCTCAATCGCAACCTCCGATTTCAAATCCAATTTTAAATCCCCATCTGTGATTCAGATCGTTGTCGTTCCAGCTCCAGATTCTCTATACAATCTTCGCACTTGCTGAGTGTGTCCTTGCGTTCTTGCCTCTCGCGTCTTTGCGTCTTTGCGCCCTGGCGTTCCTCTTTAACCTTCATTGCAGCTTCAGGAACATAGTCAGATTTTCATTCGCTCGGCCGAGGGCTCTCGCCAGGCTCAGCTTCGCGAGATTATGCGCGAAGACGCTGTTGATGTAGTCCAGTCTCGCGGTTGAAACCGCTTCCTGCGACTGCACTACGTCGACGTTGTCACTTACCCCCGCGTCGAATCGCTGGCGCGTTAAATCGAGGTTCTGGCGGCTCACCTGAATGTTTTTCGTAGCGATGTCGACCTGACCGGCGGCCGCTTGCAGATCGAGATAAGCGTTGCGGATCTCGCCCTCGATGCGCCCTTTTAAATCCTCGAACTCGGCCTGCCGCTGAGTCAGCGCGGCCTCTGCCTGCAGGATATTTCCTTCCGTCCGGCCCCCCGTCCATATTGGAATTCGAATTGTGGCGGCAACCGCGAACGTGCCATGCGACTGAAAAGGGGTCGTACCGATCGCGCCATAGTCGGCATTGATTGAAAAGGATGGAAGCCGTTCCGCTCGGGCCGCGGATATGGATTGGTTGGCGGCCCTTACCTGCGCCTGCGCAGCCTTCAGGTCCGAGCGATGTTCGAAGGCCTGCTTCAATGCTTCTTCGAGCGTGAGCGGGGGCGCCGGGGAAAAGGGCACATCGTCGGAGATGTCGTATAGATCGCTTACGGGAACTCCGGTCAATCTCGCCAGACTTATTTTCTGCTTGGCAAGATCGTTCTGTAGCGAGAGCAGCCGCTGTTGCTGCGTGAGCAGTTGAACCTGACTTCGATTCACATCGACTTGCGCAAGCACTCCGACGGCGCGCTGCTGGGCCGCTTGTTGATAGAGCGCATTGGCGGTCTCAACCTGGGCCTGCGCGGATTCCACCCTCGCCTTGGCCGCGATGACCTGAAGATACGACCCGCCGACCGCAAGGACGATGAGGTCACGCGCGTCATCCGCGAGTCTTTCGCCTGCTCGAGCCGTCTCCGAGGCCGACCGATAATTGTGCCACGCGGTCAGGTCTACGACGCTTTGCGAAAGAGACGCCCGCGCGTCGAAGACATTGAACGGCCCCACAATCGAAGGAAGCGAGAACCCGGGAATCGGAGAGCTGATCCGAAGACCGCTCGCCGTGAGATTCAACTGCTCGACGGTTTCATTGAGACTCGCGCTGATGTTTGGCATCAAGGCGCCGCGGGCCGACTTCTCCTGGCCTCTCGTCTGCCGGACAAGTTGAGTCAATCCAACCGCGCCGAGGTTATATTCGAGCCCGCGCTGAATTGCTTCGCGAAGCGACAGGCGTCCCGAGAATGGGAGCCGCGCCGTGCTCGGTATGCTTCCCGAATAAGGCCCCTGTATCTGAACGGTCGGGTTAATCGTGTTCACGCTTGTGGTCGTCCCCGGCACGGGAGTTTGAGTCGCAGTCACGGAACCGTTTTGCGCGGTTCTTCCGGATAGCGGGAGCGGATTTGCCTGCGAGCCAGGCTGTTGACTTCTCGGCGGCCCCACTTGAGCGAAGCCATTAGTGACGAGGACAGAGCAAACCGTTGAGAGCATAAAGAACGTTCCGGCGATGTTAAATATTATTGCGATCGATCTTCTCATCGTAGCAACCATGCCTTTCAAGGATGTTGAGTCTTCGCGGTTAGCTGAGCTGTTTTCGAAAGCGCCATACGCTCAGCGAGACTAGGACGAGCGTGAACACAAGCAATCCCACAAAGTGAGGCCAGAGGGTTTGCAACCCGGTTCCTTTGAGCATGCTTCCCCGCACTATGGTGACGAAATGATAAATCGGGTTTAGTTGAGTCAGGGGCTGAAGCCAGTGCGGCATCGCTTCAATCGGGCTAAAGGCCCCCGATAGCGTGGAGATCGGCGGGTTCACGAAGAAGCTGGTCAATGCCGCCTGCTGGGCGGATTTGCTAAAGGTCGCAATCACGGTGCCGATGCTTATTCCCGATAGTATGCAGAGCGCTCCGCCGCTCAGCACCAGCAGCAGGCTCCCTCGCGAAGGCACGTGAAAGACCACCCTGATAACCACGACGGCGCAGAGCATCATCAGACACAACAGCGCGAACAGCGGAGTCAGCTTGGCGATAATGACTTCGGTGGTGCTTGCCGGCGACATCAGCAATTGTTCGATGGTGCCCGCGGCGCGCTCTTTGACCATGGCTCCAGAGGCGACGATAGAGCTGTTTAGAATCAACAGGAGTCCTAACACACCGGTCACGATAAACCACGAGCCGTCGAGTCCGGGATTGTAGAGGAAGGCGGGAAAGGGCAATACTCGCCGCTGTTGAACCGGGCTCGAAGGCGTCATCCTGCCGACACTCAAACGAAGCCGCTCGCTTCGAAGCGTCTGGTTGTAGCTTTGAATCACTCCCTGCGCATAGCCCTCGGCTATGGCGGCGGTGTTTGCATTCATCGCGTTGAGAACGAATTGAATCGTAGTCTGGCGGCCGCGCGTGAGGTCTCGCGAATAGTCGTACGGAATGACCAGTCCGCAATCGATGTCGCCCTTGCCTAACGCATCTCCGAGCTCGTCGCTTGAAAGATAAGAGCCGGCAAGCTTAAAACTCTTGCTCTCGGTCATAACAGCGATCAGCTCACGGCTCTCCCGAGTTTTGCTGTCGTCGACGACGCCTAAGCGCAGATCGCTGACATTGGCGCTCAGAGCAAAGCCGAATACGAGCAACTGCAACGCGGGCGGAACCACCATCGAGAGCACAAGCCGACGGTCGTGCCGGATCTGGTTGAATTCTTTTCGAACCAAGGCGAAAACGCGATGGCCGATCACTGGAATGCCAGGTCGCATGGTTAAGCCTTCAATTGCATTCGCCGCATGCTTCGCCAGGCCATCAAATAAAAGATGCAGCCGATGAATCCGATGACGAGTACTTTCGCCCATGTAGCGGGCCACCCGCCTCCTTGCAAGAACGCATCACGGACGATCTCGATGTAGTACTTGCCCCAGACGAAGTTCGACAGCCATCGAAATTGGGGAGGGATGTTTTCGATCGGATATAGAAGCCCCGACAATAAGAACACGAGCAGAAAGCCTCCAAGCGCCACCGCCTGCAGCGCCGCGACCTGACTTGGAATCGCGGCTCCAACCATCGTTCCAAATGACGAGACACAAAATGCGTAAAGAACCGTGGCTACTATGAAGGGCGTCGGATCGCCCGCGATGCCGAGCTCAAAGTAGGTGAACAACAGGATGAGCATGAGCACGCATTCCGCGAGCGCTACGAATACGAACGTCAGTATCTTGCCCAGCAGGAATTCATGGACGGAAATGTTGGAGACGTAGACCTGAGGAATAGTCCGCTGTTCCATCTCTCGCGACATCGCCAGCCCGGCCAGCAGCGGCGGAAACAGCGACATGCCGAGGACGAAGATCCCGGGGCCGTAGAATTTTTTGGAGGAACGGCCGGGGTTGTACCACAGGCGGATGGCGGCGCTGACCGGTTCCATGCCGGCAGCGCCTCCGAGCCTCCTGTTGTAGGCGCTTACGATCTGGCTCGTGAAACCGGCGACCAGTTTTGCCGAATTGGCGTCGGAGGCGTCGATGAGCACCTGAACCGGCGACGCGACCCCGCGGTTGAGATCGCCGCCAAAATGAGCGGGGATGATAAGCGCTCCGCGCGCCGTGTTGGTTGTGAGCGCCTGTTCGGGCTGTCGATCGACCGGCCACTGCACTATGTGAAAGGTAAGCGAGGCGCGAAAAGCCTCAATGAAGTTTCGCGACTCGGGCGAATCGTCCAGATCTTGAATCACGAGCGGCAGGTCGCTCACCGTCAACGCGATGGCGGTGCCGAGCAGGATCAACAGAATGAGCGGAAGCACGAGCGCGAGCAGAAGCGTGCGCCGGTCGCGCACGATTTGAATCAGCTCTTTGCGGATTTGAGCAATGATGCGTCTCATACGGCGCCTCATACTGAATGATCAATCTTCGGAGACGGTTTTCCCTTCTTTCCTCGCCTTCTCGACTATGCTGATGAATACATCTTCCATCGAAAATCGTTCTTCCCTGGCGCTAATAATTCTGATTCCATTTTCTTGGAGCACGGTTGTGGTCTTCTTGAGCCCGGCTTCCGCGTCTTCGTCGGTGATGACGTGCAGGCGGTCGCCGAAGAGCGATACTCGCCAATGCTCGCGGTCCTTCTTCAAGAGGTCGGCTGCCTGTTGGGGCCGATCGACCCTGACCTCGAGCAGGCGGCCCGTCTGGCGGCCCTTGATCTCAGTCGGGCTGCCTTCCGCTACGATCTCGCCCGCGACCATTAATCCAAGCCGGTTGCATTGTTCCGATTCTTCGAGATAGTGCGTGGTGACAAGGATCGCGGCTCCGCCATCAGCCAGGCGGTTGATCATCGTCCAGAACGCCCGTCTCGCCAGGGGATCTACGCCGGAGGTCGGCTCGTCGAGAAAGATGACGCTTGGTTCGTGCATGATTGCGGCTCCGAACGCCACTCGTTGTTTCCATCCACCCGGAAGAGCGCCGGTCATCTGGCGTTCTTTGCCTTCGAGTCCCGAAAACGACAGCACCCATCGCAACTTTTCCTGGCGCTCGCGATCAGGCACTCCATAGACTCCGGCGAAGAAATCCAGATTCTCTTTGATCGACAGGTCGTCGTAGAGCGAGAACTTCTGCGACATATATCCGATCCGCTGGCGCACGGAGCCTGACCGCACGCGGCCCCGCTCTCCGGCGAGTTGTACTTCGCCGCCGCTGGGCTCGAGCAAGCCGCAGAGCATCTTGATCGTAGTTGTTTTGCCGGCCCCATTTGCGCCGAGCAGTCCGTAGATTTCGCCGTATTTTATCTGGAGGCTGATGTCCCTGGCGGCGGTGAAGGCGCCGAATCGCTTCGTCAGCTTGTCGGCTCCGATCGCGACGTCTCCTCGCAGCCGCCCGTGATTGTGCCGCGCTGGAAACCGAATTGAATGCGCCTCCTGTCCCAGCGATCGGAGCCGCGCTACGAACACGCTCTCGAGAGTTGGATCATCGGTACGCACATCGCTGACCGACAGACCCGTCGCTTTCATCGTGTCGTCAAGAACACGGCGTGCTTCTTCGGGATCTTTAGTGAGAAGGTCGAGGCGGTCGCCGAATCGTTGAACGTCGATGATCGCGGAATCGGGCCCGCTGATTTCTGAAAGCGCGCTCTCCGCCGCGCTCAGGTCGGATGTTCGAATCTCGAGTCGGCGCGCGCGAAGGCTTCCGCGCAATTCGTCAGGCGTACCGAGCTGCTGAATCTCGCCTTCATGCATCAGGGCCACGCGATGACATCTTTCGGCTTCGTCAAGATACGGGGTCGCCACCAGGATCGTCAGTCCGTCGGAAGAAAGGTGCGCAAGCGTATCCCAGAATTCCCGGCGCGATACGGGATCAACGCCGGTCGTGGGTTCATCCAAAAGCAGGACCTGAGGCTCGGGCACAAGCGCGCACGCAAGCGCGAGCTTCTGTTTCATGCCGCCGCTCAACTGTCCCGCGAGCCGATCTTCGAAGCGATCCATGCTGAACATGCGGAGATATCGCCGGCCCCTTTCGATGATTTCGGCGCGAGGGACGAGTCGCAGATCGCCTACGTATCCGATATTTTCGGAGACTGTTAAATCAGGGTAGAGACTGAAAGTCTGGGTGAGATAACCGGTCTGCGAGCGCGTTTCTCTTGCGGGTCTGTCGAATACCGTTGCGGAGCCCGAGGTCGGTTCCATAATACCGGCCATTATCTGAAAAGTGGTGGTCTTGCCGGCGCCATCAGGTCCTATCAAGCCGAAGATCTCTCCCTTTGAAACATCGAAGCTTATACCGCGCACCGCCTGTATTTCGGCGTAGCTCTTCTTTAGATCGCTGACTTTGATAGCAACTCGAGTCTCGGCGCCATTGGTCATTCGTCACTTGCCGCTTGTTATTGGTCATTTGCGGGGGCGTGTCGGAGGCCACCGGTCGCCGCGAATCAGTATCTCGCCGTCCGCGGGCATTCCAGGTTTTGCGCTGCCGACGCCTTCGTTGAGTTGTAGCTTGACCCCTACGACTTGTTTGACGCGCTCATCTCGAAAGTATGTGTTCTCGGGTGTGAACGTAGCCGTAGGATCAACACGCGATATATATGCATCGAGCGGCTGGTCCGGATTTGAATCCAGGTACACCCTTGCGTGTTGACCGACTTTGACGTTTCCGATCTGTCCTTCCGGAACAAAGCCGCGCAGATACACCTTGCTGAGATCGAGGAGCGATACGATCGGCGTGCCGGCCATCACTACCTCGCCCGGTTCGGCCGAGCGCGTCGTCACGGTGCCGTTGAAAGGCGCTTTCACGGTCAAGTCTTGCCGGTTCGCTTGAGCTTCGGCAAGTTGAGCGCGGGCCTGCTCGATTGCGGCGTTTGCGCTCGCGACCTCGGATTGTTGCTGAGCGATCTGCCGACTCACGGCGTTAGTGGCCGCGCTCTTGATGCCCGGATTGGCGAGACTCGCCTTCGCGAGTTCCAGGGCTCCTCGCGCGGCTTCGACATGACGTTTCGCGGATGCGACTGCCGCGGCTTGTTGAGCGGCCGTCGAAACTGCTTCCAGGCCCTTTCGTTCGGAGACCGCGCCGGTAGCGGCCAGACGCGAATACGCATCCTTATCGAAAAGCGCGAGCCGATAGGCAGCTTCCTGCTGGGCCAGTTCCGCTTCGGCCGCGGTTACTTCAGCTTCCGCTTGGTGCACTCTTCCTTCGGCATCGAGCTTAGCCTGACCGGTTTGCAGATTATTCTGTTGCCATTGCTCTTTCAAAACGGCGATCTGGTTTTGCGCCGCCTGAGCTTTTGCCTGAGCCTGCGAGAGAGCTGCCTTGGCCTGCTCTTCCCTGGCCCGCAACTGCTCGTCGTCGAGGACGGCGATCGTGTCACCTGCCTTGACCTCATCGCCTTCTCTGACGCGGATCTCAAGAATACGCCCGTTGGCCTTTGGAGCGACCGTGGATGCATCGCCTTCTATGCGGCCGCTCAGAGGGATGATGCTATCGGGTACTTTCGGTCCATTGAAGAAAACTTTCCATGCGATTATGACTGCCGCGGCGATAACACCTAATAAGACGATAATCGTGATCAGCCGGCGAACACGCGGGCGAGTATTCGAGGGTTCGGTGGAATCGATCTTTGTTCCTTTGTCATCCGATTTCTCGTCAGATGCAGGTTGGGTTTGTTCTTTCATGTGATGGGGTTTATTGCCGTGCTTGGTCTTTTGAACCGGGAGCGATGCTCCAAAGGGATGCGCCCCTGGGAGCGCGGGCATCCTGCCTGTATTGAGCGCGGGAGCGGCCCGGCACTCTCAGTGCGCGGAGCGCTTCGTCGCTCGACCCGGCTGTCGCCCTGGCCTTTCATAGTTCCCGCCTTTGACGCTTATGAGCGGCGCCGATAAGGTCGTGCTTTGCCCCTGAAATGTCCAACTCCAATATTCCTGATGCTAATCCGGCGCCTTTCCCTCACCCTTTCCTTCTTCTAATGGCAACTACAGCGTTCGCCTTCGGGGAACGACAGCCTTTCGGGTTTGAGATTGATCTTCCGCTTTTGCGCATAATCAACCTTGAGCGCCTACTGTGATTGCCGTTTGCGCTTCGTCTGTCGATAAAGATGCGTGCTCCGGCCGAAGAACATCTCGGCGGCTTCCATTGTGGTTTCAGACAACGTCGGATGAGCATGAATGCTCAGTTTCAGGTCTGAAACAAGCGCCGCCATTTCTACCGCGAGCACACCTTCCGCGATCAGCTCTCCAGCTCCGACTCCGGCGATGCCTACTCCCAGGATCCGTTCGGTCTCAGGATCGACGATAAGCTTCGTGACACCTTCTCCGCGATCCAGAGTAGCGGCCCTGCCCGAAGCGGTCCACGGAAAGCGCGCGACCTTCACATCCCGTCCGGCCGCGCGCGCCTGTGACTCGGTCAGCCCGCACCATGCAATCTCAGGATCGGTAAAGACTACCGCCGGAATTGCGCGCGGTTCGAATGCAACGTCGCGGCCCGCGATCACTTCAGCCGCCACAATGCCTTCGTGCGTCGCCTTATGCGCGAGCATCGGTTCGCCCGCCGCGTCGCCTATGGCGAAGATCGTGCGCTCGGCGGTCCGTCGCTGTGAATCAACTTTAATAAAGCCGCGTGAATCAATCTCAACCGCGGTGTTCTCGAGTCCCAAACCCGCTGAGTTCGGTCTGCGTCCAACGGCGGCAAGGACTCTGTCGAACATCGCTGAATCCTGTCCGCCATCGGCTTTTTGAAAGGTAACTCGCACGCCGTCGCCTTCGTCTTCTAAACCGACGACTTTTGTCTCGAGCAGTATGTTGTCGAAGATTTTCTCGGCCTGCTTTGTCAGAACGGCAACCAAATCGCGGTCAACACCGGGAAGCAGTCCCGAAGTCATCTCGATGACGGTGACCCGCGAGCCGAGAGCAGCATAGACGGTTCCCAATTCCAGGCCGATATAGCCGCCGCCCAGCACGAGAATGTTTTTCGGTATTTCAGCCAGCTCCAGTGCAGCCGTCGAATCCCACACTCGCTTGCCGTCAAACGAAAGACCCGGAACGACGCTTGGCCGTGAGCCTGTTGCGACTATGGCATGCTCGAAGCGGAGCTGCTCCGAAGCGCTCCCGCCCGTATCGATCGTCAACGTGCGGCCATCAACAAACTGCGCGCGGCCTTTGATGTAGTTGACGCTTCGGAGCCGCGTCAATTGCCCAAGTCCCGAAGTCAGTTTCTTCACCACGCCGTCTTTCCAGTCGCGCAGCTTGTCGAGATTGATTTTCGGTTCGGAGAATGTGATCCCCCAATTCGCCGCCTGGCGAGATTCGGCGATGATTCGCGAGACGTGCAACAGGGCTTTGGATGGAATGCAGCCGCGATAAAGGCAGACGCCGCCGGGGTCGGCCTCCGGGTCTATCAACGTGACCTCGAGATCGAGATCGGCCGCCATGAATGCCGCCGCGTATCCGCCGGGCCCGGCTCCGATCACCGCGAGCTGCGTAGCCTTATCCATTCTGTTTATCCTTCGAGGGTGAGCACGAACGGCTGTCGAAATGCCTCAGCTACCCATCGAAGGAACTGAGCGGCGTCCGCACCATCGATCAAACGATGGTCGTATGAAAGCCCGATCGGAAGCATCAAGCGCGGCTGAAAACTTCCGTCGATGAAAACCGGTTGCTTCGCCGCCCGAGACATTGCCAGTATGGCGACCTCCGGACTGTTTATGATCGGAGTGAAACCTGACCCGCCTATACCGCCGAGGTTTGTGATGGTAAATGTTCCGCCCTTCATCTCCTCGAGCGTGAGCTTCTTTTGCCTGGCTCTTTCGGCGACCTCGGTCAGCTCGGCTGACAGTTCCAGGAGATTCTTCTTGTCTACAGAACGTATGACGGGAACGAGGAGGCCGAAATCGGTCTCAACGGCGACTCCGATGTCATAATACCTTTTGTAGATGATCTCCGCTCCTTCGATATCGAGGCTCGCGTTGAATTGAGGAAAGCGTTTCAGAGCCGAGGCGACGATCTTGAGCGCGATGGCGGTAATGGTGAGTTTGCCGCCGGCTTCCGCCGCGCGGTCGGCATAAAGCTGCCGCATCTTTTCCAGCTCGGTGATGTCGGCGTTATCGAAATGGGTCACGTGCGGAATCGCCTGCCATGCGTTGGCTGTACGTTCGGCGGTCTTGCGACGTATGGTCGTCATCGACTTTCGCTCGACCTCGCCCCACTGCGTGAAGTCGGGCAGAGCGCTCGCCGGTGGACGCGGTCCGGATTCGCCTTTTGTGACATTGAGGATTATGGAGCGCGCATAGTTCCTGACGTCTTCTTCGGTGATTCGGCTGCCGGGGCCCGACCCCGTAACTTCCGCGATGTCGACCCCGAGCTCGCGCGCCATTCTGCGAACTGACGGAGATGCCGGAACAAGCTCCGCTGCTTGCGGCTGTGTTTCGCTTTGTCCCTCGATTTCGCCGGTACGACTTTGGGCAGCCGCTTGTCCTTGCTCCTCGGGTTCATCGCTTTTGCGCGGCTCTGGGGCGGCAGGAGCTTTGGCGGGGGTCGGAGCCGCGCCGGGCCCTCCTCCTGATTCCGAACTCGACCTTCGGGGCGGAAGCGTCTGGCTGGCCGCGACACCTTGTGTCGAGCCGCCCTCGAGACCTGTCTTTGGACGATCTCCGCTTGCGGTTTGTTTCCGCGGCTGAGCGGGGCTTCGATCGTCGCTTCGAGGAGCGACTTGATCGGCGCCGTCACTTCGCTGTTTATCCGGCTTTTGTGATTCGGCTCCGCCGTCGACGATCAGGATCACCTGTCCTACTTTGATTGTCTCGCCTTCCTTTACGCGTACTTCCTTTACGGTACCGGCAGAGGCCGCTGGAACTTCGACTGTAGCCTTTTCCGTCTCGAGCTCGATGACGGGCTGACCTTCGGTAACCGAGTCACCGGGCTGTACGAGGATTCTCGACACGACGCCCGAATCAACGCTCTCACCCAGCTTCGGGAGCTTCATATCATTTGCCATATATATGTGCAGTCCTTCTTTAACTTTCGTCGGCGCCTTTTCTCTTTACTAAAGCTGACACCGGCGCCGTGACACCTCTTCTACACCAGTCGTGGGTTTGCTTTTTCAGGATTGATTTCCAACTCCCGCATTGCCGTCTGCGCCACGGTGGGATCGATCTTCTTTTCGCGCACGAGCGCGGCGAGCACCGCCAAGGTTATATATCTGCTGTCGACTTCGAAGAAGTCTCGCAATGCGGTGCGATTGTCGCTGCGTCCGAATCCGTCGGTTCCCAACGAGAGCAGAGGTCCCGGGAGCCACTGCGAGATCGAGTCGGGAAGAGCCTTGACGTAGTCCGAGGCCGCGACAAAAACGCCGGATGAGTCTTTCACGCATTGCGTGATGTAAGGAACACGGGGCTTCTCGCCCGGGTGCAGCATATTCCAGCGCTCAGCCTCGTTGCCTTCGACATAGAGCTGCTTGTAGCTGGTGACGCTCCAGACATCGGCCGCGACGTTGTACCGTTCTCGCAGCAGCGTCTGAGCCCGCAACGCTTCGTTTACTATCGCGCCGCTGCTGAAGATATTCGCACGCAATTTACTCTTATCTTTTTCAGCGGCTTTGAGCCTGTAGATGCCCTTTATGATCCCTTCCTCGATATCGTCGGCGTTCGGGATCGGAGGATGGTTGTAATTCTCGTTGGCCAGTGTCAGGTAGTAGAAGATGTTTTCCTGCTTCTCGTACATGCGGCGGATGCCGTCGCGAACGATGACGGCAATTTCATACGCGAATGCGGGATCGTACGTCAGCAGATTCGGAATCGGGAAAGCGAGTAGATGACTCTGGCCGTCCTGATGCTGCAATCCCTCGCCCGACAGCGTCGTGCGCCCGGCCGTTCCGCCCAAAAGAAAACCCTTCGTGCGCGCGTCACCGGCCGCCCAGACAAGGTCACCGACTCGCTGGAGACCAAACATCGAGTAGAAGATGAAAAACGGGATCGTGTTGACTTCATGAGTCGCGTAAGCCGTGCCGGCCGCGATGAACGATGAAATCGATCCGGCTTCGGTGATCCCTTCTTCCAGAATCTGTCCGTCCTGGGCCTCTTTGTAATAGAGCAGCGTCTCCGCGTCGACCGGCTCGTACAATTGACCTACGTGTGAGTAAATTCCGACCTGCCGGAACAAGGGCTCCATACCAAAGGTGCGCGCCTCGTCGGGAACGATAGGAACGATCAGCTTGCCGATGTGTTCATCGCGGAGCAGCTTTGAGAGCATGCGAACGAACACCATCGTGGTCGATGCTTCTCTGCCGTCCGTTCCGGCATAGAACTCTTCAAACACGCTTTGAGGCGGGGTGCTTATCGATTCGACCGACACGGTTCTGGACGGGACATAGCCTCCTAATCGCCTCCGTCTCTCGTGCAGGTATTCGAGCTCGGGGCTGTTGACGGCGGGCCGGTAGAAAGGCGCCTCGGCTATGTCCTCATCGGAAATAGGTATGCCGAACCGCGACCGGAATCGCCGCAGCTCGTCTTCGTTCAGCTTCTTTTGCTGGTGAGTGATGTTCTTGCCTTCGCCGGCTTCACCCAATCCATAGCCTTTGATCGTGCGCGCAAGAATGACTGTTGGAGAGCCGCGGTGCTCGACTGCCGCTTTGTATGCCGCGTAGACCTTCTGAGGGTCGTGCCCGCCGAGTCTCATCTTCTCGAGCTGTTCGTCCGAAAGAGAGCTCACCATTTCGAGCAATCGAGGATCGGTTCCAAAGAAATGTTCGCGGACAAATGCTCCCGATTCGGTCGCGTACTTTTGCCACTGTCCGTCGACAGTCTCGCCCATTCTTTTGATCAGCAGGCCGTCGTGGTCTATCGCCAGCAGCGGGTCCCAATCACTGCCCCAGATCACCTTGATCACATTCCAGCCGGCGCCTCGGAAGATCGCTTCAAGCTCTTGAATGATGTTGCCGTTTCCTCTAACCGGACCATCGAGCCGCTGCAGATTGCAATTGATGACAAAGATGAGGTCGTCGAGCTTCTCGCGCGAAGCGAGGGTGATTGCGCCGAGGCTCTCGGGCTCGTCGGTCTCGCCGTCTCCAAGAAAAGCCCACACGCGCGAGTCCGATTCCTTTTTAAGTCCCCGATCTTCGAGATAGCGATTGAAGCGCGATTGGTAAATCGCCATGATCGGCCCCAGTCCCATCGACACCGTTGGGAACTCCCAGAACTCGGGCATCAGCCACGGATGCGGATAAGAGGAAAGGCCGCCGCCCGCCCGCAATTCTCTTCTGAAATTTCTGAGGTGGTTCTCGTCAATGCGGCCTTCCAAGTAGGCTCGCGCGTAGATTCCCGGAGACGCGTGCCCTTGAAAGTAGATGATGTCGCCGTTGTGATCGGCGCCTTTCGCTCGAAAGAAGTGATTGAAGCCCACTTCATACAGGGTCGCCGCCGAAGCGTAGGTTGATATGTGCCCGCCGATGCCGCTCTCCTCGCGGTTCGCTCGCACCACCATCGCGAGTGCGTTCCATCGCACTAGGCTCTTTATGCGCCGCTCTATTTCGCGGCTCCCGGGATAAACCGGCTGCTGACCGGCGGGAATAGTATTGATGTAAGGAGTATTGGCTGAGAAAGGTCTTCGAACGCCCGCTTGTTGAGCGTGGATGCTCAATCGTTCTAGCAGCGCGCGCGTTCTATCAGGTCCACGCTTGATGACGTAATCAAGCGAATCCAGCCATTCACGTATTTCAAGTTCTTCGTCGTCGAGCGGCCCGGCGGTGCTCATCATTAGTCCCCACGTTTTTAACAAGCCTGGCGAGCTCGTGTTTAGTGGAACCTCTTTAGTTGCTCTCTTGATACTTTCGCTTCGAGAGACAACCCGAGAAAAACAACCTGTGTATTTTAGCAAACAATGTTCCAGCCAGCGATTGCCGGAGCGCGACATGCTTGTGATTTGAAGTACACCTAGCCGGCCTGAGCCGCACGATGGCTGCGATCATGGACGGCACGCATACGTTGCGTTGTGAAACAGGACATCAGAGACGATCGGCGGAACGCGTGGAAATCGAGGACCGAACACAAGCCTACGCCGACTGAATTCCCAGCGGGTTCTTAACAGAAAGTTTACATCAATATTAATAACTCGTAACGCCGGCCGCATAGACTCTCCCTCTCTGAATTTGCGACAGGAGGCAACCATGCGAGAGCGAACCGCTGTATATCTTCGAGTTGTCTATATTGCAGTATTCTCAGTATTCCTACTGGTCATCACGTCCTGCGGCGACAAGTCAATGAACGGAGAGGTTAAGGTTCAGGGCGCAGGCGCCACCTTTCCGTACCCGCTATATCAAGAATGGTTTTCTGAATACAATAAGAGCCACTCCAACGTTAAGCTCGATTACTCCTCCATAGGCTCAGGCGGAGGAATAAATCAGATTACATCGCGCACCGTCGATTTCGGAGGCTCGGACGCGCCGATGACGGCCGAACAATTGAAAGCCGCGCCGGGTGAGATATTACATATTCCAACCGTGCTTGGAGCCGTCGTCATTACTTATAACCTGCCCTCGGTGACAACCGAGATGAAGCTGACTTCGGATGCAGTCGCGGGAATTTTTCTCGGGAAGATCACGAAGTGGAGCGATGCGGCGATCAGCGCGTCAAACCCCGGAGTCACGCTGCCGGATTCGACCATAACCGTCATTCATCGCTCGGATGGAAGCGGAACCTCGTTCGTGTTCACCGACTATCTCTCAAAGGTCAGTCAGGATTGGAAGGACAAAGTCGGAGCCGGCACATCGGTTCAGTGGCCGGCAGGCGGCGGCGAGAAAGGCAACGAAGGCGTGACAGGCAGGGTGAAGGGAACGCCGAATTCGATCGGCTACGTCGAACTAATATATGCCCAGGAAAACAAGCTTCCGGTGGCATCGATCAAGAACGGCGCAGGCAATTTCGTTAAGCCTTCGCTTGATTCAACGACCGCGGCAGCCGCGAGCGTTTCGGGCCAGATGCCCGATGATCTGAGAGTCTCCATTACCAACGCTCCGGGAGCGGACGCATATCCGATCGCGTCGTTCACCTACCTCCTTGCTTACAAAGAACAGGAGGACGAGCGCAAGGGGAAAGCGCTTGTGGACTTTATGTGGTGGGCGATTCACGACGGCGAAAAAATGGCCAGGGGCAAGCTCTACGCGCCGCTGCCGGATGAGGTCGTCAAAAAGGCCGAGGCGAAGGTGAAGTCCATAGTATTCAAAGGCAAGCCGCTTTTGCAGAGCTAAGACAGGCCATTCACCAGCTCAACCCTCGACAATCGTAAGATGAGCCAGACCACCACAACAAGGGGGGCCTCGCCGGCCGGGGTCCTCCGTCTACTGGCCGCGCCCATCAATGCGTGGCGCGGCTCGATGAGCCCGCTCGATTGGTTGTTTAAGCAAACCACATTTTTCTTTGCGCTGATGGTTGCCGGAGCGGTGATCTTCATCATCATTGAAATGGCGATGAACTCCTCGCTGACGTTTCAAAAGTTCGGCTGGAGTTTTGTGTCGCGATCCGCGTGGAACCCGGTACGAGACGACTTCGGGTCGCTGCCCTTCGTGTATGGCACCGCCGTGTCTTCAATACTGGCGTTGATAATAGCCGTTCCCGTCAGCGTCGGCGTTGGTGTTTTTCTGGTGGAGACCGCGCCGAAAAAACTCGCGACTCCGATTTCATTCGTAGTGCAACTGCTGGCCGCGATCCCGTCCGTCGTGTATGGGCTGTGGGGAATCTTTGTTCTTGCGCCGCTGTTGCGTGATCGGATCTATCCCGCCATTCAATCGAAGTTTGGATATCTGCCGATCTTTCGGGGCAATCCGAATGGACTGGGTTTGCTTACCGCTGGAATCATACTGTCGATTATGGTTGTTCCAATAGTCACGGCGGTCACGACTGATGTGATGCGCGCGGCGCCGGAAGCCCAGCGTGAAGCTTCGCTGGCTTTGGGAGCGACAAAGTGGGAAGCCACTCTGATCGTGCTTCAGAACGCCCGCTCGGGAATAACAGGAGCGATCATTCTCGGGCTTGGCCGTGCTATCGGAGAGACGATGGCGGTAACGATGGTGATAGGGAACCGCCCGGAGATATCGCTGTCGATCTTTGATCCTTCTTACACCATCGCATCGACGATCGCCAACGAGTTCAGCGAGGCTACGACCGAAATTTACAAGAGCGCTCTTGTCGAATTGGGGTTGATACTGTTTGTCATCACCTTCGTCATTAATATAGCCGCCCGGCTGCTTGTCTGGGCGGCTACTCGCGGACAGGGGAAGGCCGCCGATGCGTAGGATCTGGTTTCGCAAGGCCATCAGCTCAACGATCACCGCATTGACCAGCATTTCGGCGGTCGCGGTGATCGCCGTACTAATTGCGATTCTCGGTTATATAGCGGTAACCGGCGTGAGCAAGCTCAGCATCAGCTTCCTTGTCAATGATCCGAAACCAATCGGCGAACCCGGCAGCGGGATTGCAAATGCAATCGTAGGCAGTTTCATCCTCATCGGAATCTCTTCAGTCATCGGCATGCCGGTCGGAATCCTGGCGGGCTTTTATCTTGCTGAGTTCGCATCGGACCGCGTGGGGATGATCATTAGATTCTTGATCGATACTCTAACCGGAATGCCGTCCATAATCGTCGGCGTATTTGTCTGGACTATTATGGTCAAGCCGATGGGCATCTTCTCGGCGCTCGCGGGCGGAGTTTCGCTCGCGATAATAATGATGCCGATCGTCGCGCGTACAACCGAGGAGATGATCAGACTTGTGCCTCACAGCATGCGCGAAGCGGCGCTTGCGTTGGGGGCTCCGGTGTGGAGGATGAGCCTGGGCGTCGTATTGAGAGCCGCGGCGGGCGGTGTGGCGACCGGCGCGATGCTGGCGATCGCTCGAATAGCGGGCGAGACCGCTCCGCTGTTGTTCACCGCGCTGGGCCGCAGCTATACGAGCACGGATATCTTTCAGCCTATCGCATCGCTAACTTATCAGATTTACTATTATGCTGGATCGCCTTATGAGGAATGGCATTCAATGGCGTGGTCGGCAACCCTGGTTCTCGTCGGAATGATCTTGGCGATAAACGTCACCGTGAAGTTCCTCGCCCGGAATCGGCATGCGTGAGACAGCCCGCGGCGTGAAAGAGCCGCGACAAAGTATGATGGACAGGAAGGCTGCCGTTTGGTCCGCGAGACAATATGAATCAGCAGAAGAATCTCACGGGCGCAGCGAGACCTTTAGCTAGCAGCCGTCGCCAAAACTAGAGGAGATGAGCGAGTGCCGATTTCCAACCCCCCAAACGCCGCCAGCGCGCGGCCTAAGATGGCGGTTTCGAATCTCAATTTCTATTACGGCCGGATTCAGGCCCTTAAAGGAATCTCGCTCGACGTTGCTCCAAACAGGGTCACGGCGTTTATTGGGCCGTCAGGCTGCGGGAAATCCACCCTGATCAGAACGTTCAATCGGATGAACGACATCATACCGGGGGCGCGGGCCGAGGGCCGAGTCGAGCTGGACGGCGAAGATATCCTCGCCCCTGGAACCGACGTTGTCTCACTCCGCGGACGGGTCGGTATGGTTTTTCAGAAGCCGAACCCGTTTCCACGCTCGATCTTTGACAACGTCGCATACGGCGTCAGGATCAACGGGCTGGCGGGCTCCAAGTCCGAGTTGCACGACCGAGTAGAATCGAGCCTGCGCGCCGCCGCGATTTGGGACGAGGTCAAAGATCGGTTGAAAGAATCCGCGTTCGGTCTTTCGGGCGGCCAGCAGCAGCGCGTATGCATAGCCAGGGCGCTGGCGGTTGAGCCGGAAGTGCTGCTAATGGACGAGCCGACTTCGGCGCTCGATCCAATAGCGACGCAGAGAATCGAGGAGTTGATCGCCGAACTGAAAACGAAGTACACAATCGTGATCGTTACTCACAACATGCAGCAGGCCGCTCGAGTATCCGACCTCACCGCGTTCTTCTGGCTGGGCGAGATGATCGAGTTCAACGCGACCGAGAAGATGTTCACGAAGCCTGATAATCGAATGACCGAAGACTATGTGACCGGCCGTTTCGGATAAAGACTTTCACGCGCGCCGGCGACGGCGGGTGAATCAGAGGGTAAATGCGAAAACGTCTCATCGAAGAAGATTTGAATCTCCTTCGCGACAAATTATTGATTATGGGTGGAGCCGCGGAGAAAGCGATCATGCTTTCGATGCGCGCGCTGATGGAGCGCGACTCGGATCTCGCGCAGCGCGTCATCCGCGAGGACGACAATATAGACCAGATGGAAATCGAGATCGATCAAATCTGCGTCGACGTGCTCGTGTTGAAGCAGCCTGCCGCATCCGATCTCAGATTCGTGATATCGGTAGCCCGCACGGCTCCTATGGTCGAGCGAATCGCCGATCACGCGGTGAACATCGCAAAACATGCCGTCACGCTGAATGACGAACCGCAGGTGGATTGGGGGATCGATCTCTCGGGCGTATCAAGGGTCGTGCAGGAAATGCTTGTAGAGGGGCTCGACGCGTTTACCTCAGGCGATCCGGACCGCGCTCGCGCGACCATCGCGAGGGACGATGAGGTCGACGCTACATATGACAGGATGTACGACAGAGTCATCGAAGTCATGACCGGCGAGTCAAACACGGTGGCGAGGGGCGCCGAATGGCTCGCAATTCTGAAGCATCTGGAGCGCATAGCCGACTACGTCACGAACATCTGCGAGCAGATCGTTTATATGGCGAGAGGCCAGGTGATCAAACATTCCATATGGTAGCCAACATTGATGATAGGCGAGTACGCACCGTAGTCATCGTCGAAGACGACGAAGACATCGCGGATTCGATTCGATACAACCTCGAGCGCGAGGGCTTTCGGGTTCGCGTAGCTACAACCGGAGAGGATGCGCTGAATCTTATCCTCGATCGGCCGCCGAGCCTGGTTCTGTTGGATCTGAACCTTCCGCGGATGAGCGGCTTCGAGATTTGCACGCGGCTGCGGGCGGAATCCGCTACGGCAAGGCTTCCAATTCTGATGCTGACCGCGCGCACCGATGAATCCGACAAGGTTCTCGGATTGAGTATCGGCGCCGACGACTACATAACAAAACCGTTTGGCATGCGCGAGCTGGTCGCCCGAGTCAACGCGGCTCTGCGGCGGGCCGATCCATTTGAGCCGGCGCAACGCGTGTTTGACAACGGCGTCTTGATGATCGATCCCGCCGCGTTCAATGTTCGGCATCAGGAAAAGGACATCAAGCTTACGCGAAAAGAGTTTGCTCTGTTATGGGAACTGGCTCGCAATCAGGGCCGCGTTATGACCCGCGAGGTCTTGATGGACAGGATCTGGGACATCTCTTATCACGGGGATACTCGGACGCTGGACGTGCACATACGCAGACTCAGAAAGAAACTGACCGGCTGCGACTTGATCGAAACCGTTACGGGCATCGGATATCGAATGCGAGACTCGCGAAAAGATACGGCCTAAAACGAGTGATTTCCGGAAATATTTCCAGCAACGAGCCGCTCCAGATCTCTTCTCCCGCGTTCTAACTGCTCGGATAGAGCGTTCATCGTCGCGACGTTCGCCGACAATGCCGATCGAGCCCAGGTGAGCTCTTCAAGCTCTCGACGGCTTATTCCGCTCTCGGTTTGCGCGCGAGATTGAAGATACTCGACTCGCTCCTTCAATCGATCAAGATAGTATTCGGCCTGACCCAGGTTCGCCGCCGCGACTTTGATTTCCAACTGCTTTGCCCAGACCGCCGCATCGTCTCCGTTTGCCGACGCAGTAGACAGGGGACCGAAGCCGGGGCTCATTCGAACCGGCCGCGATTCCGTCTCGTGATCATAGAAGCTGACTTGTCTCTCGAGCATTTCTTTCCTCACTTCTATTGTTTCAGCGGATGTTCCTCGTCCAACGAGATTCACCTCTGCTGCCGCAAGATAAACTCTAGCCCGTGGGAATTATGCACGCGTTACCTCGGCCTTAAGGCTGAGTTAAATCGACTTCTTTGTATCTCGGTGTTGTTCGCCGACGGGGAACCGTCAATGAGCCGGGAGCAAAGCGCGGCGAAACTCCGCATGGTCGAGACAACCCAATTCTATGATCGATCGCGGGATAACGGCGGATTATCGGTCGATCTCGAGCGGACCAAGATTGGTGAGGAAACGTTTACCGTGCCCGCGCTTCGCGCACTTCCCCGTTTGATCGAGAGGTTGACCTCTATTACGCGTGCCGCACGTGCATGCGCTGACGAAGTTCACATGGAGTTAAGGGCGCTTTCATAGATCGTTAAGGCGAGGTTGTTAGACTCCGCGATTTGAATCAGCACGCCGTGTTTGCGGGCCCGATGAGCCGTAATCACTGAGCTCATGGCGGTTCGCTTCTATCGCCCAATCGCAATGACAGAGTCTTTCCATAAATCTACAGGAGGAGAAATGAGGAAGAGGCAGGATCGCTTGCGGCGGCGCCGCTCAATCAGCAGCTTTATTATCTTAACAATGTTTACCGGGTTGCTATTGCACTCCGGTGTGTCGGCTCAAACGGATAACGGGCGCATCGCCGGAACCGTGCGCGACCAGAATAAGGCGGTTGTCGCCGGCGCCGCTATCAAGATCAAAGACGAACGCACCGGACAGGAGCGAAACATCGTTTCGTCGGATCAAGGCCAGTATCTTCTAACGGCATTGAAGCCATCGGTATATACGATGAACATCAGCGCGAACGGCTTCGCTGTTGCCGAGTTCACCACCGTGCGACTGTCCGTGGGCCAGGAACTCATCTTCGACGTCGATCTGAAGCCGGCCGGAACAAGTGAAGTAATTACCGTAGTCGGTTCGGAAGAGCCCGCGCTCGACGTCAGCTCCGCTCGAATGGGAGCCAATGTCAATCAGCGTGAGGTCGAAGGACTCCCGATAAACGGCCGTCAGCTCTCCCAGCTCTATTTGCAGGCGCCCGGCTCGGTGAACACCGGCTCAGGCACATTTCAAGAAATTCGGTTCAGCGGGAGATCGAACGAACAGAATGCGATCCGCTATGACGGAATAGAAGGAACGGCCATCATCGATGCAAGCCCGGGCAATCTGAACGGCGAGCTGGCGTCTCCGTTTCGGCTCCAGACCAGTCTCCAGAACGTTCAGGAATTCAGGGTCGAATCAAACAACTATCCGGCCGAGTACGGAACGGGAACGGGCGGTCAAATCAGCGTCATCAGCAAGTCGGGATCGAACAGGTTTCACGGGTCCGCGTTTGAGTTTCTCCGCAACAACGTACTTGATGCGCGCAATTTTTTCGACCGCGACCGGAAAACGCCGCTTCGATTGAATCAATTCGGCGGCTCGTTCGGCGGCCCGATAGTCAAGGATCGCTTCTTTTTCTTTTTGAGCTACGAAGGGTACCGCTTGCGCTCCGGGCTCAATTTTATAGAGGCTGCTCCGAGCGCTCTCGCGGCGGCCAGGGCTGTTCCCGCGGTCAGGCCCTTGATCGATGCCTTCCGAGGGCCCGGCGCGATCGTGCTTCCGGGCGCGTCGGCTAATCCGGACTTCGACATCGTGCAACTTCAATCGAACTCGGCTGTCGACGAAAATGCCGGCGGGGCCCGCTTTGATTTCAAGCTCAACGACCGGCATTCGCTCTATGCGCGCTACTATCGCGATCAGGGAAGCAACACTCAGCCGGAGGGAATAACTGGGCGGCAATCGGTACTAATAGGGAATCCGCAGAACGCGGTTCTCGCGTTTCAGTCGACGCTCTCTTCAACAATCATCAACGAAGCGAAATTCGGCTTCAACGAAGCCATCACGCGAGTAAACGGCGTCGCGCCCACAGTGAACGGAATCGATCTCTCCGCGATCACGATCAACATCTCCGGCAACGTCGCGAACACCGGCATCGCGGGACAGGGGAATTCAACAGGCGTTGCGATTCCCGGCGGACTGTTGCGTCAGAACAGCGCGACCAACGGCCGCGGAGCGCCTTACACTCCCTATAGCCTCTCGTTCATCGACAACCTGAGCTGGACAAAAAGAAGTCACAGCTTGAAGCTCGGCGCTGAAGCCCGTTTGATTCGCATCTACACCGATCGGCTCGGCGGAACAACATATACCTACTCGAACCTTAACGACTTCCTTGCGAACAAGCTTCAATCGGTTCAATTGACTGACGATCTAAGCAATCCGAGCCCGTTCAACGGAGGAGCGACCGGTACTCGGCAGGCAAAGCAGGAATACTACATCGGCTATGCTCAGGATGAATGGAGAATAAGGCCGAATCTCACGCTCAACTACGGACTTCGCTACGAATATTATTCGCCGCTTCGCGAAGACAGGAACCTTGATGTTCGCTTCAACATAGTCACCGGCCAGTTGGACTCGCCCAGCGATGAATTCTTTACCTCACGGAAATCCAATTTTGGACCACGCATCTCAATGACGTGGTCGCCCAATGCAAGCGGCTCAGGTTTCTTTGGCGGCGGACGAACCGTGCTTCGCGGCGGCTTCGGAATATTCTACGGCCCCGGCCAAACCGAAGATCAGATCCAGCCGATCGAGAGCGACGCTATTCGAATCACGCAGAGCGGCGGCGCGTTTCCGGCGAACCTGAACACATTGCGCGCGAACTTCATCAGCAATCCGAACAACCGCCAGTACCAGCCGCGCGCCTATGCGCCTGACTACCAGGTGCCGGAGCGCATCTTCGAGTACAGCGCTTCGCTTCAACAGGAACTCCCTTACAAAATGGTTTTGACCGCGGCATACGTAGGCAGCCAGGGCCGCAATCTCTTTCTTCGCAGCGTTGCCAATCAGATTGTGAACGTCCTTCCCAACGGCACGGTCATCCGGGAATTCGATATCGTTCAGCCCGGCGGCGCGATCCTGCGGCCGTTTGCCGAAGTCGACTTCAAGACCAGCGGCGGCAGCGACAGCTACAACGCGCTTCAGATGCTCCTTGTGCGCCGGTTCAACTCCGGGCTGACCTTGAGCTCTCAATACACGTTTGCAAGGAGCTTTGGGAATACATCCGGTTCAAATGACGCATTGACCTCCGGCAATCTTGCGCGCACCGCCGCGGAAGCACCGGCTGGCGGCCACACAGCCAGTTTCGACTATGACAACGGCTACAACATCTTCGACGTCCGGCACTCTTTCAATTTGAGCGCGCTTTATGCACTGCCGTTTGGAAAGGGACGCGCGCATCTATCCGGCCTCGCAGGCTTCGGACAAGGGCTCATCGGAGGTTGGGAAGTAGGGACGATCATTAACGCGCGCAGCGGCCTGCCCATCGACCTTCGAGTGACGAGACCGGACGTAGTCTTTCAGTGCGCAGGCGGCGTCATCGTCTCGAGCGCCGCGCCGGGTTGCAAGGCTTTGATTAACACTCTGGGCGGAGGCGCCTCGCGCGGTGTTCACAGGCCCGACTTGATACCGGGAGTTGATCCGTTTCTCGGAAGCGACCGTCAGTTTCTTAACCCGGCCGCGTTCGCCATACCGGCCCCAGGTACGGATGGGAATCTCAGGCGCGGCCAGTTGCACGGACCTGATTTCCGGCAGTTCGATATGGTGCTGAACAAGCGCTTCCAGCTTGCCGAGTCGACCAACCTCGAATTTCGAGCTGAGTTTTTCAATCTCTTCAACCATGCAAACTTCGCCAATCCCCCTTCCACTCTTCCGAACGCATTGGGAACCGGCGCGAACCAGATACAGCCGGGCCAGCCGTTCACGAGCGCAGCGGCGGGAAGCTTCGGTCTCTTGAACTCGACCGTCGCAAGGACAGTAGGATTGGGAACGAACCGCCAGATCCAGTTCGCATTGCGATTGAATTTCTGATCGAGATAGTTCTCTTGTCGAGCCTCCGTTCGCGTGAGCTGATAACGAGGCCGCTCGCCTGAGAGGGCAGGCGGCCTCTTTTTTTTGACCTCTCCAAGAACGAATCATATAATCCGGTTCCGTCAATTCGAGCCGGATGTTACTTTGTCGCGTCGCCTCTCAATCGAATTCACCATCGCGCTCACGCTTCTGACCGTGGCCGCATGTACAAAGCGGCCGGAACCAATTTCAACCAAATCAGAACCGGCGCGTCTTCCGATGACCGATTCCAATTCAAACGGTCTTCCAGATGCAATGGAGCTGAGATCGTTTGAAGACCGCCAGAGCTTCAGGCGATGGTTTACCGCAATCGCGGAGATGCAATTCTACGGACCCAGCAGCGAGTGGAATCCGAGCCAGCGCGATTGCGCCGGGCTCGTGAGGTTTGCTGTAAGAGAAGCGCTGCGCCGCCACGACCGCGCGTGGTTTCAACGAATGGGCCCGGCCTATGAAACGATCGCGGCGGACGTTCGCGCATACACGCTTGAAACAAGTCCTCTGGGCGAAAAGATTTTCAGGACACGAGAAGGAGGTTTCAACAAGAGCGATCTTGACGATCGAACGTTTTCGGAATTCGCGGACGCGAGGACTCTCAAGAACTATAACTGCGTTTTTGTGGGCCGAAACCGGGACCTTGCAAGACCGGGGGATTTGCTATTTTTTTATCAGCCGTGGGTTCAGAAGTTTCCCTACCACCTTATGATTTTCATCGGCCAGCCGCGTCAGGCATCGGAAGGCCGCGCGGATTGGGTCGTCTATCATACCGGGTCGTCACCGGAAGACGAAGGAACAATAAAGAAGGTGCGCCTGGCTACTCTGGATCATCACCCGGACAAACGGTGGAGACCGATCGATGCGAATCCGAATTACTTGGGATTCTTTCGACTCAAAATACTCGGCGACGAGTGAGCATCGAGCGTTAATAACGGAACGAACAAATCCACTGTCTAGAACCCTGCAGGCTTCTCCTTCGCGACTCCGAATTCCCGTTCGAGCGCCAGTCCGGCCTGTCCGACCAGCCCGTCATCAAAGAGGCGACCGAGAATCGTGATGCCATGCGGAACGCGCCGGGGAGGATTGAACTTCGGCAGTGGATTGGCTGGATCAGGAGCCCAGTCGCTTCGGGCTTCAGACACCTCGACGAATCCGGCGCGCAGCGTGAGAGACGGATGACCCGTGAAGTTCGTAATCGTAAGCTGCTCGTCGCGGAGCGATGGCACTAACAGCAGATCGACCTCCTTGAATATGCGAGCCATTTCCAGCGCTACTTTGCGGCGAAGCCGATCGGCCTGGATGAAATCGACCGCGGAAAGAAATCGCGCCTGGCGGAACAGGTTCGGCCACGCGTCCTTGACCTGGACCTTAAGCTCTCCGAGTTTATTATTGAGCGCCAGCTCTTCGAACGACGCCGCGCCCTCGGCAAACAGAATCGGATTCAAAGAACCATACGGCCAATCGGGCAGCGTGACTTCTTTCAATTCCATCTTCAGTTTTTTGATCGTCTCCATCGCCGCTCGATCAACGTCCGTCGCAGGATTTTCTTTCATCCATTGAGCGATGTAGCCCACTTTCAACCCCGCGACGGGCGCCGCGGCGTCGAAGTCCAGCCGGCTCGGCACGCTCGACGGATCGCCCGCATCCGGCCCGCTTATAGCGTGAAGCACCAGCATCGCGTCTTCTACCGTCCGTGTCATCGGGCCGAGCTTGTCGAGAGACCAGCAGAGCGTCATCGCGCCCGTGCGAGCCACGCGGCCGAAGGTAGGCCGCAGACCGGTCACGCCGCATCGCATCGCCGGACTGACGATGCTTCCTCCGGTTTCGCTGCCGATAGAAAACGCTACCAGCGCCGCGGCTGTTGCCGCACCGGGTCCGGCGCTTGATCCCGACGCGCCTTCTTCCAAAAGCCACGGGTTCATTGTCTGACCGCCGAACCATATATCATTAAGAGCAAGCGCCCCGAGCGATAGCTTCGCCAACAATACGGCGCCGGCATCGTTCAACCTGCGGACGACCGCGGAATCCGCCGAGGGAACACGGTTGCGGAACGGCTCGGCGCCGTAAGTCGTCGGGATGTCTTTCGTATCGAGCAGATCTTTCACGCCGTAAGGAATGCCGTGCAGCGGACCGCGGTACTTGCCGGCGGCGATCTCCGCGTCCGCAGACTTCGCGCGAGCGAGCGCGTGATCTCTGGTCAGCGTGATGATCGATCGAATCTTCGAATCGAGGCGCTCGATGCGATTGAGATAGATATTGGTAAGCCGCTCCGATGTGAGCTGGCGTGATTCGATCCATCTCGAGAGCTGCGTAACCGGCGAGAACGCGATGGCGTCGTCCGACGACGGCATCGGCGCGCCGTCGGCCTTTGATCGAACAAACCGATCCGATGCCGGCGGCGGTGCAAGGCCCGGGAGCATTGGATTCCAGAGCGTGGCCGGCGCGTCGGTGTCGGTGATTTGTAGCTTGCGTGGGCCGGTGCGGCGCTCGAGGTACGGAGCGAGCGACTGGCGCCATGAGTCGGCGGCCTGCTGTCGCTCGGCGGGCGTCATCGTGATTTGCATCAGCTTTTCGGCTTCAGCAAAAGTCGCGGGCGCTACCTCAGGGCCTGAGCCAACGCCGGTGCCGAACGTGGGGGGAGCCCCAGCCGTGGTAGGTGTAGCTTGTGAATCGGCGGGCGGCGCTCCTTTGCGACAAGCGGAGGCAGCAACGAGTAAGCCCAGCGGCGCGGTTAGCAGGAACTGTCGTCGAGTGTTCATAGGACGAGCAGCCTACTACCATCGGTTCTACTGTATCAAGGTAGGTGACAGAGGACAGGAGACAGAGAGACAGGAATAGAGTAATAGACTTCAGGGAACCTGACTCTGGAACTAGCGGACGAAGGCCCTGCGGGGTGAACTCGCCTCCAGGTGTCTTTTCATTCGCGTCTTTGCGTCCTTGCGTCCTTGCGTCCTTGCGTTGAGGAGGAACGCCGTGGCGAATGTTGACGCTGCTGTCGGGCCGTATCGACGAGAGACGGCCCGACAACAATACGTCTGTAGGTCTTAACTTCTCAATGTTCCGATGAGCGCGAGAATTGAGAAAGGGTTGTAGGAAATACTCTCACTGCTGCCGGCGCCTCCATTCTCTTCTCCTGGAGGATCTCTTTCGCGGTGACCCCTTCGCCGTACACGGCCCGCATATCACTCTTGTCCGGCTGTATCACAACTCCCTTGAGCTCGAGTCCGGCAAACAGGCCGCGGCTCCTCGAATAGGAAAGAATCTGAGCGTTGAGCTTCAAGTCAGTGGAAGCTCCGGCTTCGCGCCCGACCGGGCCCGCCGCTACCGACGTCTCTCCGCCCAGCTCGAACTTCGATGAGAGTAGACTATCGATACCGCTCCTGTTCGTGAACAAGAGAACGAAATCCGTCGACTGTGCGCCTATCTGAAGTCCGATGCTGCCGCCGCCCAGATTCAAGAATACTGGAGCGCTCCAGCCGGTCGGCGTTCGGCAACTTGCCACTCCGCTGCCGCCCCGGCCGCCGACGATGAACCCGGCCTTCAGAACAGACGGAAACACGGCGATACATTCAGCGCGCTCGAGCACGCCTTGCGGAATGCCCTTGTCAGGCGTGTTCATGATCTCGCGAAAAACGCGAGCCGCCTTCTCCGCCTGTTTGGCCTCGTCCTTGATATCTTTGGCCGCCCTGTCAGTTCTTTTGTCCTTGTCGTGTTCTTTGTCGTGTTCCTTATCCTGGGCGAATGAGCCCACGCTTAGCAGCGCCAGTAAACACATGGCTGCCATCGCAAGCCTGATAAATCCAAACTTCATGGTCCCTCCTTGACTGACGCGGTCCCGAAAGGCACGCGCCTCCGAAAATGCGATCACGAGATTCGTGCTCGCTGGTTGACGTTACCGCCGCCTCTATTCGAGCGTTCTTTTTGCGATAGCGGCGACCGCTTCCGATGCGAGCGGTTTTCAAATCAAATGAGAACTTGCTTTCAAAGCAAGCGGCGGTCCCTATGAGCTGCGTCATCGCAGACGAATGAAAATCTACTCCGGCCCCACGAATTAGGGCTCAAACGCGTTTTTTGCTAACACGAAAGGACGGAAAGCGGTCTTTACGAGTGTTCGCGTTGAAGTAGTGCGACCAGGATTTAAAGTAAACGGGGGGTCTGGAAACTCTCGTGATTTGATGCGGGCCTGCTGACTGTGGCCGTTACATCACGTGTATCTCAGGAATGCATCCGCTTGGTCGCGTGCGAGCGATTCGGTGAATTGATGCTAATATCCTCGGATGTTAGTGAAAAGAGGGGCGGCCATCGAAGACCGCCCCTCTGACAATTTTCAAGCTGCTCGCTCTGCGTTCCGTTAAAGCTCGCTCAGCGTTTTGTTCGCTCAGGGTTTTGTTAATGATGGCAGCGCGATGTAATTCGAGACTCGCTATCCGACCTGATCTCTCACTTGTCCCCGAATCGCCATACTACGCCGGTAGACACTCTGCCGTTGCTGGAGTTCACGCCATTATCGTGAATGAGCAAATAAGTCACGTCGACGACCCGGATCGCGACTTTCTTGTGAACCTTAACGTCGATTCCACCTCCGGATGCCCATCCGAGAGCCGTGTTCGAGCCAAAGCCGCCGAAATGGACGCCGCCGAAGAGAGTTTGGAAGTAGGGGTTCACCCGGCCTGATCCGCGATATGTAAACTTAGGGCCGAACAGAAACGAGTGAATGTTCAGACCGTTGACATAGTGCCCGCTGAAATCCGCGGTCACGCCGAACCATTTATTCAGATTTCCAGTCGCGGAGGCCTCCCAGCCGTGGAAGTTCGCGTCCAGATCGCCGCGAAGATAAGAGTACCCGGTAAAAACCTCAACTTTCGGATGGTCCTGCGCCGCCGCCGCGAGCGGCAAGAACAGGGTGACTACAAGCATCAACAGGATCTGTCGCATCAACACACCTTTCTCGTTGTCAGTTTTTCTTAACCAGTTTCAGCGCCGCCGAGTTCATGCAGTAGCGCAGGTGAGTAGGAGCGGGGCCGTCATCGAATACATGCCCGAGATGAGCGTCGCATCGACTGCAAAGGACCTCGGTGCGAGCCATGCCGTAGCTATGGTCGGTATTCACATCGACGGCGTCTTCCGAGATCGGTTTCCAGAAACTGGGCCAGCCCGTTCCCGAATCGAACTTGGCGTCGGATGAAAAGAGCTCCTGTCCGCAGCAGACACAGGTGAAGACCCCTTTGTCATGCGAGTTGTAGTACTCTCCCGTGAAGGCCCTCTCGGTGCCGTGCTTTCGGGTCACGTAGAACTGCTCTTCGCTTAGCTGTTTTTGCCACTCTTCTTCGGTCTTGACGATCTTCTCGTGCATCTTCTTTCCCTTTTTGTCTTTCGTTGAAACGGCTGCTTCCTGGCCGCCCGGCAAGGCGAAGGCAAGTATCGCGCACGCGGTCATCAGGACAGCAGCGACAAGCACAATTGTGATTTTCATAGCCGTAATCCTATAGCGCGCCGCCACCGAAATGCCAGTCAGGTCAGACCACGTGGAGCTGCCGTGGGCCCTCAAGGAGCAGATGCCACGATTGAAAGGCGATTGCGCGATGCACCGATGACATGAGCCGCCTTTAGCCGAAAACATTCGAGGGGATGTATTCGAAAGGGGGGGGACGGGACTCGCAAAAGGGCAGGCATCCAATGAAGCAGGAACGCGGCGCTCTTGTGGTGATTTATCACGGTTGCCTGCCAGTCGAGAGGTTGATTTCCGAAATTGTTCCGCCCGTGGAAGAAAGTCTAAAAGCTTGTGTCTAATCTTCATGTGGCCCTAATCTGACTGCTCACAAGCACCGGGCCCGAGAAATGAAAGTACGAGACTCCGAAATATATTCCAGTGAGCGCGAGTTGGTGCGGGACGCCCAGCGCGGCGACAGGCGCGCGTTCAAGAGGCTCTATGATCTCTATCGCGATCGGGTCTATACGCTGGCTTATTACACGTTCGGAGACTCGCTTTCCGCGGAAGACCTGCTGCAGACGGTTTTCCTGAAAGTTCATCGTGGATTGGGCGGATTTCGGTTTGAGTCGAGCCTGGCGACCTGGGTCTACCGAATCGCGCTTAACGAATGCCTGAATCAACAGCGGCGGCGCGGGGCTGAGTATGTGCCGCTCGAGTCGATTCTGGGCAGACAAGAGGAATTTGATTCCAGACCAGCGCCTGATATCCGTCACCTGGAGCATCAAAGCCGCGAAATAATTCGAGAGGCGGTAATGGGTCTGCCCCCGAAGCTGAGAACGGTCGTCGTGATGAAGTATGTCGAAGACTTCTCCTATCAGGAGATCGCGGACGCTCTGGGATGCTCGACCGGAACCGTTGCATCTCGATTGAACAGGGCGCTGGCCCGGCTCGAGCAGCGACTCGGCCCGCTCAGGCGTCTGCTTTGATCCAGTTTTAATTCCCCGCTCTGATGCATGAATTCTAGTGCATGCATGCTGATCCATGGATGAAGTTCTTCTCAAAGGTGGCAACATGAGATGTTGGCGATTTCAACTACGGCGCAGCCTGTCGCGCTACGTGCACGGCGAGCTCAAGCCTTCCCGACTGCGTAAGGTGGAAGAACATCTGTTGGATTGCGGCGAGTGCCGGGCGTGGCTCACGCGCTTACAATCCGCTCACCGACTGGCGGATCAGTTATCCGGAGAGACGCCGGCGCGTGATCCGTGGGCAGCCATAGAGGCGGCAATCTCGCGAGAGTCGGCTGTGCAACCGGCCTTTGAAATGCGCCCGCTATCATTGTTGACGTTATTGACGTTGCTGAGGCGGCATGCTCCCGCTGTTGCCGTGGGCTCATTTCTCTTTCTAATCGTCTCGGTGTTCCTCTTTTTACCTCGATGGGGTGGAAGCGGAGGCAGCCTCCTGGCGAAAAATGCAATCGATCTCCGCGAATTTCATCAGGTCAGCATTGCCGATATGGAATGGACCACCAAGTCGCACGTAATGGCGGAGGGTTATGTAAGCGAGCTCCGAATAAATGACGAGGACGGCGATCTCAGCTTCAAGCTGGTCGACGATCTCGGACATTCAGGTCCGTTCATCGTGTGCGAGATCATCGATCCAATAAGAATAGAGGCCCCTTCAGTCGGAAGCCGTGTTCGGGTTTATGGAGTGAGCCGCTACGATAATCAGCGGAATCACAACTGGTACGAGGTCCATCCGGTACTCAACATCGAAGTTGTACGGCATTGAATTAAATCAAAATCAAAATAGGAGCCGTCGTGCGAAAAACAAAAACAATTGTCCTTTACTTATGCGCGCTTTGCCTGATGGCGTCGATCGTTCATGCACAGTCCAACACGGGCATGATTCTCGGAGTTGTCACCGACAAAACCGGAGCGACCGTCTCGGGCGCGACCGCCTCTCTTACAAACGCGATTACCGGCTACAATCAAACAGCGGTCACCGATAAACAAGGCCAGTATCGGCTGGTCGACGTGCCGTTCAATAATTATGTCCTCTCAATCAAGAGCAGCGGATTCGAAGCGGAAACAAGAACGGTCGCGGTGCGGTCGGATCTCCAGCAGACGATAAACGTTCAACTGGGCGTCGCGCCGGTTCGGGAAGAAGTCACGGTGCGGCCCGGCGAGCTGATTGAAGCAGAAAAGACGGCTCCGACAACGGTGCTGGATCGCAACTGGGTTCTGAGGTTTCCAACGTCTCAACCGAGCCGCGGCGCCGAAGAAATCGTGGGAACCGTTCCGGGATGGACCGTGGATGCGAACGGGCGGCTCCACGCACGGGGCATCGAGTACCAGGTGCAATATTTGATCGACGGGATTCCGGTGACCGACACGATAGCCGATACATTCGCGGCTGCCCCGGATCCTCGGAACTTCCGATCGGTCGAAGTCACAACGGCGAATATTCCGGCTGAATATGGAAACAAGCTGGCCGGGATCATAGCGGTGACCTCACGCTCGGGGCTCGAGATTCCGACTTCGGGCAGCGTGACGCTGTCGGGCGGAAGCTTCTCGACATTCGAGACGTCGTTTGATTTCGGCGGCCACACGAAGAAATTCGGATACTTCGTCAGCGCTGCCGGCTCGACTACGGACAGATTCCTGGCCCCTCCGGCGCTCGAAAACTTTCACAATAACGGTAGGGCGATAAAGAGTTTCGTCAAGCTTGATTATTCGCCCAGCGATAAAGACATCGTTCGATTGAATCTATTCTTTGATCGTCAGCGATTCGACGTGCCGAATCTGCCCGATCAACAGCAGGAGGGCCAGGATCAGCGGCGCCGGATTCACGACAATATGCAATCGCTTTCCTGGGAGCATGTATTCTCGCCGAACCTTGTCGGCTATCTCGCCGGTCATCAGCGCTACAACGCGGCCAATCTACGCAGCAACGCGGAGGCGGCTCCGATTTTTGCCGAGCAATCGCGTCATCTTTCGAACTACGGGTTTCTCGGATCGCTGACGTGGCACAAGAGCAGACATACTATAAAGACCGGCTTCGAATATTCACGTTTCCCGCTTACCGAATCGTTCACCCTGTCGATCACCGATCTCGCCGATCTGTTGAACAAGGAGCCCGATCTACCGGAACCCGTTCGCGACTTCGTGTTCCCGAATGCGTTTTTCTTCAACGACCATCGCACGGGCCACGAAGGCTCCGTTTACGTGCAGGATCACATAAACGCGACCAGGGATCTCACCTTTGATCTCGGAGTGCGATACGACGGGTATCACTTCCTTGTGGACAAAGATTATGTGAGCCCGCGGCTCGGAATGGCTTATCGCATCGAAAAAAGCAGAACCGTGCTGCGCGCCGCCTACAACAGATTTCTAGAGACGCCGGCCTTGGAGAATCTGCTCCTTTCGTCTTCGGCGGACGCCCAGATCTTCAGTCCCGGCGGAGAGGGCGAGGGCGCCGCTATAACAACGTCGCGAGCCCGCGGAGTGCTGAGAGCGACAAGGGCGCTGCCCAGGAGTCCGTTTGTTCGGGCCGCCAATGAAGAGGCTCCCGGCGAATCCGATCCTGACAAAGGCGCGCCGGTTCAGCCAAGCCGTGAGTGGCAAGTCGATACGGGGTTCCAACAGCAGCTTGGAAAATACGTGCGTCTTGACGCGGACTTCTATTACCGGCATTTGAAGAATCCGCCGGAGATCACGAACTTTCTCGAAACGGGCGTCATCTTTCCAGCCAACCTCGATCACAGCCGGTCGAAGGGTATTGAAACCAGACTCGACGTAGCTCGCGTCCGCGGTTTCTCAGGCTTTGTGAGCTACACCAACTTGCACATCTACGGCTTCGCGCCGATCACCGGGGGCCTCTTCCTTGGCGAAGCCGTGGATTTGCGTAAGCACGCGGGTCAGCGAGTCAATATCGAGGAGGACCAAAGAAACACGGTTGTATTCCAGGCAATGTACGATCACCTTCCAGGCCGATGGTGGGTGGCCTTCGGAGGACGCCACGACAGCGGCTTCTCGGTAGAGTTAGAGCCGAATACAACCAGAGCAGATTTCGAAGCCGAATTTCCCGCGAAGATTCTGGATCGCGTTAACTTCGACAGAGGCTTCATAAAGCCGCATACGGTTTTGGATTTTTCTATAGGCAAGGACATCACTTTGAATGAGCACGTTTTACTGTCAGGCCAATTCAACGTGCAGAATCTCGCGGACTCGTTTTACCTGATCACTTTTGAAAGTGTTTTTTCAGGTACGACTATCGGCCGGCCGCGAAACTACAGTGGAAAACTGATCTTGAACTTCAAATGAGCGCAGCCGCGCGATGCACGGCGCGATGAGTTGCTCGAAGCAGCAACTGATGAGGACTCATTGAGTGTTGGGCTTGATAGGCCCCAACGGCGCGGGAAAGACAACGTTGTTTGAATGCATCGCCGGCCTCACGCATAAGGACGCGGATAAGGCGCGGGATATTTATGGATCTCGCCACGAAGAGCTCCTCGACAATGTGAAGGCTTTCGCCTACTTTCCATACGCGGTTGCAACAGCGTAAGTTATTTCGACGAGTTGTCGTGACTGCCGCGCAGTAAGTTGCCGGAAGACAGAAGCGGAGAGATGCTCTTGACTACTACGGATGTCGAGCAAGGGAGCAAGGGCCGAGAGCGATGCAGCTTCTCGGCCCTTGCTGGGTAGTGTAAATCTTGATTGCGCGATACGGCCCGACCAACCCAAGGCGATTAGAAGTGAAGGAAGAGCGCTTTGATTGCGACGTTCGCTCGGTGCAATCTCAAGCAAATACGAACCTTCCCTGCCCTATGAATTCTCTGAGAATCAGAGGACTCCATTCAAAGTTTAGGGGACCTGGTGCGATATAATTGCAAAGGCGGCAACAATGACCAGCCACAGAATTGTGCGCCTGGCATTATGATCCAACATACTTCAACGTCTCCTTTGAAAACTTCTTCTCGGGATCGCAGTCCCGCCTCCTCTCAGACAATTTCCAAGCCACACTTTCTGTAACTGAACGGCTGCTCATATCAGAGGTTACACGGCGAGGGCCGCCGTCTAGCGTCAGCATGGATCAAGCGGATTGTCGCGCTGAGTCAATTGGGTACATCGTCCAATTATCGATGGAGTAAATTCAAATCGCGACTTCTGTCGTAGTCCTTACATTCGAACCCTGCTGACCGCTGACCACTCACGCGGAAGTAGTCAGAAGCGCCGCTTTGTTGGTATTCTCAGTGCCTCCGCGAAATCTCTTCAAAGCCGGGAGGAATGACAAAATGGCAGGCGTGAAGTTCATCGTGATCTACCCTCGTCCCACCGATGTTGATGCATTCGAGAAGCTCTATCAGGAAGAACACGTTCCTATGGCAGTCGAGAAGTTGGAAGGTAAAACGAAATTCGTAGCCACGAAGGTCGTCGGTTCTCCGGCGGGCGAGGCTCCGTTTTATCGCATAGCCGAAGTTCATTTTCCCTCGCTCGAAGCGCTGCAAGCGTGCGCCGCTTCGCCGGGCGGACAAGAAACGATCGGACACGCCGCGAAGATCTCGAGCGGCGGACCTCCGATACTGTTGATAGCCGAAGAAGAGACGTTTACCTTCTGAGGCAGTCTTGTGCTCGGCGCCTGAGCGAGCCGTAGACTCAAGCGAAAGCGCCAATCTTTTGACTCTAATGTAAGTCGATCAACGCACCGGCGTGCGCCCGAATATCATCCCATGCCGAATCGCCATATTTGTGTCCGCTGCGTGGAGAAAGGCCGCACGCAACGCGGACTTCCCTCGGCCTCGACAATTCCCGGCGCCGCCGAGCTTTCGCCGTTCACTCCGTTCGTAACTCTTATCCAGCGCGGCTCATATAGCACATTTTGGCCGTCGTCTCACCTCTCGACTTCGCGGAAGCGGCGCGCGCCGATCGCGTCCTGACACCTTAAGCTGGCATTAAATTTGCGGTTCGTCGTGAGTGGTCGCAAGCTGCAGCCCCGTATCGTAGTAACTCTTTGACAGCCCTGTTCAGTGATTGAAAACAGAACAGCATCGAGTCCGAGAATTGGTCTCGATGTCCAGAAAACAGAAAAGCCGAAGGAGGTGCTGCATGGCTACTGCTCAATTAAAGAAGAAGTCACTCAACCCCGAAATGCGAAGCCCACTGGTACAGGCATTCGAAGCCGGAATGCGCGCCAGAATTGTGGGTCAGGAAGCGGCAGTCGCCGCCATCACATCGTTGTACCAGGTCTTTCAAGCGGACATTAGTTGCGCCACGCGGCCGGTCGGAACGCTGCTGTTCCTTGGCCCTACAGGCTCCGGAAAAACGCGCGTTGTAGAAGCGGCCGCGGAAGTCCTCTTCGGCCACGCGGGCGCGGTCGTAAAAATCGACTGCGCCGAGTTCCAGCACTCGCACGAAATATCAAAGCTGATAGGGTCGCCTCCCGGCTATCTCGGTCATCGCGAAACGACTCCGCTGCTTACGCAGGAGAATCTCGACAAGCATCATACCGAGAGGAACAATTTCTCACTCGTCCTGTTCGACGAGATCGAGAAGGCATCCGATGCGCTCTGGCAGTTGCTTCTGGGCGTGCTTGACAAGGCAACGTTGACGCTCGGGGACAACAAACGAGTAAACTTTGCAAGGACAATGATCTTTCTCACGTCCAATCTTGGCGCCAAGGAAATGAGTGATTTGATTTCCGGATCGCTGGGCTTTGCGCCCGCCCGCATCAAAAGCGAGGTACCCGGCCTGGACAAAAATATTCAGAGAACCGCGGTTGAAGCGGCTAAGAGACGGTTCTCTCCTGAATTTATGAATCGCCTGGACAAAACCGTAGTATTCCGCAGTCTTAAACAGGACGACCTTTATCACATCCTCCATCTCGAATTGAACGCCGTGCAGGATCGAATCGAGAAGAGTCAGCGCGCCCGATTCAGCTTCTCGCTGGACGACGAAGCCAAGAAATTCCTTTTAGACGAAGGCACCAACGCTCAGTACGGAGCTCGCCATCTCAAGCGTGCGATAGAAAAGCACGTGGTCTATCCATTCGCCAATCTAATATCAACCGGTCAATTGCGAACAGGAGATCGGCTTTCGGTGGGCTTCGATGAAGTTCAACAAGAGCTGACGTTCTCATTTCTGGAATCCGAACAACAATCCTTTGATAGCCTGTTGCCGCCGCCTACCGGACCTCGGAAGCGCCTGGCTGCATAAAGCGTATTGACTTGAATTTGGAGGGCTGTCCCGTTAGCGTACACGCGATGCCACGCGAGACTTACGCTAAATGGGTCAGCCCTTCGCTTGACCGAGAGATGGAATTGCTCGTCTTCGGTGAGCGAGGCGCTCCGGTCATAGTGTGCCCGACCTCCGGCGCGCGATTCTACGAGTGGAAAGACTTCAAAATGGTCGACTCGCTCGCGGGCAAGATCGATTCGGGTCTGATCCAGCTATATTGCGTCGACAGTGTCAGCCTTCAATCCTGGTATAACGACCGCATTCATCCTCGCGAGCGCGTGTGGGTTCACAATCGCTGGGAAGCATACATCAAGGATGAATTGGTTCCGTTCATTCGCAACGTCAATCCCAATCCTTTTATCATTACAGCCGGAGCCAGCTTCGGCGCCTATCTGGCGGTGAACTTCGCTTTCAAACATCCGGAGATTGTCGGCAAGACGGTAGGCATAAGCGGCTCATACTCAATAAAACGCCTGCTGGATGGCTACTACGACGAAGAGTCTTATTTCAATGATCCGGTGAGCTACCTGAAAAATATCGCAGACGAATCGCTGCTTGCCCGCATTCGGCGGACGGAAATAGCTCTCGTCACCAGCGACCACGATATCGGCATCTGTCGAGAGAGAACTTTCGATCTCTCTCGCGTGCTCGGCGAAAAAGGGATCGGCCATACGATACACGAGTGGGGCGGCAATACGGGCCACGACTGGCCTTACTGGCGAGAGATGATCGGGCACTACCTGTAAAACCCCCGCGAGAGAAAAATGAAAAAATTAGAAAGGCAAACGGTCATTATTACCGGCGCTTCTTCCGGGATCGGCGAGGCCAGCGCGAAATGGCTGGCGCGTGAAGGCGCCGCGGTCGTACTGGCGGCGCGAAGACGGGAGCGGCTCGACGAATTAAAGCATCAAATCCAAACCGCCGGCGGGCAGGCGATAGGAATCGCGGCCGACATAACCTCCGCCGAAGATCGATCGAGAATCGTAAGCGAAACGCTCGAAGCGTTTGGCCGCATAGACGGCCTGGTCAATAACGCAGGGTACGGCCAGCGCGGCCCAATCGAGCTGGTTCCGATAGAGAACATACGCGCGAACTTCGAAACAAATCTGTTTTCACTGATCGCGCTCACTCAACAGGTAATCCCGATCATGCGAAAACAGCAGTCGGGCCGCATCGTCAATATAAGCTCGGTCGCCGGCAGGGTCGCGCGGCCCCTTTCATCGGTATACGATGCCACCAAACACGCGCTTGAGGCCATTTCCGATGGATTGCGCGGCGAACTCGCGCCATTTGGCATTAAGGTTGTAGTGATCGAGCCTGGATTTATTCTGACTGAATTTTTGGATACGGCTACGGAACGAGCCCGGGACATCTTTGAGCATCAATCGGTCTACTCCGCCTTATTCGAGGGGACAGCGGCTGGATACGCAAGGCTGAGAAAGATGGCGGGAACTTCGGATGATATCGCGAAGCTTGTACTGACAGCTTTAACGGCTTCCAACCCGCGAGCGCGTTACGCGGCGCCGCGACACGCAAAACTCGCATTGTTCATGAAGCGGCTTCTGCCGCAGGGTCTATTCGACTATGTGCTCAGCCGCCAGACAGGCGTCAACTCAAAATAAGAGAGCGATGTGAGTTTTTAATCCTGCAATGAATTACTCAGAAAAGCCGGCGTCTCGGATCAACCGAACGGATTCTCGATCGAATCAGCCTGTCCCGTAAGCAACTCGGCCCCGTTCTCGGTTATAAGCATGACATCTTCGAGCCGGACTCCGAACTCGCCCGGTATGTAGATTCCCGGCTCATCGCTGAAAGTCATCCCGGCTTCGAGCTTTGTCTTGTTTCCCTTTACGAGGTATGTCCATTCGTGGCCGTCCATACCGATTCCGTGCCCGACTCGATGCGTGAAGTACTTATAGCCGGGTCCGAATTCAGCATCTTCTATTACTTTGCGCGCCGCACGATCGACGTCCTCGCAGGCTACTCCGGGTCTGGCGGTCTTGAGAGCTGCTGCCTGAGCCTGTTTCACTATGGCCCATACATGTTTCTGCCGATCGGTCGGTTTGCCGAATACCGTCGTTCGCGTTATGTCCGATTGATAACCCTGTACGCTGCAGCCGCCGTCCATCAATACGATGTCGCCGCGCTTGAGGCGCTGCGGAGCTACCGTTCCGTGCGGCAGGGCGGCGTTTTCGGCGAATAACACGAGAGCGCCGCCGCCGGAGCCCATTTGCTGATGGGCAGCCGAGATCTTTCCTGAGAACTCGCCCTGGCTCAATCCTTCCGCGAGCGATTTTGAAGCGGTCTCAAACGCCTTGAGCGTGATCTTGTTGGCCAGTCTCAACAGCTCGATCTCATGCGCCGATTTCACGCGTCGGCAACGCGCGGTTACCGCATCGGCGCTGATCAGCCTGGCCGCGGGCGCGGCTTTCGCGACTCCGTTCGAAAAGGCGAAGCGAACGGTCTCCTCAATTCCGATCGACCCGGTTCCGATTTTGCGATCCTTCAAGGCCGCGGCGACAAGTTGATAAGGGCTCTCGTCCTCTTCCCAAGTCCTGATATCCGCGCCGAACTTTATCTGTTCGAGAGCACGTCCTTTTTCGAATGCAGGAACGACCCACACCGGCTCTCCGGCCGCCGGAAAAACGAGAGCGAACAACCGCTCGCTGAGACCCCATTGTGTTCCCGTGAAATAGGACAAGCTGGAGCCGCCGGTCAAAAAGACGGCGTCGATGCCGGCCTCTTTCATGTATCGCCGCGCGGTTTCCTGTCGCTGAAGAAATTCTTCGCGAGAGATCGGCTTGCCTTGTTTAGCGTTTGGCATCGACGGCACGTCCTGGCCCGCCGCGGCGCTTTCGCTCTTAACGGCTAGGGCAAGAGTCGATAACGCGCTTAACTTCACAAAGTCTCTGCGAGTGCTCTTCATGGCGGGACTCCTCGTCAACGATTTTCAGGCTGCGAAGCGTGAACATTACACTTGCCTTTCGGGCTATACAAGCAGCACTCGGCTTGGCTCCGCATCCGCAAGATGATGCGTTTCTGAAGGCTGTTAAAAGGGCAGGGGATCGCCGTACTTCATTTGTCGCAGCTTCTTTGCGCTGGCGCCGCTCTTAAAATCCTCCAGAATCGCCGCTCTGCGCTTTTGCTGCTCTTTCGAAATCACATTGGAGTTCAGTAGGTTCTGGAGCTCTCCGATAGCGCGTTCCACGAACCCTTGATGCGCCCGGGTTATTGCCAGCGAGAGGGAACGCCCTACGAACCCATCATCGGAAAACTCTTGGTTAGTGATTTGTGCGCGGGCCTGGGCGATCTCGCCTTTCAGTCGATCGATCTCTGATTCGCAGTAGCTCGAAAAGTCTCGCGAGGCGTATACGTATTTCCCGTTTCGCCAGGCATAGATCATTACCGAGGACGGCGCGGCTGCGTGTGAAAGATCGGAGTACACCTCCCAGCGGGCATCCGTAACCAGAAGCTCAGCCTTGCCGTCGCCGTCGAGATCCACTATTCGCTCAATCGGCGCCGCTCCAATCAACTCCGCCGTGTGATTCTTCACCCGGTATATCTCCGTAGGATTGCAGCTCCAGCAATTTCCTCCGCTCGAGCTCTGTACGACTATTTCTTTGAAGCCGTCTCCATTGAAATCGCTTGCGTTCAGTCGCGTAACTTCGTTGGGTGGAAATGAAAAAAAGAAATCGGCTCGGCGAAAGATCGTCGTTACCGATGAATTGCCGCGCTCGAAGATGCGAAATTCATACGACTCGTTTGGCGCGCGCGGCTTGGTTCTTTCAAAGACAACAGCGAGATTTCCGGCGGGGCCGTCGATGTTGATCTCAATGGCTTCCTTAACTCGCAGCCCCTGCGCCGACAGTTTTCGGATTTCGTCCGAATATGGCGCGCTTATTCGAGGAGCCTGAGCCTGATCCGTTTGCGCGGCCGCAATCGAGATCGAGGAAATTATCAGAGATATGACAAATCGCAGACCCATCGTGTTACGCGGTATTACGTTGATCAGCGCGGGAGATTACTTCAACCATCTGTTCGTGGATGTGTCCGTTGCTCGCGATGACTTCAGGCTTGTAGTTTGAAAACTCGCCGCCGCCGAAATTGGTGACCCGCCCGCCTGCTTCTTCGACAATAAGAGCGCCCGCCGCCGTGTCCCAGGGACTCAGGTTCAGCTCCCAGAATCCATCGAAGCGGCCGCAAGCCACATAACACATATCGACTGACGCCGCTCCGGTTCGCCTCAACGCCTGCGCGGTCATTGCGAAATTCGACCAATTGTTGAGATTGGTCAACCGAGATGTGCGAATGTCGTAGGGGAATCCCGTGCTCAACATCGAGCGGGAGAGCGGCTCGGTCGAAGAGACGTGAATCGCTTTGTTGTTGAGCGAGGCTCCGGAGCCGCGCTCGGCGGCGAAGAGCTCGTCACGCATCGGATCATAAACAACGCCCAGCATCGTCTCGCCGTTGCGCTCGAGCGCGATCGATACGGCGAAAATCGGGAATCCGTGCGCGTAGTTTGTCGTGCCGTCGAGGGGATCGATGACCCAACGATACTCGGAAGCGGCGTCGTGAAGCCCTTCTTCTTCGGCCAGAACCTGATGGCGCGGATAGTGATCGGCTATGGCTTCTCTGATGAGATGTTCGCTTGCAATATCCACGTCGGTGACAAGGTTGATGTCTCCTTTCAGGTTGACCTGAATTCTGGTTCCGAGCCGGTCTCGCAAAAGCCGGCCTGCGTCTTGAGCGACGCGAATGGCGAAATTCAGCATTGATGTCTCGCTTTCACGCTGAACTATAGCGTGTGAGTTCGGCTGATAGGAAGGGATACGGGCGGCGGATCAGCACCTGTTCCGGAAGACTTCCGAGATGTGCTTTCAGTCTTCGTTTCGGTGGAGACCGGGTCGGGCGGAATTGATGCTTGTGACTCGGAGGATCTCGCTGAATACGGGAGAGTCCGTCCTGGTTCGAACGACTTTATCGAGCGTCACCTGCTTGAGCCGCTCGCGAGCCTCGCCGATCAGCGAAGTGGATTTGATTTCGGTTGCGAGGTCGAGCGATCGGAGCGCGAGTTCGTGGGCCTCTTCAAAATGAAGCTGACGCTGGCGAAGCTCGCTCAAGTGGAGAAGCGAACCGATCAACTGGGAATTGTCCGAGATTCGCTCAAAAATACAGATCGATTTTTCAAGGAAGCGCTCGGCGTCGTTTGGCCGATTCGTCAACGTGTACAGATAACCGAGCGAATCTCGAATCACGCCTTCGGTATGCAGATGGGGCTCGTGCCTCAGTAGGTCAAGCGCTTCGCGGAGACGATCCTCCGCCTCTTCGAAGCATTGCCGTTTGATCAGCAGGAAGCCATTGTTGTTTATGAAAACGGCGGCCCTTCTATATTGTCCTTTATCGCTGAGGAGAGTTGCCGCGCCTTCTCGATCTACTATAGCGCTGTCGTAAGAACCGACTCTTTCAAAAGCAGTGGCGCGCGAGCCGAAGAGATGTGTCCAGAGATAGACATCGCCGGGATATTCGCGGGCGATTTCGAGAGCTTCGTTGAAGTCGTTGAAAGCCGCCTTGTACTTGCCCGCATAGGTCTGGCTTTGGCCGCTGAGAATAAACGCGAGGGCCTTTTCATAGGAATCGCTGAGATTCCGACATGACCGCTTCGCTATTCTCGCTGCCTTATTATATTCGCCTCTTTGGTAGTGAACGCTTGAAACTGCCCGCTCGAAGATAGCTGCCTGGCGAGTGTCGCCTTGTTTCTTGTAAAACGAAACTGCTTTTTCCGCGACCATTTGTGCCCCATTTAGGTCGCCTTCCGCTGCCGCTTGACGATAAAATCGCCAAAAGTTTGTTGTCGTATTTACAGTCACGTTTAAGTAACATAGGATACAGCATCGCGGACCAGAGTCAAATGCATTTTTGCGGTAACGAGAAAGGAAAATTATGAAACGCGTGCGAACAATTTCGGGCTGCCTCCTCATTCTCCTGACATTGTCAATTGGTAGTGTACTCGCAGGTCAGACCGAACCTAATCCAGCGGCGCCTCCCCCGCCCGACACGACCAGCAGAATAACCATGCCTGTTAAACCACAGCCAAGACAGATTTCGGACAATGCTCCCGCGCGGTTAACGTGGTTTGAAACGGCTGAGATATTGCTGTCGCGTCTTATGCTGTTTTAGTTGACCGCTCTTTTGGAAACTAATTTGCCTCAAGCCCTCATTTCCTCACGACGGGCATGACGCCAATTGGACAGGTGATTGAAGACTGACGCCTTGCGCCTAAGAAACTCGCGCGATCGTCGGCAGTGGGTGAGCGTGTATCCAATGAAAAAAGCCTCGCTCGAATCTCGAGCGATAATATGCAACGCGCCTTTTCGTGTAGTAGTATTCGGGCTCACTACACGGACGAATAATCGATCGGAGAGGGACCTTGTCTGAGTCGGCAAAGAATCAACGGATCACTATTTTTGGAGGATCGCGTTGCGGCCCCGAGGCTGACGAATACAAAGAGGCGCTTAAGCTCGGCCGGCTCCTGGTCGAAGCGGGCTTCGACGTGTGCTCGGGTGGATATTCCGGAATTATGGAAGCGATAAGCCGCGGCGCTCACGACGCAGGCGGTAACGTCATTGGCGTGACGATGGAGCAGTTCGATGCCGAGCCAAACCCGTACCTCGGCAAGATCCTTCCGAGCGCGGATTTCTATGCGCGGCTCCAGACAATGATACGAGAGTCGGAAGGCTACATTGCGCTTCGAGGCGGCATCGGAACCCTCACCGAAGTATCGCTCGTTTGGAACAAGCTGATGACCGGAGTCATTCCGAAACGGCCTTTGGTGCTGCTGGGCGAGTGCTGGCCCGGTGTTATCTCTTGCCTGCGAAGTCAGCTTGTCGTTTCCGAGTGCGACCTTTCCCACCTTTCATACGCAACCGATGTCGAGCACACGGTTCGAATACTCAGGAAATAGCGGCTACATGAGCCGATAGCCTTAATCCACATTCAGCCGTGTCTCAACCTAATTGATCAAGAACAGTCGAGGTGCGAAACTTATTGTGCTTGAAGAATTCACCGGGCGTCGCCGTCGGATCTTCATCGAATGATGAATGCGGCGTTTCGGAAAGCAGACGATTAGAGGTAATGAACTGATGAACATATTCCCGCGCGTTCTCGTCCTTGTCTCAATCTGTGTATTCTCGGCGATGGCATCAGGACTTGCCGCCGACAGGATGCGCAGCCCGGCGACACAAATCCGCTATAAGATAGATACGGCGCAAAGTCGGTTCACGGTCCGCGCGTCGGCGGGAGGATTGCTATCCGCATTGGGGCACGATCACAACATTGCGATTCGAGAGTTCTCAGGCGAGGCGCTGGTGACCCCGGGGAGTCTGTCTCCAGCGTCCTTGAATCTTGTAATCAAGGCGGATTCGCTCGCGGTCACGGATAAGGTCAGCGATAAGGACCGCAATGAAATTCAAAGCACGATGAAGAATAACGTGCTCGAGACGGGCAAATATCCCGAGATCGTTTTCAAGAGCACGGAGATCTCAGGTGACAAGCTTCATGAAGGAACGTACCGGGTTCGAATTTCCGGCGAGCTGACGCTTCACGGCGAGACACACCAGGTCACCATTAATAGCGAAGTCGAATTCAGCGCCGGCGTGCTTCGCGCCAGGGGCGAGTTTCCAGTGAAACAGACCGCGTACAAAATCACGCCCGTCTCGGCGGCCGGAGGCACGGTCAAGGTGAAGGACGAGCTAAAGCTGTCCTTCGACATTGTCGCGAAACAACAATAGTCCGCTTTGGAGTTCAGGATATCCGGGCGCCTTGATGATCAAGGACCTCCCGCACGATCCTGCCAAGCTCTCCCACGCTGTATGGCTTTCGGATGAGCCTCGCTCCGATTGTCTCCAGAAACTCGCCTTGTATAACTTCCGTGCTATGCCCGGTCATAAAGATCACGGGCGCCTTATTCCCAAGTCCGCGGAGCCGTTCGTACACGTCGCGTCCGCCCATGCGCGGCATCACGAAATCCAGCAGCACGAGGCTTATTGCCTGTGGGCTCGTTGAAAACAAACGGAGCGCCTCTTCGCCGTCGGCGGCCAGCAGGACGTTGTAACCCAGGCCGGACAGCACCTCCTTTATCAGGCGCCGTAGAATCTCTTCGTCTTCGGCGATGAGCACGGTCTCGACGCCGCCTCGAAGGGGCGAAGACACTTCGTGCGAACTTTCTTCGCCCACGGTGTCGTTGATCGGGAGGTACACCGAGAACGTTGTTCCGAGCCCTGGACTGCTTTCTACTTCAATGAAGCCTTCGTGCTGGTTGACGATGCCATACACGACCGCGAGCCCGAGGCCTGTGCCCTTCTCCACCCCCTTCGTTGTAAAGAAAGGCTCGAAGATGTGTTGAAGCGTTTCCTCGTCCATCCCCACGCCGGTGTCCGTAACAGTAAATCGCGCGTAGGAGCCCGCGTGCGCCAGCGGGCGGTCGCAAACGGCTTCGTAATCCAGATCGATCTGCGCCGTAGCTATCGTCAGTCTTCCGCCGCCGGGCATCGCATCCCTGGCATTGACGCCGAGATTCATAATTACCTGCTCGATCTGGCGCGGATCGGCAAAGATCGGCCCGATTTCGGGAGAGGCGCTCACGCATACATCGACGTCTTCTCCGATGATTCGCTGCAGCAATTTTATAAAGTCGTTGATCGTTTCGTTGATATTGACGGTTCGACGTTCGAGCTTTTGGCGACGGCCGAAAATCAGGAGCTGGCGTGTCAATGATGCGGCGCGTACCGCCGCCTTCTCGATCTGAACAAGCTTGCCATAATCGGGATGATCCGGAGCGGTTTCAGCTATGACGAGCTGGGCGTTGCCCAGGATTGCCGTAAGCAGGTTGTTGAAGTCGTGCGCCACGCCGCCTGCGAGCCTTCCAATCGATTCGAGCTTCTGGGCCTGAATCAACTCCTCTTCGAGCTGTCTTCTCTGCGCTTCGGCGTGCTTTCGTTCGCTGACGTCTCGGGCTATTCCCTGAATGGCTACCGGCCGGCCGTCTTCGAAGATGACGCGGCTGTTGATTTCCACGGATATCCGGGATCCGGCTTTGGAAATAAGCTCGGCCTCGATCGCATGGCCGTTATTGGCATGAGTTTTGAAGCTGTCGAGTAGCAGCCCTCGATTTTCAGGCGCGAGGACGTTGCTTATGTTGCCGCCTACCAATTCGCTCACGCGATAACCCGTCACGGCTTCGACCCGGCTGTTTATCGAAGTGAAATTGCCGTCGAGATCGTGTGTGTAAATGACGTCGCTCGCGTTTTCATAGAGGTCGCGATACTTCTCTTCGCTTTTTCTTAACGCGAATTCGGCTTTTTTGCGTTCCGTCAGATCGAGAATGAACGAGATAAAGGTGTCCTCCGAGCCTTCGAGCATCGCGCAGCCGACCAGAACCGGAATTGATTCACCATCGCGCCGGTTGAGCTCTTTTTCGTATGCCGTACAAGCGCCGGTCGACTTGAGCTCATCCATCGCCCTTCTGTCTCGGAAGTGAAACTTTCGCGGTGTGAGATTTGACCAGCTCAGCCTTCGTTCCCTGACCTCCTCTTCGGTGTGACCGACAAGCGAGAGAAACGCTTCATTAGCGTCGAATATCTCGCCGTCCAAAGTCGAGAACAGGATGCCGACGAGATTCGACTCGACGAGGCTTCGCAGCCGAGACTCGCTCTTGAGGAGAGCCTCCTGCGTGAGCATCCTCTCGGTTATATCGTTTACGATCGAATAGATCAGGTTTTTTCCGCCAAGATTGATGGCGCTGGATTGAACTTCCACAAAGCGGGCTTCACCGGAAGCGAGTTTGTGATGACAGAGCGACGACCATGGCTTGTTCGAGCTCAGCGACTGGCCGCTGAGCTGGTTCTGTTCCGAATGGGCATCTATGTCGCGAATGTTTATCGCCCTGATGTGGTCCAGATCGTAGCCATAGAACTTGCAGGCAGCCGGATTCGCGTAATCGATCTCTCCGGATTCCGGGTTGATCAGGAGCTTTATCGCGAGGCTGCGTTCGAATAGCTGCCTGTATCGCTCGTCGCTTTCGCGCATTGCCGCCTCGGCTCGCTTGCGCTGGCGTTTCTCCTCACATTCGCGAAGAGCGCGCCGCACGGCCGGACCCAGTCTTCGAATATCTCGCTTGAGCACGTAATCCGTGGCTCCGGTCTTAAGGCTTTCGATGGCGGTTTCTTCTCCTAGAGCGCCTGAGATAAGAATGAACGGTATGTCGAGCTCTTTTTCGAGAAAGAGCTTCAACGCGCTGATGCCGTCAAATGAAGGCAGGTTATAATCGGCGAGTATGATGTCGTAGTCTCCGGAAAGCCGTTCGAGAAACTCGTTCCTGGTTTGGACTCGGTCATAACTCGGCGAGTAGCCGGCTCGCTCGAGCGTCATTATTGTAGTGTCGGCGTCGAGGCAGTTGTCTTCGAGCAATAAGACACGGAGTAGGGCGCGGGCGGAGGCTGGCCTTGAGATAATGGGTGAGCTGGACATCAAAAAACCACTCCTGATTCTTAATCGGCAGCCTCGATCAAATATCCAAACGCATTTCGATATATCCCGCGTTTCGATGTTTTCCAGCGCTCTTGCCATAACGGCAACCGCGCGGACGAAAGAGACTGTAGATTGGTGAGCTTGAAATTGGTTTCCGGTGAGGTTCCCGGCAGGATCTTCCAGCAAGTTTATATCATAGAAAGACGCACACAGTAAGAGCAAAGAAATAACTGTATGGGGAATGCCTGAAGTAGACGTATACGGTAAAGCTGTACATCCATGGACACGAATACCTTGAACGACAATTGGACAAGGAAGGTATGAGATAGGAGGCGCTGGATTAAGTTAAAAGCAATTAAAACCCGCGTGGATTTTTCCGATACAAATCCAAAACCCATTGCGGCGGATCGGGATCCTTATCGAAGCTGACATTCATCCCCTTCTAAGAGCGTTGAGGTCGGGGTGCGAATAGGTGTGATTTCCCAGGATAAATCCGGCATCAACCCATTGCTCCAACAGATCGGTTCGAGCACTGATCTCCCCTGACACATTCAACTTTGCCTCGTTGACAAATCCAATAGCAGGCGCACGGTGCTCACGAAGCGTTCGGATTAGCTTCTTTGTCTTGTCTTGAACACGTGCGAGGTCATGAGCCTGTTCTAATTCGACGAACGGGAGATCATCGAAAGTAAGAGCCATGACTCGTACCGGCTTCGAGTTCCCCGGCAGCGTGCTGACGCTAAGCAAGAGAATGATCAGCAATGCGCTCAGGTTCAGACCTCACCTCCTGCGATAAAATCGAATTTTCGAATTGTACGTGCGCGAGAGGTGCTTTCATAGTCACGAAAGTCAGTAGGCGAGGGCAAAAAAGATAGTCGTGTCGCATGCCCCGCTTTTATTGATAAAGGCGGCTCCGCAATTTTGTTAACTATGTTCCAAAATAAAAGTCGTGATTCATCAAGAAGACTTCAGGTATACTCTCCGCCCTGAAGTTGCGGAGTTGATGGGCCATTTCGGAACTATGCACCGAATTGGCATTGATTGTTCGTTGGTTAGGCTACTCGGGTTAGGCTACTTGGCCCTGATGCTGTTTGGCGCCGAGGCGATATTAATCAAATTAAGAAAAAGTATTGAAGCGTTTCTCTGAGGGAGCGGCAGCCAATATATATCAGCCAATATATGAAGAACATCCAGTTAGGGAATGCCCTACGGACTTCTATCTGAGAACTGTTGGCTAAGTGCATCCCGCGGAGTGACCAATCACCAGTGACCAAATCACCAGTGACCAAATCACCAGTGATCAAATCACCAGTGATCAAATCACCAAAGACAAGTAAGCAGTGACGTTTCACGTAAGACTATATGCCCACATCATATCTTGAAACCTTCTCACTTTCAGGTACGCGTTCACGTCTGCGAGTTCTTTGCGTTCGGTTGTTGTTGCGGGCGCGTGAGGTGCAGGTTCGGCAGGCGGTCTCGCTGTTTTTGATCGAAGCTATGTGCATGGCGAGCGTTCCGGGCTCGAGCCATCCGTCGGCAGGTGGCGCTGCTACCGATATGAGAGCGTCAAGACAAGCAGCGTCGTCAGTGCAAGCAGTGGCGTCAGTACAAGCTGCATCAGTGCAAGCGGGTTCGTCAGTACAAGCGGCGTCGTCAGCGGCGGCGTCAGTGGGCGCGGGTTCGTCAGTGCAAGCTGCGTCAGTGCAAGCGACGTCGTCAGTACAAGCAGC
>Ga0209687_1000035_pt1 | contig 59694 bp, 52 predicted proteins | sample GraSoiAngelo_136_FD_185893 | JGI IMG/M metagenome (GOLD analysis project Ga0209687, IMG submission 185893) | Grasslands soil microbial communities from the Angelo Coastal Reserve, California, USA - 14_0929_09_20cm (SPAdes) (version 2) | ecosystem: Environmental > Terrestrial > Soil > Grasslands ...
GCTCTTTGTCGGTCAGCTTTACTTCTTCTGCCTTTAAGATTCCTATGGCTCTCTTCCTTTCATTCCTATACCTCCCTGCCTTTCTTCTCTTCAAATTACCCTGCTATTCTTTTTCTGCCAAGCACCACTAGAGGCACCAGGAACCGTTGATATTGAAATTGACCCTCGAACCATGTGCCGCGAGATAAAACAAGCGTACCATCCCGCCGTTCCCGAAAGGTCCCAATCGGCAAGCCGCTATGTCAGTGCGAGTATCGAGATCAGGCTTATACACCGTCAAACGAGCCTAATTAAGAGTATCAGCCTCACGCTTATCAAAAGCCGCATGCTAAGGACGCCTAAAATCGTTCTAGGGCAGGCACGGAGCCACTTGCTAGATAAGAACAAGCGGCACGTGCTCTATGATCCCATGCTACTTAAAGAGAAGGGCGTTTCTGATACCTTTACCGCGCAGGTTTCTGGTTACATATCCCAGCAGGAATACCTATTCGACGGTCGTCACTTCTTGCGAATCGAGATCGAAACAGCGGACCCGCCTTCAGCCACGCTTGATCTATGCTTCGACTGGGATAATCTGAACCGTCACCAGCCATAGCGCGCTCTTCTTGATGGCAGACCGCCCGATGCTCCAACGGGAGATCGCGAAGCGAAAGAAGGAGAAGGCTTCCAGTTTATGAGGCCGCGCGCCCCTGTCGCTGATGTTACAAATCTCCCCTTTTACACGCAGGCCCGGATTGGTACTCTACTCCAGCGTGGGCAAAGTCGAATCCAGATAACGTAAGTAACGCCTCGCGACAGGCCTTTTTTCTTTACTCATTGACAGTGCGGCGGTCGTAACGTATTCTCTACACCCTGTGTTTATCGATAGCCGCCGTGGTTTGCACGCGATCGGCTTGTAAGGATAGATCGAGACAAAAACTGATGAGAGAGACACCGTTTAGCATTAAGGTCGACCGCGATCATATGCGCCTTTGCCTTGCCATGCCCAGTGACCGCTTCGTAGCGCTCCAATGGCATGCCGCCAAGTGCGATAGCGAGGCCGCCGGGACCTAAAGAGATTAATAGCATCAAGCGCGATGGCCGCCAGCGTCTCTGATGCTGGCGGCCTTCGGTTTTTTGGGCCGGTTCGCATTTGAATTCTTAATAAAATGGTCGAGATTCAACTGTCTGGAAGGCTGATTGGAAAGGAGCCAAAGTCAGAACATCGTTAGAAGGTCAGGCACGTCGCCAGCCCGCGATTTGCCACAGATGCTTCTTCGGTCCGAAGAAGCTGGAGCTGAGTTATGTCATCCGCAACATATCGTGAATTATTAGGATCTAACCGCCATTTTCGACGGCTATGGGCGGGCCAGCTTATCAGTGAGCTCGGTACCTGGTTCTCGTTTATCGCCGAACTCGGGCTAGTCCGGATGTTGTCGGGCTCGCCGCTTGCCACCACGGCATTGCTGGTCTCGCGATTACTTCCATTTCTGCTGGCGGCGCCATTTGCCGGAGTGCTGGTGGATCGCGTCTCGCGGAAGCGAGTAATGATAGCCGCGGATCTTCTCAGGGCCCTCGTGGCGCTCGGTTATTTGACGGTCGCTCCCATGCATGCGATCTGGATCGCGTGCGTATGCGGCGCGCTCACCTCATCGCTGTCGGTATTCTTCGAGGGCGCGAAGAACGCGGCGATGCCGAATATGGTTAGCTGGCGAGAGCTGCTGACCGCGAACGTAATGATGTACTCGACTCGATTTCTTCAGTTCACCATTGGCTCTGCTCTTGGCGGCATCACCGCTGCGAGCCTGGGTTATAACGCGGCCTTCCTGGTGAATTCGCTCTCGTTCGTCGCGTCGGCGCTGTTCATCGCGTTGATTCCGGAAACAGCAATGCGAGCCGATTTCAGCCGGTCCGCGCCGGAGCCAACGTTGCTGGCGGCAGCAGAAGAAGCAGGCGAGCCCGGCGACATGCCGATCGCCGGAATAGAGCAGCCCGTGGAGCAGCCGTCGCGACATTTTATCTCCGACTTGCGCGAAGGGCTGGCCTACATCTGGTCGACGCCGTTTGTGCGAGGGATCATCCTGGTCAACATTGGCTGGGCCGCCGGAGGCGGAATGGTCAACATACTCTACGACCGCATGGGCGGACACGTCTTTGCATCGGAGGGCGACAACGGCGATTGGAGCGTCGCGATTCTCTACACGGCTGCCGGCGCGGGTTTGTTTGTCGGAATGATGCTTGCCCGCAGGGCCGGCGCATGGGCCTCTGATGAACGGCGCGCGGGCAGATACATCGGATGGTCTTTGATAAGCCACGGAGCCACCTTTGCAATGACGGGTTTCATGGCCAGTATCGGACCGATGGCTCTGTTGATCGGGATAAGCCGATTGATCATCGGGATGGAATTCGGTGTTCAGGAGACGCTTATGATGAAGGTGCTTCCCGACGAATACCGAGGACGAGTCTTCACGACCGACAGGGCGTTGGAGTTGGGCACGATGACTCTATCGATGGTCGCCGCGGGTTGGCTGCTTACTTCGATGAGTCCTCGCGCTGTCATGGTATTGTCGGGAGTTCTTTCAGCGATCCCGGGAATAATCTGGTTGCTCGCGGTGTCATTGACGCGGTTCGGCGTGCCCGCCCGGGCCGTTCGTGAAAGCTACGGCGACTAATCCGGCGGATGCTCGGTACACCTGACAAATTCGAGTATCACGCACGACTCGAAAATCAATGTAGGGCGGGCGTCCTTGCCCGCCCCTTCTTGTACTACCGGTTGAACCTCCGCAAGCCGCCGCTAGTAGTGAGCAGTATTGGGCAAGACACAATCGGTCTTCTCTGATTAAATAGCACGGCATCCTCGTAGTCCTAAATCTGAACTCATAAAGGATTCAATCAATGTCGACTGTTAAAAAGCCGCTTGAGATCGAAGCGCCGCAGGGCAGACTCGGGGTCCTGCTGGTGGGACTTGGCGCGGTCAGCACCACATTCATCGCAGGCGTCGAAGCGATAAAGCGAAGGCTCGCTGAACCTATTGGATCACTGACGCAAATGGGCACGATTCGGCTCGGAAAGCGAACGGAGAACCGCGTGCCGCTGGTTCGCGACTTCGTGCCGCTGGCTTCGATAAACGATCTTGTATTCGGCGCCTGGGACATATTCGAAGAAGACGCTTATGAAGCGGCTTTGCACGCAGGCGTACTCGAACGCGATCTCGTAAATCAGCTCAAAAACGAATTGCAATCGGTGAAGCCGATGAAGGCCGTGTTCGATCAGTATTACGTAAAGCGGCTTAATGGAACGCATGTCAAGCAAGGCGCGAATAAGCTCGAGCTCGCTCAGCAGTTGATGGAGGACATAGAATCGTTCAAGCGCGCGAAGGGGTGTGACCGCGTCGTGATGGTCTGGTGCGCTTCGACAGAGGTATTCATGCAGGCGGGCAGCGAGCACGAGACTCTCGAGTCGTTTGAGCGAGCGATGCGTGAAAACAGCACCGTGATCGCGCCCTCGATGATCTACGCGTACGCCGCGCTTAAATCCGGAGTTCCGTTTGCAAACGGAGCCCCCAATCTCACCGCGGATGTTCCCGCCTTAACCAAGCTGGCTATGGATCAAAATCTTCCGGTTTGCGGAAAGGATTTCAAGACCGGGCAGACGTTGATGAAGACGATCATCGCTCCGGGATTAAAGGCCCGGCTGATCGGGCTTCACGGCTGGTTTTCTACTAACATTCTCGGCAATCGCGACGGCGAGGTGCTGGACGATCCGGAGTCCTTCAAGACTAAAGAAGAATCCAAGCTATCAGTTCTCGAGTATATTCTACAGCCGGATGTGTACCCCGCATTGTACAAGGATTTCTCTCACGTAGTTCGAATCAACTACTATCCGCCCCGCGGCGATAATAAAGAGGGTTGGGACAACATCGATATCTTCGGCTGGCTGGGCTATCCGATGCAGATCAAGGTGGATTTTCTCTGTCGAGACTCGATCCTTGCGGCTCCGATCGTGCTCGATCTCGCACTCTTCCTCGATCTCGCACAGCGAGCCGGCATGCGCGGAATTCAGGAATGGCTATCGTTCTATTTCAAGAGTCCAATGACGGCTCCAGGTCTCTATCCGGAACACGACTTGTTCATTCAGTTGATGAAGCTCAAGAACACGCTGCGTCATCTTCGGGGCGAAGAATTGATCACGCATCTCGGGCTTGAATACTACGACTGAGTTGATTGGTCGGCCGCTCCGGCTTTGCAAAACGGCCGACCTCTCTACATGACATTCCGCTATGCAAGATCCCGCTATGCGGGAGTTGCTTTCGGGACGGCCCCTCTTCCTTTAAGCGCCGCCGTAATCGAGCCGAATAGCCCTCCGATGATAATGGTGAACGGGATCCAGAGCAGGATCTGTGGTATGGCTCCAATGAACACCCACTTCATAAACCAGCTCATGGCCGGAAAACTGTCGTTCGGCACGACGTCATAATGAGTGCCCCAGTTTCTTTGAATCGCGATCAACATGATTATCGCAACCGGGATTCGCGCGGCGAGGCCGTACCACAGGAGTGCTTTGAATAGGGCAGGCCAGGGTTTCTGCTGAAAGAATGCGGCTACGACCATCGCTAGGGTGATCACGATGATCGCCGCGGGGCTGGCCTGAGGCAGAGTCTTTGTAGCTATGATCGCGACGACGACCACAAGAACGATGCCAATCACGGCCATCAAAATGCCTTTGGCAGCGCTGAACGGTCTGAGCCCGGCGTTACTGAGTTTGACCGCGAAGTAGATGCCGAATATCGGAGCCAGCCATGAGATTCCCACAATCGCGTTGCCGCCTCCGGGTTTGGGGCTGAAGAACGTCTCGGACCAGTGCTGAAGTTCTCCAACCAATCTCAGTATTGTTATGGCGAGGCTAATCAGGGCGGGAACCAGGATTAGGCTCGTTATATTCACTTCCTTGCTTGTATTCTCAGCCATCTTTCCTCCTTCAAAAGCAACCGGTTTATTGAATATAGTCGCCTGTACCAATCAGGTTAGGAAGGTGCGCATATCTCAGTCTGCCGGAGCGCTAAGAATGTACTGACCGGACCTATCAACCGCAACGGAAGCGAGGCGGCGATGTTGTTCGAAGTAATCGAAGCCCTGCTTCAGATTCGCCCAGAAGCTCGCGAGTGAATGATTACCGGCATAGTCGTGATGAAGGCTTGCGACTCCCTTTTCATCGAGTTTAGCCGGAAATATGTGCACGGGTATATACGATTGGCCGTTCTGCCGCGCCTCGACCGCTATAGCATAAACTTCTTCGATCGAATCATCGCCGATTGGCACACAGCCGATCGTAACGCAGTTCCCGTGAACAAAGATATCGCCTCCCAGATGACCGCCGCGTCCGAGAATCTTGTCCGATCGATTCGGATAATCGATTCCGAGCGACAGGTGATAATTGCTGAGCGGATTGAAGCGCTCAATTTTGTAAAAGCCTTCGGGCACCTGTCCATCACCCTGGGCTCGTTTTGGACCGAGCGCGCCTGACGAGGCGCAGATGCGATATGTTTTCACGAGCTTGAACTTCGAATTGGCGGATTCGGCTCCCCATAACTCGAGCAATCCTTCCCGCTTGAATACACGAATGAAGATTCGCAAAGGAGGATAACTCAAGTTCGAGCGGTGAAATATTTCTTTCAGCAGAGCTTCCTTTCGCGCAAAGGCTGCTTTGACTCTCGGGAAAGACATTTGCTCGGCTTTGAAGCTTCTGCTCGATCCACCGCCCGACGCGACAGTCGAAGCGAGGACCATGCCGATCAGACCGATATAGGGATGATTATAAAGCATCGGCTCACTCTCTGGTTTGAGATGTCGCGCTCGACTTTGGCAGGCTTATAACACAGGCCATGACCGCGCACAAGCAACCGCGTATCCAATAGCACTTTAGAGTGTTTTGCTCAGCTTATGCCCGCAAGGTTGGATATTATTTGGTCTCGTCGGCTGCCGCCTGGGCTCTGCGATGTTCTTTGACCTGGCGCCGTCGATCATGACCTCACCCGAGTGCCATCTCTTCGAGAAGCCCGTTTCCCGCAAAGCTAAAGACGGACTCCTCACCTATTATGAGGTGATCCAGCACCTTCACCGCGAGCGGCCGAGCCGCGCGAATCAAATCGTGCGTCAACAGGCGATCCGACTTGCTGGGCTTCGGCGAGCCCGAAGGATGATTGTGAGCCGCGATCAACGATGTAGCGTTAACCTGCAAGGCTCGTCCAAGGATGATCCGAAGGTGAGGCATAACCGAGTCGACCGCGCCTTTGGCAATGAGAACATCGTCAAGCAGCGCGCCTCGACGATTGAGATAGAGAACGCGGAAGTGCTCCTCTGAAAGATCGCGGAGCCGTTCGCGCAGATAGTCGGATGCGGCGGCCGTGCTCTTCAGGACAAGCATATTGCGCTTCTTAGGAACTGAAACGCGGCGGCAAATTTCGACCGCGGCCAGTAACTGAGCAGCCTTCGCTCCTTTGAGGCCCTTAACATCAAGCAGCGCGCTTACCGGGGACTGAACCATCGCTCTCAGCGATCCAAATCGCTGTAGCAGTTGACGCGCCAGTTCGACTGCGCTCGTTCCCTTCAACCCGACGCGAAGCAGTATGGCGATCAGTTCGGCGTCCGTGAGTGCTTCGGGCCCGCGCGACAACAGCCGCTCTCGCGGGCGCTCCTCTTCCGGCCACGATGCTATACCGGAAGTACCGGCAGGTTTCACCGCTTGCATTCTCCACCTCGTCAATAGTCGAAGCCATGCCTCTTTGAAGCATGCCGCTGTTCAATCGTGCTCAAGGAAATAAGACTGGCGCCGCGACACCAGATTATAGGCGACTTCTTATCGATTGCCATTCTTCTGAGAGTCTTTATTCATTCGTCTTTCAGCCATGCGGTGCGATGAATTGTGATAGACTGACTCACCCGTCCCGATCCCAACATCGGAGAAAATTCGGATGAATCTTGCGTTAACGCCGGTACGTTTCAAGCAGCGTGCTGAATCCCAGTTTGGAAACAAGATAGGCATAGTCGACGGCGATGTTCGTTTGACCTACCGTGAGTACTCGCGGCGCTGCGACCGTCTTTCAAATGCGCTTAAAGACCTGGGCGTCCGCCGCGGCGAGCGCGTGGCGTGGCTCGGATACAACAGCCACGAACTGCTCGAAGCCTACTACGGCGTCGTTCAACTCGGATCGGTTTTGCTGCCGCTGAATATGAGGCTGACGCCCGAGGAAATCGGGTTCATCCTTAACGACTCCGAATCGGTGGTGCTTTTCTACAATCGTGATTTTTTGCCTATCGTGAACGCGATTCGCGGCTCGGTTCCTACCGTCAGGCACTATATTTCGTTGGAGCCGGATGAAGGAAGCCACTATGAGACATTGCTCGCATCGGCCGCGGATGAGTTCGAACCGCTCGAAGACATAAAAGACGATGATCTTGCGGAGTTATTCTACACCTCCGGCACCACCGCGAATCCCAAAGGCGTTATGATGACGCACCGAAATCTCTATTTGCACGCGATGCAGGCTCTGGCGGGTTTGAGCGTCAACGATAAAAACGTCCAGCTCCATACGATTCCGCTCTTTCACGTGAACGGCTGGGGCACTCCTCATACAATCACGGGCTCCGGCGGGCGGCACGTTGTCGTCAAGAAATTCGATCCACTTGAGGTACTGCAGTTGGTGCAGCGCGAGCGGGTCACGCACTTTTCGATGGTGCCGACGATGGCGATGGCGCTCATCAATCATCCATCAGTAGGGGAGTTCGATCTCTCCAGCCTCGAGTACGTGGGACTTGGAGGCGCCGCATCGCCCGTGGAACTCGTTCGCGAAATCGAGGAGCGGCTCGGCTGCCCCGCTTATAGTGGATACGGCTTGACTGAGACAACTCCGGTTTGCACGTTTTCTTTTCTGAAGGATCATCTAAAAGGGGCGCCGGACTCGGAGCGGTGGAGGCGTCAAGCGATGACCGGTTATCCGATGCCGGGTATCGAAATGGCAATTGTCGATCAGGATGATGCCTTCCTGCCCTGGGATGGCCAGAGTGTTGGAGAGATCGTCGTTCGCGCTGACAACGTGATGGCAGGTTACTGGAAACAGCCTGAAGATACACGCCACGTTATGAGAGGAGGCTGGTTCCATACCGGCGATATGGCTGTCGTCGACGAGGAGGGTTATTTCCTCATCGTCGATCGCAAGAAAGACATAATCATTTCCGGCGGCGAGAATATTTCGTCGATCGAAGTCGAAAAGGCGGTTTACTCTCATCCGCTCGTGTTTGAATGCGCGGTAATAGCCGTGCCGGATAAGCGCTGGGGTGAGGCGCCGAAGGCGCTTGTCGTACTGAAGCCGGATGCCTCACTCGATGAGAAGGAGCTGATTGAACACTGCCGAACCAGGCTTCCGGGATTTAAGATTCCAAAGTCCATTGAGTTTCTTCCGTCGCTGCCGAAGGGAGGCACGGGCAAGATTCTGAAAAAGGAACTGCGGGAGCAGTACTGGGCCGGTCAAGAAAAGCGAGTTCATTGACCCGTGTTACTTTCATTTCATTCATTAATCTTCCACAGGGGGCGGCCACGTAGTAGAATTGCCCGATTCCAAATTCCCTGGCATCGTGAGGATGTCGATGGCAGATATTACAATATACATAACGCGGCGCAGCGCCGACTGTGATCGTGCAAAACAGTTTCTCGATGAAGAGGGCATCTTTTACGATGAGGTTGATATCGAGAAGTCAACCGAAGGCGCTGGACGCGTTCAGCGAGCGAACGGCGGCCGCCGCATCGTGCCCACCTTCGAAGTCGCCGGCGAGATGTTTAGTCTACAGCCCTTCGATCTGAAAAAACTGATGCGCGAGCTCGAGAAGCGAGGCATCGACGAATAATCCGCGGTCGGCCTCCTTATTATTTTGGCGTCCCATAATCGAACACAGTCGATGTCGCAACTCTCCTTTCTTGATCAGCTAACTCGGCAACGCCGCGCGTTGTCTGTTTCGGAGCTGACTTCTCAACTCAAGGACCTAATCGAAGGCAATTATTTCAATGTCTGGGTCGAAGGCGAAGTTTCCAATTTTCGCCGCCACTCATCCGGCCACTGGTATTTCACTCTGAAAGACGAACTGGCGCAGCTTCGTTGCGCGTGTTTCAAAACTCAAAACCGCCTTGTTCGTTTCAGCCCCGAAGATGGAATGGCCGCGAGAGTCAGGGGCCGGCTTTCAGTGTACGAAGCTCGCGGCGAATATCAGATGGTGGTCGAGACGATCGAACCGACCGGCGCCGGCGCGCTGCAATTGGCCTTCGAACAATTGAAGGCCAAGCTGGCCGCGGAAGGCTTCTTTGATCTCTCACGCAAAAGGCCGCTGCCTCTTTTCCCTCGCCGAGTCGGATTAGTCACATCGCCCACAGGCGCGGCCATACGGGACATCCTGCGAACCCTTCGAAGGAGGAGCCACACTACCAGCGTGCTGATTGCGCCGGCTCGGGTTCAGGGCGAGGGAGCAGCGCACGAGATTGCGGGGGCAATAGCAACTCTCAATTCCATCGCCTCTGTAGACGTCATCATCATCGGACGCGGCGGAGGATCCATTGAAGATCTCTGGTGCTTCAATGAAGAAGTGGTGGCGCGCGCGGTTTTTTTGTCCCGGACGCCGGTCATAGCCGCGATAGGACACGAGACGGACTTCACGATCGCGGACTTTACGGCTGATCTGCGCGCCTCGACGCCCTCGGCCGCGGCGGAAATCGTTTCCGCGACCAGGAACGATTTAATAGAGCGCATAAGGACGCTTGATGATCGGATCCGCTCGGCCGTCAGTTATGACGTCGCGGACTGGCGCAACCGGCTATTCGCTCTTCACACGAATCGAGCCTTCGAAGGCATTCGCTCGAAGATCGGCAATCTCGCGCAGCGTGTGGACGAAGCCGCTTACAAAAACGATTCCTCGCTTCGTAACCTGATTCGATGTCTGCGGTCGGAACATCACGAGGCCGCGCTCAAGCTCGAAAGGGCGGACATAAGAAGAACACTTGCCTTGCGCCGAAGCAGACTCGAAGGAAAAACGGCGCGGCTGCTTGCGGAGAGATCCTCGGTCACATCGAAAAAGCGGGAGAGGTTCCAGCGCGCCGCGGGAAAGCTCGATTCACTATCCCCGCTCGCAGTGCTGGGCCGAGGCTATGCCATCGCCTTCGACCGCGACGGCTGCGTAATAAAACGCGCCGCAGACATCGATAGCGGAGAGCAGGTCAGAGTTCGTGTGGACGAGGGCGAGATCGACTGCGTCAAACAATAGCGGCATTCACAAATATTTCGCGCCTGTGTAATATAGACGATCCCGAGTTGAGCCAGGATATGGAGGAGCGTTGAGCATAATAGTAGACGAGAATACTCGCGTTGTTGTGCAGGGAATCACCGGCAAAGAGGGGTCGTTTCACACCGGCCAGATGATGGAGTACGGCACCAAGATTGTCGCGGGAGTGACTCCCGGCAAAGGTGGTTCATCGCACGAAGGCGTCCCAATATTCAACACCGTCGCGGATGCCGTGAAAGAAACCGGCGCGAATGCGAGCATCATTTATGTCCCACCGCCGTTCGCTGCCGATGCAATCATGGAGGCCGCCGATGCCGGAGTCCCGTTTGCCGTTTGCATTACGGAGGGCATTCCGGCGCTGGATATGGTCCGAGCCTTTAATTACTTGCGGGGTCGCAAGACAAGACTGCTCGGTCCCAACTGCCCGGGGATAATTTCTCCCGGCAAGTGTAAGCTGGGCATCATGCCCGCGCGAATACATCGGCCGGGCCGCATAGGCGTTGTCTCGAGGAGCGGGACGCTGACTTATGAAGCGGTACACCAGTTGACGGAATTGGGAATGGGCCAATCAACCGCGATCGGGATCGGCGGCGATCCGGTAATAGGAACGAATTTCGTGGATGCTCTCGGTTTGTTCGAACAAGATCCGGAGACGGACGCGGTCGTAATGATAGGCGAGATCGGCGGAACCGCCGAAGAGGCAGCTGCTGATTTCGTTAGAGCCAATATGAAGAAGCCGGTCGTCGGTTTCATAGCAGGCCAGACGGCGCCTCCGGGACGGCGAATGGGTCATGCCGGAGCAATCATCGCCGGCGGCAAGGGAACCGCCGAAGAGAAAATGGCCGCCATGCGAGAGGCTGGTATTCATGTTGTTAAGAGCCCCGCCGATCTGGGATCTCGCGTGGTTGAAGTACTGGGTAGGTGAGCGAACGGGCTATGGACGGCCCAGGGACAATCGGGAAATACCTGCTGATTGCAGGCGCCGTGATAGCGGCTCTCGGAGCCGTTGTGATCATTCTGGAAAAGTTTTCCGGGCTGAGGATCGGAAAGCTGCCGGGTGATATCTACATAGAGCGCGGCGGCTGGCGTTTCTATTTTCCATTGATGACGTCGATTCTCATAAGCTTGATTCTGACTCTGATTCTCTGGTTCGTCAGGCGTCGATAAGGACTCAAAGAACCGGAAAGAACATCGATTGATCAGGCAATGAAGGCTAAAAAAACCGCCAGGATAGTGTGTGCCAACGACAACGAGTTCTGGACCACTCAGAAGCAATTCTGGAACTGGGTCCGGGAAGGTCTCGTTGACGTGACCGGACAACGACCGCTCACTGGAAGATTCGGCGGCAAGCGCGAAAAGCTGCAGATTATGGTGCGGCACGTGATTCTGGACAGCGGATCGCCCAATCACAAGGCAGAAGTGCTCGGAAGCTACGGAAAATTGAAACCCCACGTTACAAAGAAGCGTGATAACGAATGAGATCGTCTGTAACGCGCAGTGCCGCGGTCCAGCCTGAGAGCGCAATTTGACAACCATACTATCGCGGCATAACATAGCCGCACTCTGAATTGAGCGGGTGTAACTCAATGGTAGAGTGTCAGCTTCCCAAGCTGAAAGTTGCGGGTTCGAGCCCCGTCACCCGCTCCAAATTTCAAAACGCCCAACCCTGAAATCTGTAATAGCTCATCTCTGTGCAATTCACCGGCATGGTGCTCTGCTGTGGTATGATTTTTACTCCTACCAGCGGAGATATGCGCGAGGAGACCGAGAGGACTTGACGGCAACCCGCGCCGTCCCGCCATTTAATGTAGATGCCTGACCGAGTGAAATTCCTGGCAAGTTTTCGAGTGCGGCTGACGCTGCTGCTGACTTTATTCCTGATTCTGACGATTGCAGTTGTTATTCTTCTCGACAAGGTGGTGCAGGGTCGCATCGAGCGAGTGGTGGCCGATCAGAACCTCCAGGTGAATGATGCAGTGAGCGACGGCTTTGGCGACCTCGCGCAGGCTATGAGCGTCGCTATGGATAATTTGAACTCCGAGACTTATCTCTACGAGAAGATGGAGCGCGGAGAACTTGTGTTGCCCCCCACGATCGCTCACATCATCATCACCGATGAAGGCGGCAACGTCAAAGACACCACTCTGCCAACTCTTAGAGAAGGCGAGATCCCCGTTCCTGATCGTCCAGAAGGTAGTCCCAAGGAGCGAATCGGCGATCCTGTCGAAAGCGAAGTCGAGATTCCAAACGGACCTCACCAGGGCGCGCTAAAAACCTACAACCTGCCGATCACCACCGCGAAGGGGTTGTACTGGGTGGTCATCGTTCAGCAGCAGCAGGGCATCATTAATCGCATCGATAAGGCTTCGAGACTTCTAACAGACAAAAGCCGCGAGCTTTCGAATTACCGGCTTGCGGCTACGGCCGGTCTGCTTCTGGTCGCGCTCGTTATCGCGGTAATAGTCGCGTGGCGCGTGACCCAGCCGGTCAAAGAACTCGCCCGTGCCGCGCGTCGAGTTGCGGCCGGAGATCTGGACTTCTCCGTGGGTGTTGAACGAAGCGATGAAGTTGGGCAGCTCGAATCCACCTTTAACGAAATGATCTCGGAACTGAAGTCCAAACGCGAATTGGAAGAAAAACTCAACCAGGCCGAAAAGGCTGCGGTCATTGGACGCCTGACGCAAGGTGTCGCGCATGAGATCAGGAATCCTCTGAACGTCCTTAATCTCTCTATAGATCTTGTGAGCTCGAAGTTCGCGCCAGCCGATGAGCCTCGCCGGCTGCAATTCTCCAGAATCTTATCGACTATTAAAGACGAGATTCTGAGGCTGAACAGAATGGTCAGTGACTTGCTGAATTTCGGGCGGCCCGCGAAATTGAACTTAAAGCCCATTGACCTGAGCCATCTGGTGAGAGAAACAATGGATTTGATTCGGCCTCAAGCGGATGAACAAGGTGTTCGCATTGCCGTCGAAGGCGATGGCGCTCCGTTCACGATCGAGGGTGACGCCGAACGGTTGAGATCGTGTTTGTCTAATATAACGATAAATGCGCTTCAGGCGATGCCGTCCGGCGGCAGGCTTACGACCCGGCTCTATCGCGAGAACGGCCTGACTTCCATCAGCATTACCGACACCGGAGCGGGAATAAGCGACGAGAGTCTGACAAAAATATTTGAGCCCTACTTTTCGACCAAGCAGGCGGGTTTCGGGCTGGGCCTTGCGGTCACAAGAAAGATTATTGAAGAACACAACGGCAAGATTGAAGTTGAAAGCAGGGAAGGCGCCGGGACCACTTTCACCATGAAACTGCCGGCCGCGCAGCCGGGCGGCATAACCGTACAGGAGCGTTACAATGTCACGTAAGAACGTGCTGGTCGTGGATGATGAAAAGAACCAGCGTGAGACATACAAGATAATTCTCGAAGATGCCGGATTCGATGTGACAACGGCTCAAAGCGGCGAACAAGCCCTCCGCTTCGCGCGTGAGAATCGATTCGACCTCGTCCTCACCGATTACCTGATGACCGGGATGGACGGACTGACGCTGTTGAGCGAACTAATAAAAACCGACCCTTCAATAATAGTAGTGATGATGACGGCTCATGGTTCGGTGGAGTCGGTGAAGGAGGCTCTGCGTGGAGGCGCATTTGACTATCTCGAAAAGCCTATAGACCGAGATCAGTTGTTGAAGGTAGTTGAGACGGCCCTCGGCAGGCTCAACGTCCTCGATACTGAGATCGTCGGCCAGTCGAGCGAAATGGATCGAGTGAAGAGGATGATTCTCAAAGTGGCGGGCTCGGCCTCAACGGTACTGATACGAGGAGAATCAGGGGTCGGTAAGGAACTTGTCGCCCGCGCCATCCACTCGGCAAGCCCTCGCGTCAGCGAGCCGTTCGTTGCCGTCAACTGCGCCGCGATAAATGAAAACCTTCTCGAATCGGAGCTGTTTGGTCACGAGAAGGGCTCGTTTACGGGGGCGCATGCGCAGAAGAAGGGGCTGTTCGAAATAGCTGATCGCGGAACTATTTTCCTTGACGAAATAGGCGACCTTGGCGTGGCGATGCAGGCCAAGCTCCTGCGCACGCTTCAGGAGAAAGAAATTATGCGCGTCGGCGGCACTCGGTCCCTCAAGGTTGATGTTCGCGCGATAGCCGCGACCAATCGAGATCTCGAGAGCATGGTAAAAGAGGGGCGATTTCGTGAAGACCTTTATTATCGCCTCAATATTATTCCTATAACGATTCCGCCGCTTCGCGGTCGCCGGGACGACATAATACCGCTTGTCGACTACTTCGTCGCCAAACACAGCGTCGGTGCGAGCCGACCAATCCGAGGCCTGACAGTCTCGGCTCGAAACGTGATTCTGGCGAGTTCGTGGCCGGGCAACGTGCGGCAGCTTGAATCGGCTATCGAGCGGGCGATTTTGCTGTGCGAGGGTAATGAAATCGACGTAGAAGACCTCCCGATCGAAATCCGACAGCAGGGCTCGCCGGCAAGCGCCTTTAATTTCAAGCTTCCTCCCGAGGGCATCTCCTTCGAAGAAGTTGAAAAATCATTCATTATTCAGGCGATGGAACAGACTGGTTGGAATATAACTCGCGCAGCCAAGCTGCTGGGTCTGTCGTTTCGCACGCTTCAATATCGGCTCGAGAAGTTCGGGCTCAGAAGGCCGGGCGCTCCGGATCCGCAGCCGTGAAGAGGCAACAGAACCGTTTATAAAGAAATTGTGACCCGTCAAAATTTGAACGTATCAAAATCGAAAGCCCATCGTTTCGTTGCGGGTATTTATGACCGTAAACACAGGACATAGTGGAGTCGTGTTATTCTCGGTATTGAGCGCGCTGAATGGGTACTTTTGCCTCAAATATCACAAGAAAAAGTTTTTGACACCCCTGGCTTATTCTGGTAGATTCAAGCCTTATTTGAAACAGTGTCCGTCTTCCTGACATGAGCAAGACATTCTTTGGGAAGGAAATAGATGAAGAACGTCACACTGGACGAGGTCATTCAGACCTATGGTGTGGAGAATTGGGGAGCTGGATACTTTGAGGTTAACCGAAAGGGCCATCTCATAGCCCATCCTGCGGAGGGAGACCCCAGATTCGTCGATATAAAAGAATTAATTGACGATCTGGTAGAGCAGCGAAAGGTCCAACTGCCTATTTTGCTCCGTTTCCCCCAGATACTCGCAAATCAACTAAACAAGCTCCACCGCGCTTTTAGAGAATCGACGAGAGAATTCAGCTATACAGCTAATCACTACGGCGTATTTCCGATGAAGGTTAATCCTCGTCGAGAAGTGCTCGAAGAACTGCTGCGCGAGGGCACTAAGTATAATTTCGGTGTCGAATGCGGATCAAAAGCGGAGCTTTACGCCGCGCTCTCGCTCGATCAGCCGGTCGAGTCGTTGCTGGTCTGCAATGGCTTCAAAGACGAAGCATTCATCAAACTCGCATTACTGGGCACGCGAATTGGAAAGCGCGTAGTCATCGTCATCGAGAAGTTAAATGAACTCAAGACAGTTATAAGACTGGTTCAGGAGACCGGCGTGAGGCCCATTATCGGTCTCCGGGCAAAGCTCTATTCAAAAGGATCGGGAAAATGGGCATCGTCGGGCGGAGAATCGGCCAAATTCGGTTTAACCACTTCTGAAATCCTCGAATGTGTTCGATTGTTGACTGAGTTTCAAATGCTCGACTCACTGAAGCTCCTTCACTTTCACATCGGATCACAGATTACCGATATAAAGCGCGTGAAGAACGCAATGAAAGAGGCTGCCCGAGTCTATTGCAAGATCAGGCAGATGCACATAAATATCGAATACCTCGATATAGGCGGCGGGCTCGGCGTCGATTATGATGGTTCCAAGACGACTTTCGAAGCTTCGGTGAACTACACGGTTCAGGAATTCGCCAACGACGTAGTCTACACGATTAAGTCCGTTTGCGAGGACGAGAACGTACCCGAGCCGAATCTCGTGACGGAGAGCGGGCGGGCCGTATCTGCCTACCATGCGATGCTCGTCACCTCCATACAGGACGAGATCGAAACCTTTGCCGATGACCAGCCCGAGGTCACGGTCACCGAGGACGACGCGGAAGTCGTTGTAGAATTAAAGGCGCTTTGCGACGACATTAATTCAAAGAATTACCGCGAATATTATCACGACGCTCTGGATCATAAAGACGAGCTCCACACGCAATTCAACCTTGGCCTTGTGAGCCTCGAAGATCGCGCAAAGGGCGAGGTGCTGTTCTGGGAAGTTTGCGCGCGGACATATCGATTTGCGAGCACCTCGCGACTCGAAGAGGAAGAATTCGAAGAGCTCAAGAAGATCCTCGCTTCGAAATATCTCTGCAACTTTTCTGTATTCCGATCCGTGCCGGATCACTGGGCGATCAATCAGTTATTTCCCGTCATGCCCATTCATCGGCTCAACGAGCCGCCGACTGATTATGCCACGTTCGTTGATCTCACTTGCGACTCTGACGGCATTATCGACAAGTTTGTTGACCTCAAAGACGTCAAAGAAGTTCTCGAAATTCATCCTTTCGGGGGCGAGCCATATTTTATCGCTATATTCCTGGTCGGCGCGTATCAGGAAGTGATGGGAAGTTTTCACAATCTGTTCGGGCTGCCTAACGAGGCGCACGTCGTGATTGGAGATGACGGCCGATATCACATCAAGAAAATAGTCCACGGAAGCAAAATTAACGATATGGTCACCTATGCTCGATACGATAAGAACGTCGCATGGGAGAATTTCCGACGATTGGCCGGCTCCAAAGTCAGCGCCGGACTGATTTCGGAAGAAGACGCGAACTCGCTGATTGAACAATACGAAAGCAACATAAACCGGTATACCTATCTGGAATAGTCGACACTTCCAGCCGCATTAAAGGACCAAGAACGAGATGATGAGAAGACAGAAGAGCTCAAAGTATCTAACTGCCCCGACGCGGCCCGTCCAAATAGACCGCGATCGTTCGATCTCAGGAATTCTACAAAAAATGGAAGGCGCCGGCTTTCAGGCTCGGACGCTCGCCGATGCCCATAATCTCTGGATCGAAATGCTCTCGGACAATACCACGATTTTTATGGGCCTGTCCGGAGCGCTCATATCCTCGGGAATGCGTAGACTGCTCGCCTACCTGATAAAGAATCACTACGTGGATGTTGTTGTCTCCAGCGGTTCGAACCTTTTTCACGATCTGCACGAGACGCTTGGGCGCTACCATTATCAGGCTTCTCCGGATATGTCCGACGCGGAACTGGTTGAGGCAGGCGTAGGCAGAATGTACGACACGCTTGCGAGCGAGCATGAATTTCGCGAAGCCGAAGAGTGGGTCGGTAACTTCTCCAACACGGTCGATCACTCGCGTCCTTATTCGACGCGCGAGTTTCTTCATTTGCTCGGGCGTGAGCTGTCGGAGATCGCAACCGAGGACGGTATCCTGACTTCGTCATACAAAGCGAAAGTCCCAATTTTCTGCCCGGGTATAGCCGATTCATCCATCGGCGTCGGAATCGCTACATCGAGAATAGACAGGAAGAACCCCTTCCAGTTTGACGTCATTCAAGACGTAGTCGAGAACTCGCAGATTCTTGCGCGCTCGGTCAGCACATCGGTTATTTATTTCGGAGCCGGAACGCCAAAGAGTTTTCTGCAACAAACCGAAATAACCGCATCGATGATCAAGCAATCCATCAGGGGCCACAAATATGGCATCGAGATAGGAATCGATCTTCCGCCAGGCGGCTCGACTTCCGGCCGCAGCTTTGAAGAAGCCCAGACCTGGGGACGCGTAGCCAGGGACGCCAAGACGATTTCCGTGCTTTGCGATCCCACAATCGCCATTCCGATTCTGGCTACCTCGCTATCGCAGACGGGAACAAAAGCAATAAAATCGCGGCGACGGCCGCAGTTCAGCTTCGGACGGGATCTCGGCGTTAGCTTCGCTTGAGCCGGGGAGCGAACATCGGAATCTATCCCCTCGAAGAGCTAACGCTTGAACGCCCTCAGTACCCGTGCAAATACGGCATCAGTGGCAATCTCAAGCTCGTCGATTCTGAGAATACGAGCGGCAATGTAGAACACCAGCGCGCCTGACGCAACCGAAGTCCCTACCGCAACCAGGCGCGCGACGACCTTGGAGAAGTTCTCGAAGCCCGGCATAAACGAGTTCATACCAGCGCTGACGAGCCAACAGGCCATCCCCATAACGCCAGCCGCGATAATTATCTTGAATACCGTAATTGATGTCGCCCTTCCCTCCAGCGAGCCGATTCGCTTGCGCATCATTATATAGAGCAGACTGAAATTGATCAGGGCAACCGTGGATACCGATAAAGCAAGCCCTCTCTCCTGAAGCAAGCCGACCAGGCTCCAGTTCATCACAAAATTAACTAGAATCGTGAAAAGGCTGATCATCATCGGCGTTCGAGCGTTATTAAGCGCGTAAAAAGCCGGCGCAAGGATCTTGATCGCCGAATAGCCCGCAAGTCCGACGGCGTAGCAAGCCAATGTAGCCGCCACGTGATCGGTATCGGCCGACGTGAATCGACCGTACTGGTAGATCATGGCGATGATGGGCCGACCTAACACCGCAAGCCCGACAGCCGAAGGTATGGTCAGGAGCAGAGCCAGCCTGATTGAGCTCGCAATCGTATGCCTGAACTCGTCCATGTTATTCAGAGCGGCGCTCTTCGAAACCGAAGGAAGGGTCACAGTTGCTATGGCAACACCGAAGATGCCAATGGGGAATTGCATTAGTCTGAAAGCGTAGTTCAACCACGCGGCGGGGCCGTCGCCGGGAATATATGAAGCGAAGTTGGCGTTGATGAGAATATTTATCTGGGTGGCTGCTCCGCCGATGATCGCTGGTCCCATCAGTCTCAAAACTGTCCTCAGGCCGGGGTTGCTGAAATCTATCGCCGGTCTGAATCGGAAACCCGCCCGTCGAAGGCTCGGCCATTGAATGGCATACTGGAAAAACCCTCCTATCAGAACGCCATATGCCATTCCTATGATGCCTTCGGTTGGATTCTCCCGGATGGAGGCGAACGGCCTCGCGAAGTTGTGCCCCCCGGTTAACAAGACGGCAAAGAACACACCGCCGATGATTGAGCCTACGTTGAAAAGCGCCGAAGAAAGCGCGGGAATACCAAACCTGTCTCGCGCATTGAGAATCCCCATGGCCTGCGCCGCAAGCGCAACCAAGAGTATGAACGGCATCATTATTCGCGTTAGCCGAACGGTCAGCGCAAATTTCGCGGAGTCGTTTACATAGCCATGTGCAAACCAAAAGACGATCGGCTCGGCAAAGACGATCCCCAGAATCACCAGAACGCCAAGCGTGAGAATCAGGGTCGTCGCAACAAGGTTCGAAAGACGGAAGGCCTCCTTCTCATCTTTGGTGACGACGTAACCGGAAAAGACGGTAACGAAAGCGCTGGAGAGCGCGCCTTCGGCAAAAAGGTCACGCAGCAGATTCGGAATTCGGAACGCCATAACGAATGCATCAGCCGCGTAACTCTTCGAGGCCCCGAAGAGAGTCGAGAATACCACCTCGCGCGCCAGACCGAGCACGCGGCTCAGCATGACTGCCGCGCTGATCAAACTCGCGGATTTAGCCGTGTCCATTTTCTTGGCGCTTTGTGCCGCGGCCTTAACGCCGGTCAATTGGTCCATTCGAGGTGCATCCTCAAGGTCTCTCGTACTCATTGCCGTCGATTTTATAGGGTGCTGCTCGTATTTCAAAATTGATGCCTGCAAGCGAAGAAGAGAAGGAATATAGGATACGGATGAGAGGCAGAAACGTACCACGATTTCTTGGCTCAATCTTGTTTCGAAAGGTCTATCGCAGCAGCGCTCGCTGCGACCGAGCTCGATGCTATAGAGTTGATTTCCGATCAACAACCGAATAACGTGTCGATAGTCGCGGCGGGGCGCCTTCGAGGGCTTTATCCGCTGCAATTACAAAAGAGAGGCCTCTGAATGAAAAAGACGTACAAGCACCTTGAAACAAAAGTGGTTCACTCCGGCGAGCCCGACCCGCGAATCGAGGGCGCCGTAACGATGCCGATATTTCAGTCGGCTACTTTTGAATATCGAGGCGAAGCCAGTTACGACGATGTGCGATATGTTCGGCTGAACAACACACCCAATCATATAGTTCTTCATAAAAAGCTCGCGGCGCTCGAGAACGCTGAATCAGCGGTCGTTGCCGCGAGCGGTATGGCCGCGATCACGACCGCGTTGCTTACAGTTCTCCACGCCGGCGATCACCTTTTGGTACAAGAGTGCCTCTATGGAGGAACTCGGGATTTCATAACCGGCGACTTCCCGTCGATGGGGATATCCTACGACTTCATTAGAGTGGAGGACCCGGAGACCTGGAGGAGCAAGCTCCGAACGAACACGAAAGCGATTTATGTGGAGGCTATATCAAATCCGTTGATGGAAGTCGGCGAGTTAAAGCAGGTCGTTGAGTTTGCGCGAGCAAGCGAGTTGGTCTCTATGATAGACAACACATTTGCCAGTCCAATCAATTTTCGGCCGCCGGAAATGGGGTTTGATCTCTCTCTCCACAGTTGCACGAAATACCTGAATGGACATTCCGATGTCGCCGCGGGCGCGTGTATAGGACGCGCCGACTTGATAGAACGCGTGCTCCATAAGCTAAACCACCTCGGAGGCGTCCTCGACCCGCACGCGTGCTTTCTACTTCACCGTGGAATCAAGACACTCGCGCTGCGGGTGAGACATCAGAACGATAGCGCCATGAAAATAGCAGGGTTTCTTGAGGCGCATCCGCGGGTGCAAAGCGTAAACTACCCCGGTTTGGAAAGCAGCGACTCGCATAAGCGCGCCAGGTCCTTCTTCGATGGATTCGGAGGGATGATTAGTTTCGAGATTGAAGGCGGTCTCGCGCAAACCCGCCGTTTTCTTGATCGGATCTCGATTCCGATAGTGGCGCCTAGTCTGGGCGGCGCTGAAACTCTTGTGACTCTTCCGGCCACCACTTCTCACGTAGGCATGTCGACCGAGCACCGGCGTAGCCTCGGTATATCGGATAGTCTGATCAGGGTATCCGTGGGACTCGAATCAGCCGACGAGTTAATTGAAGACTTCGATGCGGCTCTTTCCGAGTGAGCAGGGCCTTCGCTCACGTAGCGCTTACAGCTCGAGTTCCTTTATTCGAGTCAGTAGAGTCTTGTAGCTGACTCCCAGTTTCTCCGCAGCGCGTGACTTATTATAGTTGTTCTCTTTCAACGCCAGCTCGATCTTTCGCCTTTCGACCAGACGTTGCGCGCGTGCGCTCACCTCGGCCAGAGTGCCTCGCATCTCGAATCCATTCAACAACGCGCTCTGCTCGCGCGGCGAGTAGTCCGAAGGCGGACTTATGTTCAGATCGGCTGTAGTAACTTCCTGACCTCGAGCCAGAATACAGGCGCGCTCGATACAGTTTTCCAACTCTCGGACATTACCAGGCCAATCGTACTCTTCGAGCGCCCGCGTGGCTTCGTCGCTGAGTTTCAGCGGCGCTCGCTTGAGCTCGCGCCCAAATTTCGCGGCGAAGAACTCCGCGAGTTGTTGAATGTCACCGCGTCTTTCCCTCAGGGGCGGTATTCGAACCGGGAATACTGCCAGCCGATAGTAGAGATCCTCGCGGAACTCCTTCGAGGCAACTGCTCCTTTTAAGTCTCGATTGGTAGCGGCTATGACACGAACATCAACTTCAATGTCGGATGTGCCTCCCAGCCGGCTTACCTTTCGTTCCTCCAAAACGCGCAAGAGCTTTGATTGAACTCCCGGAGCGATTTCGCTTATCTCGTCGAGGAATATAGTGCCGCGGGCAGCAAGCTCAAATTTGCCGACGCGCCTCTGATCGGCTCCCGTATAGGCGCCCTTTTCATGTCCGAATAGTTCATTTTCTATGAGCGTATCCGGAATCGCCGCGCAGTTGATCGCGATGAAGGGCATGTCGCGGCGCGGGCTGAGGTGATGAATCGCTCGCGCGAACAGTTCTTTTCCGGTTCCGGACTCTCCGAGTAAAAGCGCCGTCGTAGGGGTCGGCGCCAATTGCTGAATCTCGCGCCCGACCGTCGCCATGGCAGGCGAGTCTCCGATGATCCTGGGAAATCCGTAGCGCCGTGCATATTCATCCCGCAAAAGTATATTTTCGACGCGAAGCCTTCGCTCTTCTTGCGCATGCTCGATGAGCAATAGCAAGTGGCGGCTGTCGACCGGCTTCTGAAGGAACTCATAGGCTCCTTCCTTCATCGCCTGCACTGCTTCATCAATTGTTCCGTAGGCGGTCAATACTATGACCGCTGTCTCAGGATCGGCGAGCTTGGCGGCGCGAAGGACTTCGAGACCATCCGCCCGAGGCATCTTGAGATCGGTAATTACCAGAGAGTACCTGGCCGATTTGAGCTTTCGCCGCGCCTCGGCCCCGTCTCCGGCTTCATCGACGGAATAGCCCGCGTTCTCAAGCGTAAGGCGGAGCATCTGTCGAAGGCTGTCCTTATCTTCAACGATCAGTATCTCATCCATTGATTCATTCAGGCTTAGGCGTGCACCGGCGCTTTCGGAGTTTGAGGCTCCGCGGAGTCTCGAACGGGCCTCGTTACTGATTCTCTCTACTTGATTAATATTCAAAGATTCACGCTTAGCGGGGTCTTGAGATTGTCCAGGGGCATCGGCGGAGACTTCAATTATCTGAATATTCCCGGAGGCAGGCCGGCTGCTCGAGCCTGATCCTTTAGCGCGTCAAGTTCCTTTACCGCCTTCTCGCGTCCGGCCAGCGCCTCGTCCAATTGGTGTTGAGCATCGTCCCTATCCTGCTTGATCTGAGCAAGGTAGAAGTTGTCGCCCGAAACGCTGTTGCTTGTAATTCGCTGATTGTATTCGCGCACTCGATTCCCATAAAGCTGTACCTTGCGCTCCGCATCTTCGAGTGCCGCGGACAACTCAGCGAATCGGCCTCGGTAATAGTCTTCGTTGGGTTTTCCGTCCGAGCTAACCGACTTCGGACCTTCCTCTTCTTTGTAACCTTTGTTGTTGCCTTCCTCGAGTAGGGCACTCACTTCATCCATTGCCTGACGAGCTTCGAGCTTGCGTTGTTTGACTATCTGGCCGGCTTCTTCAAGATCGGCCGCGATTTGATTCCTGAAGGCGGTCGTTTTCCCTGATATTCCAAGCTGATTTCGCAGATCGTTGACTCGCAGCTCGGCCTCTTCCGCCGCGCGCTCGGCGTTTTTTGCGATTTCACGAGCGTGCTTCACTGACTCGCGCCAGGTAGTCTCTTCCGCGCTTGCCGCTGCAGGCCGCGTGCCCTTATCGACCGCGGCGTCGGCTTCCGGCTTTGCGGCAGCTTTGGAGTCCTTGCTTTCGGTTGCCGGTTCGGAGATCACTTGAGTGGGCTTGTCGCGAACAACGTCTTCGGTTGTAAGTCGAGGGACGCGCTTTGGAGTTTGCGGCTGTTGTTGTGCCGAAACAACAGCGCCGGCCGTCAGGATCATAGCTATTGGCCATGCAAACATCGACACCAACTCTCTCATTGTCTGTTCTCCGTTTTGGGTTGGGGTGACTTAAGGAAGGGGCAATACTGGAAGCAGTTAGAGAATATCTCAACAGATGGTGCGGCGCAAGAGTATTGACAAACAGTGTCGGTATTGACATCACGGCTCGCAATGCAGCTTGTTTGACACTCGAAATACCGCGTGATAGCGTCAGCCCGTGCGTTCGAAACGACGGCCCGCCTTCCGCGAATGGTTAGAGTTCATTCCGGCCTGGACAATCCTCAAATTGATGGGTCTGCTGCCGAGACGAGTCGCGCTGTTCTTTGGAAGCGCGATTTGCACCGTTGTTTATCTTGTGCACGGGCGGCTCAGAAGGACGGCTTTCCGAAACCTTCAGATGGCGATGCCGGCGCTTCCTGAAGAAGATCGTAAATTTATTGTCAGGGGTGCATTCCAGAATCTCGGCAGATTGCTCGCGGAGTTCTCGCAATTTCCAAAGATCTCAAAAGACAATATCCATAAGATTGTTGCATACGACGGCCTTGAGAATTATTTGCGAGCCTCCGAGAAAGGCCAGGGCGTTCTATTTTTGACGGGTCACCTTGGGGCGTGGGAGTTATGCGCCTATGCTCAGGGTGCGTACGGTTTCCCGCTGAGTTTCCTCGTTCGGCCGATCGACAATCCTCTCGCGAATCAGATCGTCAAAGCTTACCGTGAAGGCTCCGGCAACAAGACAATCGACAAGAATGAATCCGTGAAGCAGGTGTTGACGGATCTTAAAAGAGGACTGGCCGTTGGATTCCTTATCGACGTAAACACACTCGAGGGCGAGGGAGTATTTTGCGACTTCTTCGGTATTCCCGCGTGTTCGAGCACGGGCCTGGCGACCTTCGCGCTGAGAACCGGCGCTCCGGTCGTACCTGGATTCATTCATTGGGATCGTGAGCTACGAAAGCACAAGTTAGTATTCGAACCGGAAGCGCCCCTTACTCGGACAGGGGATTTGAAGGAAGATGTCCGTGCGAACACCGCGCTCTTTACATCGATTATCGAAAGACAGATAAGACAACATCCCGATCAATGGCTATGGGTTCATAAACGCTGGCGAACACGGCCGGAAGGCGAGAATGATCTTTATGACGTCTCGCGTAACATCGAAGAAGATCGGCGCGCTATAAAAGGGCCGCTCAAAGCCTGACCCTCGAAGCTCAAAAAAAGAAAAAGGGGATGGTCGCCCATCCCCGCGTTCTCACACAGAGAACCCCCGTTTTGCGTGGCGGCAGAATTATCTCTTCTTGGCGCCGCCCTTCTTCGCGCCGCCTTTCTTGGCGCCGCCCTTCTTGGCGCCACCTTTCTTTGCGCCGCCCTTCTTTGCAGTTGCCATAATGTATGTTTCTCCTTTCCTTTAGATTGTCTCCATACACAAGATGCTGTACTAGATCAGCTCTTGTGTACTAGTGTAAATGATACACAACATATTGTTGTATATAGATACATGTCGCATGGTTGTCAACGATTTTTTTCTTGACATCGCACGATGTTGCTTCGAGTGGAGGCCATAACCCTGAAACCGGCTCCTGTGGCATTCTTCGTGGCGAAGCTAAATCGCGGCGCCGGCCGCTTGAATGATGCGCCGCACGCAGGCCGAGCAGCGCGATCGAGTATCCGTCGTCGTTTTTGTGAACCGTGAAAAAAGCTGCTGAAGCCGTTTCTACGCCACCGGGCTGGAACTAGGCTATAGAAGCCTATTCTGGGGCGATGCCCTGAAACAGGCTAGGGCGGTGAGTTTCGCGGCCTCTGATCGCCCTTGTTTGACTGATTAAATTTCCGCCGATAATATCCAGCCCATGCATGGAGGGGCGATAGATCTTCATACTCATACGACTCATTCGGACGGCAGCGTCGGGCCCGCCGATCTCGTGGCCCTGGCTCTCAGGAACGGAGCGCAAGCAATAGCTATAACCGATCACGACACCGTCTCGGGTCTAGCGGAAGGAAGGCGGGCCGCGGTTAGCGCCGGAGTCGAGTTTATCGACGGCATTGAGATCAGCGCGGAATACCGTCCGGGCACGATGCACCTACTTGGATACTTCATCGATCCCGATTCCGACGAGCTGCGATCGAAACTCGGCGATCTAAAAGAGGGCCGCGAGCGCCGCAATCCGGAAATCGCGCGAAAGCTTCAAGCGTTAGGTATGAATGTGTCATACGACGAGGCGGCCGCGCTGGCGGGAAACGAAATTGTCGGCAGACCTCACTTCGCGCGAGTACTCGTGTCCAAGGGCTATGCGTCCAGCATTCAAGATGCATTCGATAGATACCTTGCGAAGGGAGCGCCGGCCTATCACGAGAAGATCAGGCTCAATCCGGCCAACGCGATTTCTCTTATTCACTCAGCCGGTGGAGCGGCGGTCCTCGCCCATCCATATCAGCTCCAACTCCAGTCGTTTGAAGAGACCGAAGCGCTGGTGTTGAGTCTGTGCAAGCTTGGACTCGACGGCATTGAGGCGATCTATAGCCGGCATAGCCGGGAGCAGCGCCTCCTATATTCACAGATAGCAGAGCGGTGCGGAATCGTTACCACCGGCGGCAGTGACTTCCACGGTTCTTATAAGCCGGATATCGATATCGTGAAAGGAACCGGCGATCTCTTCGTGCCTTACTCTGTTCTGGAGGCTCTGAAGAACCGGGCCGCCCGGCCGCGCCGCACCTCCACCTGTTAGTTCGCACGGATATTTGCAAAGCAGACGATGCAAAGCGAGTGGAAAATCGAAGAACTGGTCGCCCAAATCACGGACGAGATCCTATTACGTCTCGGGAATGGGAATGCGGCCGTTCCATGCGCGCTTGAGCACGATGCCTGCTTTGTTCAATGCCCGGAGAGTATGAAATCGATTCTTTCCGATGGCGGCGTTCGGCTCGGCCTGTCCGGAGCCGAGAGCGAGGCAGGAAAACAGATGGCTCGCTATATAGATCACACGCTGCTCAAGCCAGAGGCCACGCGCGACGAGATATTGAAGCTCTGCGAGGAGGGAGCGCTTTATGGCTTCGCCTCCGTCTGTATTAATCCGGTTTGGGTACGCGAGGCCGCATGCGCGCTGCGTGGTACTGGAGTAGCCGTTTGTACCGTGATCGGCTTCCCTCTCGGCGCGAACACATCCGACGTCAAGGCCTTTGAAGCAAGACGCGCTGTTTTCGACGGCGCTAGAGAGCTGGACATGGTTCTGAACATCGGCGCGTTGAAATCCCGCGACTATGAGCTTGCGGGGCGCGACATCGCGGCCGTAACTGCTGTAGCGCGTGAAGCCGGCGCGGTCTCCAAGCTCATCATCGAAACCGCGCTTCTAACCGATGACGAAAAGGTCAGGGCGTGTCAGCTCGCCAAAGAAGCCGCCGCTGATTTTGTCAAAACATCCACCGGCTTCAGCAAAGGCGGCGCAACGGTCGCCGATATCGCTTTAATGCGCAGAGTCGTCGGTGCGCAGATGGGCGTCAAGGCTTCAGGCGGAGTCAAAGACTATAAGGCCGCCCAGGAGATGATCAGCGCCGGCGCTACCAGAATCGGCGCAAGCGTAGGCGTAAAGATTATCCAGGAAGCCAAAGGCCGGCCGTCTGACAGCACGTCCGTCGCTTACTGATCGAGTCCTTCTACATTGAGTCTTCTAGAATGATGATGATAACAATTTTGCGCCGGGTCCTTTTACCGGCAATGCTGGTGGTCATGGCTTCAAACGCGGGGCCAATCCAATTCACTATCCAAAGCAGCGGGACAAAAGCGCAGCTTCGGGGCGTCAGCGCTGTCAGCGATACGATTGCCTGGGCGAGCGGAAGCAACGGAACATTTCTAAGGACGACTGACGGAGGCTCAACCTGGACGCCCGGAACTGTGCCCGAAGCATCCGCTCTGGATTTCAGGGACGTCGAAGGCGTGGACGCCAATACAGCGTACCTGATGGCGACCGCGGGTAGAATCTATAAGACCACGGACGAAGGACACACGTGGTCGCTTCAATACAACAATAGTTCACCAGGAATTTTTCTGGATGCCCTTGCGTTCTGGGATTCGAGAAACGGTATTGCGCTTGGCGATCCGATCAATGGCCGCTTCTTGATAATGACTACCGCCAACGGCGGAGCCGCATGGGAGCAGGTTTCGTCGGCGAATCTCCCTCCGGCGATTGCGGGTGAGGCGGCCTTTGCGGCAAGCGGCTCCTGTATAGCTGTTGAAGGTAAGAATAACGTTTGGTTCGTGACCGGAGGGAAGGCTGCTCGAGTGTTCAGATCGGCCGACCGCGGCCGGACCTGGGCTGTTTCGAATACTCCAATGATAAGCGGGCAGGATTCGACGGGAATCTTCTCGGTCTCATTTAGAGACCATTTGAATGGAGTGATAGTCGGCGGCGATTACAAAACACCTGACTCGGGCGATCGAACTGCCGCCCGCTCTACCGACGGAGGCATCACGTGGAGGCTTGCCGACCGCGCGCCGAAGGGTTACAGGTCGTGCGTGGAGTACGTGATTGGTACGCAAGCTCTGGTCGCCGTGGGTGAAAAAGGATGCGACTACTCTATTGATGATGGGCGCAATTGGATGAGCTGCGGCGAAGAAGGTTATCACAGCATTAATATTGCTCGGTCAGGCCTCGGGTGGGCAGTCGGCTCAAATGGCCGAATATCAGCACTGAATTCTCACCCACTTCAGAAAAAGTGAACGCTCAAAGGCGAGCCCTTTAGTCGCTCCTTAAACAGAGAGGGGTTGTTTCGAGGATGAAAATGCCGGATTGCGCTTTGCACTCGAACGAAGCCGCGGCAATCTAGTTCAGAAGGCCCAACGCGAAAGCACCGATCCCACCGTATAACCGGCTCCGACGGCCGCGAATAGTACGAGGTTTCCTTTCTTTAATCGTCCATCGTCGACTGCGTCGCCAATCGCGAGAGGTATCGTGGCAGCGGTGGTATTTCCAAATTTGTTGATGTTCTTGACTACTTTTGAAGCTGGGAGGCCCAATTTCTCCGACGCGGCATTAATGATTCGCAGGTTCGCCTGATGCGCAATGAAAAGATCGATATCATCCCCCGAATAGCCGTTGCGCTCGAGAATGGCTCGGCTGACCTCGCCCATTTTTCTTACCGCATACTTAAAGACGGGTTGGCCGTCTTGATGGACGTAATGCATCTTCTTTTCTACGGTCTCGTGAGAAGAAGGATTGAGGCTGCCGCCGCCGGGCATGTACAGAAATTGAGCTCCTGAGCCGTCTATTTCATGCTTGAAGTCCAGTATGCCAAAAGCATCGTTATCCGACGGCTCCAGCAAGACTGCGCCGGCTCCATCTCCGAATAGCACACAGGTGGTGCGGTCCTGGTAATCAACAATGCTCGACATGACATCGGCGCCGATCACAACGACTTTGCTATGTGCGCCGGACTGAATGAATTGAGTACCTACGGTCAGAGCGTAAAGAAATCCGGAACAGGCGGCCGACACATCGAAGCCCCAGGCTCGCGTTGCTCGAACTTTGTTTTGAACTATGCACGCGGTCGCCGGAAAGAACATGTCGGGAGTGACGGTCGCGACAATTATTAGCTCGATTTCGTCCGGCTCCATCCCTTTTTTCTGTAGGAGATCTCCGAGCGCCTGAGCGGCCAGCTCGGATGTGGGCGTCCCGGGTTCCACCACGTGCCGCTCGGAGATGCCGGTTCGGTCCAAGATCCATTCATTGTTGGTATCGATGACTTTGGCGAGATCGTCGTTAGTAACAACTTTGGGCGGCACAAAGCGGCCGAGAGCTGAAATCATTGCCCTGCGTTTCTGACTCATTAAAGAAGCCGTCCTCCTGTAGGTGCGTGAAACAGCGCTCTTGAATAATTCGGCTGGATAGTAGCATTCGAGAGTTTTCACGCGCAAATGTGACGGCCTGCAAAATGCGACGGCGCTGGTCTCAATGCAGTGAACGCTCTCGAGTTCTTACCACGCGCTTCGTTGAACATTCGCTCTGTTCGGCGTAAGTTAAAGCGGAATGTGATCACGAGAAGACGAGGAGCAAGATGAATCCCAGTGAACTGTATTCAACACTCTCGCGTGAACTGGAGAATTTTAAAGAGGCCAAGACTTTTAAATACGAAGTGCCGCTCGAGAGCGAGCAAGGCGGAGATGTTACCGTAAACGGCCAGGAGGTGGTAATGCTGGCCTCCAACAATTATCTTGGTCTGGCCAATCACCCGAAAATCAAGGATGCGGCGCGGAAAGCCCTGGATGAATGGGGGTACGGTCTAGCTTCGGTGAGATTTCTCTGCGGAACAGAGCCAATTCATTTCGAACTCGAACGTAGGATCGCCAAATTCGTCGGGTGTGAAGCGGCCATACTTCATTCGTCGTGCTTCGCGGCTAATGAAGCTTTCTTTTCGGCTCTGATTGCCAATGACTTTGGTCAGGTCGACTATCAGGACGTTATCTACAGCGATCAGCTAAATCACGCCAGTATCATCGACGGCGTTCGGCTCTGTCGCGCGATTGCAAAGCAGACTGTCTCCCGGCTCTATCGAAATGGCGACGTCGATCATTTGCGGCAGATGCTCGAAGAAGACCGTGACAAGAACTATCGAATAAGGATCATAGCTACCGACGGCGTATTCTCGATGGAAGGCCTCCTGGCCCCTTTGGCCGAGCTCGTTGAGCTGGCGCGCGAGCACAAGGCCCTTCTCTTCGTGGATGAATCTCATGCAACGGGAGCACTTGGCCAAACCGGCCGCGGGACAATCGAAGAACTCGGTGTCTTCGGTAAAGTAGATGTTGTAACAGGTACGTTCGGCAAAGCTCTTGGCGGCGCTTCGGGCGGCTTCATTGCCGGACGCGAGCCTTTGATTGAATTCCTCAGGCAAAAATCCCGTCCTTATACTTTTTCGAACACCGTACCGCCCTCCGTGGTGATGGGATCAATCGAAGCCATCAACCTGATCGAGAACGATCCGTCGATAGTGAACGGACTTCGCGAGAACACTGCCTACTTTCGCCGAGAAATTGTCGGACTGGGATTCAAGATAATCGAAGGCCGTCATCCAATCGTTCCGATCATGCTTGGAGAGGCGGCGCTCGCGCAGGATATGAGCAGGGAACTCCTGAGTGAAGGCGTATACATCAAAGGTCTCTGGTATCCGGTGGTGCCGAAGGGCGAGGCCAGGCTACGCGCACAAATATCGGCAGCCCATACACGCGCCCACCTCGACCGCGCGCTGACGGCATTCGCCAAGATCGGGAAGAAACTAGAAGTGATCTAAGTGAAATTCGGCCGATGCTAGGGGACTTTCATTAATGATGCGGAACGGTATCGTTGCCGCCCTGCATCATAAAATTATCACAAGAATAAATTGGGGACCTTGCGACGTATCGTTTATCGATCTTGAAGTCTCTTCACTGGAATCTTACTTGATTTAATCGTAGCCGTACCGCTCTGGTGCGGGTGTTCAACGATGCGATGTATTCGACGACCCTTTTGCTCTACAGAGTAACCGAACAACCGAATCTCTAAACAACCGAAGCTCTAAATGTGATTGGCGGAGGGGACAGGACTCGAACCTGCAAGCGCTTTCGCGCGGCGGTTTTCAAGACCGCTTCCTTACCATTAGGATACCCCTCCGTTTATGCCAAGCGCTGAGTATAGGTGACCGACTCGGCCTGTTTCAAGATCGACGAACAGCAGACCATTGAACTACGTGATCGCACTGCGACGTTACGAACGTGAATGTCGCGTACTGAGCGCTGCCTTCGATAAATGAAGAAGCGAAGTGTATGAATAGACACTTACGAGGTGAAAGACTGATCGAGCAAAAAAAAAGAGGGAAGGAGTCTGCCTGGCAGCTTCATCCTTCCCTTTTTCTGCGTCCCTTCAATGGTTGTGTCCCTCAACCAGAGAAGAAGAGGAGGTTATTGACAGCCACAATCCAAATTCCCTCATGGTTGCCGAGTGCTCTGGAATATACCGAAAATGACCTTGCATGAGAACTACTGTGGGAACAAAAGTAAAACACAGTATCACAAAAAGAATGCTTGAACTTTCGTTTCACGATATTGAGCCCTTGATCCATAAAAGCCCGGTTTATTTGCTTAAAAAGGCCTCTTCGCCGCTTCGCCCGTGCAACAGTGGTTGCACGCGGACGGCACTCAAGCAAAAAAGGGCAACATTAGATGCCCGTGCACCTCGCGTCCGGGGATTAGTCGGCGACTTCCGCGGCTCAATTGCAGCCTTTGAATATTTACGAGTGGTAGCATACGAAAAGCCGGCGACTGTTACGATTGAGAGAGGAGGGAAATGATTTCCTGAGGTGTGCGGAACTCAAAGTCCGGATCGACTTCTCTAAGCGATTCTCGGCCATTCCACAACGCCGCACCTGTTTTTACACCCGCGGCTCGACCCATCAGAATATCCGCGGCGCTGTCGCCGATAACGATCGCGCGTGAAGCATCGGCGCGCAGGCTCGCAATGAGCTTATGAACGCCGTCCGGATGAGGCTTCCGTAAGGCAACGTCGTCACCCCAGACGCTCGCATCAATAAGGCTGCTTATTCCGGTTATCGCAAGTTCACGCTCGCCGGCGCGGCGCGGCTTTAGCGAGACAATGCCGACAAGCGCGCGATAATTCCGAAGCTCGGTCAACACTTCGGTAATGCCCGCATACGTTGAAAGCATCAGATGATGATTCTCATAGTAATGCTCCTCGAAGCTTTCCAATAGAGCGGAGATTTCTCCGCCGCCGCAATGGGGAAGTAGAACTTCCTCGGGAGTCACATTCATCCCCCAGGAACCTGAGAACACGGAGTCGTCAATGTCTTTTCCGGTGTGCAGTTTTATCGCGTAACGGTAGGCGGCCTGGTAAGCTCGGTCCGTATATGCAATCGTGCCGTCGAAATCAAAAATGAAGCAGTCAAATTCCATCGGCGCCTGGCTAACCGACCGGTAGTACGGTCACTCACTCAGTTCTTCGAACTCGCCCATCACTCGAAACTTCTCGTACCGCCTTTCCACCCGTTCCTTATCGCCTAAAGCCGCGGCGGCGGCAAGGGCATCGCTCAAGTAGGCGCCCAGAACGTCTCCCATTTCACGCGGATCAGAGTGAGCGCCGCCTTCGGGCTCCGGCACTATTGTGTCAATTAGGCCGAACTGCAACAGATCTTGCGCGGTGAGCTTCAGCGCCTCGGCGGCTTGTTGCGCGTGCGTGGCATCGCGCCACAGTATGGAGGCGCAGCCCTCGGGCGAGATCACCGAGTAGATAGAGTTCTCAAGCATGAGGATCTGATCGCCCACGCCAAGCGCCAGGGCCCCGCCCGATCCACCTTCGCCCGTCACAGTCACGATCACAGGAACGCGCAGCTTCGCCATTTCACGTAGATTGTAGGCGATTGCTTCAGCCTGACCGCGTTCTTCGGCATCAATTCCCGGATAGGCTCCCGTCGTGTCTATGAACGTAAATACGGGGCGCGAGAATTTTTCCGCGATTTTCATTACGCGCAGAGCCTTTCGATATCCTTCGGGCTTGGCCATTCCGAAGTTGCGCTGCTGGCGCTCCTTCGTAGTGCGGCCTTTTTGATGGCCTGCAACTACGCAGGGCTGACCGTGAAATTTCGCCAGTCCCGTGACAACCGCGGGATCGTCAGCGAATCTGCGGTCGCCATGAATTTCTTCAAACCCCTCAAAAATCATATCAACGTAGTCGAGCGTATAAGGCCTGTCAGGATGGCGCGCGAGCTTCACTCGTTCCCACGCACCCATCGTTGGAGGGTCCGTAGTGAGGTTCGCTCGGTCCGATTCGCGGAGTCGCCTGTGGATCTCCTCCGACTCAGTGTTCTCGTGTTCGTCTTTATTCATACGGTTCCCGATTCATACCGCTCCCTTACATTGGCTGCAATCAAAGCCGGACAGAGGCTTGGAACGCTCTCACTTGACCAGATGATATTCAGTCTGCCGCTTTAGCACCCACGAAATCCTACCGTTTTCATCAATAGAGGCATCTTCTTCCTGCCCTACCCACAGCTCTTTTCCGTTCCATTCAGGCACCGGCGTGGTCGCCGATAACTCTATCGAGAACCAGGTACTCGGCAGAATATTCACGTCGCCGCGACCCGGCACGCCCTCTTGTCGATCCCACAGCCCTATCAACGGACCCGCACCGTGGCCATGATCGCCGATTGGATGTGTATAGATCGATCCTTTAATGCCGGCGGTGTTCATCGCCTTTAACGTGTCCGCAAGAACTTCGTTTCCGGAATGGCCCGGCTTCATTCGCTCGAGCAGCAGATCTTGAAGTTTGTTCGCGTTCGCGAGGGCCCGCTTGATGCCGGGCGGAACATCGGTTTCACCTTTTCGCAAAACATAACCCATGTGCTGAGTATCGGTGTTCAGCCGCATTGCGGTAATTCCAAAGTCGACGTGCAACACATCGCCGCGATCGATAACCATGGGTTCGTCTTCGGCAAGAAGGCTCACGCCGGTCTTGGCAGCCTTCTGAACGCGAACCGAAGGGTGAAACCATGTTCCAAGTCCTAGGTTGTTGACCTGCTGACGAAGCCACCACACGACGTCTTCATTCGTCGTGCGGCCCGGCGTGATTACTTCATTGGAGAAGGCGCGGCTGATCAAAGAGTGAACCGTCTCCATCATGCGCCGATAGACTGGAAGCATTTCCGGTACGCGGATCGATACATATTCCAGAGCGAGATTTTCAGAGCGCACGACGTGCTTCAGGTGTTCCGGTCCCAAAACCGTTTCGAGCTTCTCTCGCTCGCCCGACGAAAGGCCGTCTGAAAAAGCGTGCGTATGCGAAATGTTTATGGCTATCTTGCCGGGCTTTCGCTCGTCGATCAATTTTCTGAGAAGGACCCACTGTCCCTCTCCATATACCTCCCGGCCTTCAACCTCGGGATCGCGATATACGGTGTAGAGTCCTCCGTTCGATCCGCCGCCGAGCGCCAGTCTCTCGACCTCTTTTCCCGGACCCCGATCGTAGAAAACATAGATTGTCCTACGGCGCGCCGCGAAGAGCGTAGGTGAAACCAGCGAGAAGAATACCGGGTCCTCATTATACTCACGACAGATTACAAGCCACATTTGAACGCCGTGCTTCCGCATCAACGATGGAAGCACGCGCTCGAGCCGAAGCTTTAACCACTGTTGCTGAATCTCAGCCTGTTCGCGCATGGAAGGAACCGGCTTCGGAGAGTCGGAGCTTTGCGCCGTGAGGCCGAGCATGGAAATGGAAAGGACGGTCGCGAGAACCGGCGGCAAGTGTATTCGCATTTTCAGAACCCTCTCGTTCAGGGAGGCCTTAATCGAAGGTCGACGTCTCAGATCCTGGTCAGAGCCCGGAAGTCATCTCCGGCGAATGGCGGCCGCCGGCGCTCCGAACAGCGTGGGCAAAGCTCAAATGAATGAGCCTGAGCGACATTGCGAATTTCCGTCTACTTCACATCCAACTGCCAAAGCAGGAAGCTCAGCTCGTCGGTTAGATCCTCGATCTGTTTGCTAACCGGAGTGCCTCCGGAATGCCCGGCTTTCGTATCGTAATGCAGGAGGATGGGGCGATCCGATCCGGTCGACGCCTGCATGAGCGCAGCCATTTTGCGTGCATGCAGCGGAGCCACGCGAGTGTCCGAGTCGCCGGTGACGAAAAGAACGGAGGGGTACTTCGTCCCCTTCTTCACGTTGTGGTATGGAGAATATTTGTAGATGTACTCGAACTGTTTTGGATCTTCCGCCGACCCGTACTCCGGAACCCAGAATTTCGCGACGAGAAAATTCTGATACCGCAACATATCAAGGAGCGGATACGAACATACGACCGCCTGAAAGAGATCGGGCCGCTGGGTCATTGCCGCGCCGACGAGCAAGCCTCCATTCGAGCCGCCTGAGATTGCGAGCTTCGAGGTCTTGGTATAGCCGCTTTTGATAAGCCACTCCGCTGCACCGATGAAGTCGTCGAACACGTTTTGCTTCTTTTCGAGCATGCCGGCCTTATGCCACTTTTCGCCGAACTCGCCTCCTCCACGCAGATTCGTCACGGCGTAGACTCCGCCTTTTTCCGCCCAAAAAGCAGCGAGCGCCGAAAAGCCGGGCGTCAGGCTGACGTCGAACCCTCCGTAACCCGTGAGGAGCGTCGGATGACCGCCGTCGAGCTTGATCCCCTTCTTATGGACAAGGAACATTGGTATCTTCGTGCCGTCCTTTGACGGATACCACACCTGTTTTACATCGAGTTCGTCGCTCTTGATCGGTACGTCGTTTCTCGCCCAGATCTCTTGTTTGGCGGAGCCCGCCTGATAGCGATAGATCGTTGCCGGCTGCCCGAACGAGTTGAAGCTGTAAAAGGCCTCGTCGTTCTTCCAGTCGCCGAAAATCCCGCTCGCGCTGCCAAGAGTCGGAAAGGCGATATCACGAATATGCGAGCCCGATGGATCGAATACTCTTATTCGGGAGCTGACGTTTTCGAGGTAGCTGACAAAGATCTTACCGCCGGCCAACGAAAAGCCGTTTATGACCGACGTGCTTTCCGGAACGACCTCGCGCCAATGCTCTTGGGAAGGATTCTTCAGATCGATGGCGAGAATGTTCCGGTTCGGCGCCTTCCAGTTCGTTGAAACAAAGAGTTGATCTCCGGCAATCTGACCAAAGAATCCGGCTTCAATGTCTTTCACAATTGGTTTGATCGGCCCGTCCGCGATCAGATCCTTGACGTACATTTCGCTCTTTTGACCTGACGAGCCGTAGCTCACCACGAGCAGCAGGTACTTGCCGTCGTCTGTAACACTCTCGCCTATGAAATTAGTAGGACCGTAGCCGCTGCCGAAGATCTCCCGGTCGCTGGAGGCCGCTGTTCCCATCTTGTGATAGTAGCAGCGAGGCCCGACATTATTGGTGAATCGCGAATAGTAGAAGCCGCTCATATCGGGCTTCAGTGAAACGCCCTGTCTGCCTTTGGGAAGGTGATCGGCTAGATCCTTGCGCGTATCCACGTCGAGTATCGAAACTGTGATCTCGTCCTCGCCTCCTTGTTGAACGCCGTAAGCCACGTGCTTGCCGTCCGGAGTTATGTCCAGGAGCCGCACCGAGACCGACTGATCGGCGCTCATCGTATTGGGATCGAGCAATACTTCATCTTTGCCGTTCAATCCATTCCGCACGTAATACACCGGTTGATTCTGATCCGCGCGGCGTTTGGAATAAAAGTACCTTCCACCTCGAGCGAAAGGTATTCCAATCGAATCCACCTTGAGCAACTGCGTTAGACGGCTGCTTATTGCGGCCCGATTGGGCAGCGTTCCGAGAATCGACTGGGTGTGTGCGTTTTGAGCTTCGATCCATGCTCGAGTTTCCGGGCTGTTCTGATCCTCCAGCCAGCGGTAAGGATCGGTGATTGTGATTCCGTGAATTGTCTCCGTTATGTTGTCCATGCGTGTTTTGGGCGGCCCCTTATGCTCCTGGCCCGCCGCGAGATGCGCGAATAAGAGAAACGGGATGATTAGATGAACTATCTTCTTCATAATTTTTTTGATTTCTTCAGAATACCTGAGCAGACGCGGTGATTTTTACTCCTACCGTTCTATTCCTTATTCCGGAGGATCCTGGCGGCCGCGTCGATCTCCTCTTTGAAAGCGACAAGCGCCGATACCGCGTCCTTCATCTGCGGTTCGATCTCGTTCCAGTGTTTCTCCTCGATCGCTTCGCGCACGCCTGGGATGGTCTTAACGCCGTAGCCTGTATAAAAGCCCGGCGCATAAAGCTGATGCACGAACCACGGGCGGCGAGGCAGACCACGCTGGTTTGTGAATTTTCTTTCGGACTTGTAGAGGCGCTCGTTCAATGTTCTTAGATGATGGATCGCGCCGAGCGGAGCGCCGGCCAGCGCTTCTTCGTAGCGTTTGGCGCTATCGTCGAGGGCGCGCTGCGCGCCCTTAAGAGCCGTGAAATCGATTTCGCGGCCGCTGCTCTTTGCAAGCTTTTTCAACTCTTCAATGTACTTCGAAACGGTTTCGGAAAGGTCGGTGAATTCGAACGGGAGAACTTCAGCATCGGCCATGCGCATCACTACCGTGCCGTTGACCTGGGCAAGCGCGCGTCCGTACTCAAAGGTTGGATCGCCGAATTTTGTGTACCAGGCAAATGAATCGTAGATCGAGTGGTAGACGCCGCCTCCTCCGTCGCCGCCGAACCCGGTATTCAGCGAAGCAATCCCCAGGTGCTGTAGAAACGGCGTGAAGTCGGAGCCGGACCCCAGGGCCTCAATGCGCAGATCGGCGCGTTCGGACGCTTCCTTTCGATCTTCGTCGGTTCGCGCCCGTTCGATTCGCCGGGCCCTCAGAGCATTCAGCACCGTTTTGTTCCGAGTGGGATCCGGTACATCGCGCGCAACTTCGTTTGCAAACCGCTCCAGCGAGTGCGAACCGCCCACTGTGAGAAAGCCTTTGCTGTTGCTGTCGGAGTTCAGATACAGGACGGTCTTTTCTTTCAACTCATCTGCGTGTGTCTCGGCCCATTCGGTGGAGCCAAGCAGCGCAGGCTCTTCACCGTCCCAGGCGCATATAATGATCGTGCGCCTCGGCTTCCAACCTTGCCTGGTCAATTCTCCAAGAGATCTTGCGACCTCCAGTACGGTAGCCATTCCACTGACGGGATCGTCGGCCCCGTTTACCCAGGCGTCATGATGGTTGCCGTAGACAATCCACTGATCGGGCGCATCGCTGCCCTCTATCCTCGCGATCACGTCATACAGTGTGTGCATTCCCCAATCGAAAGTGGCTTTCAAGTGAACGCGAGAGGGCCCCGGCCCGACGTGATAGGTAATCGGCAGCGCGCCGCGCCATTGTTCGGGAGCAACCGGGCCTCGCAAGGCCTTTAGAAGCGGCTGCGCGTCTCCGTAAGAAATTGGGAGCACCGGAATCTTCATTATGACTTCGGCATCCTCGCGTTTTATCCGCTTTGCTCCTTTGGTCGCTCCCCATCCGGGAGTCAGCGGGTCTCCGGGATGAATGGGCATATCCATAACCGATCCGCGTTGCACGCCCTGCGACGGCCGATAAGGACCCTGCGGATAAACATCTCCCTGAAAGTAACCGTCGTCGCGAGGATCAGAATAGATCAGGCATCCGACCGCGCCATGCTCGTCTGCAACTTTCGGCTTAATCCCTCTCCAACTCCCGCCGTATCTGGCAATGACGATCTTGCCGCGAACATCTATCCCTAATTTTTCAAGCGCCTCGTAATCGGCAGGCACTCCGTAGTTGACGTAGACTAGCGGCGCGGTTACATCGCCTTCGCCGGAATATGCATTGTAGGTGGGTAGCTGATTCGCATCGTTCGAATCGGGATCTTCCGGTATGGCCGTTTCCTTCAACGCCGCGCGGAAATGTTCGGGCTCGATCATCTCGACTATTCGCTCTTTGGGCGTCGGGAACAAGACGTCGAATTCTTCTATGTCGGCTTTGAGGCCCCAGGATCGGAACTTGTTCAAGATGAATTCGGCATTCTGTTTATCATATGCGGAACCCACATGGTGCGGCTCGGCCGACATATGCTTCACGTATTCGCGAAGCAGCTCCGGATTCGGCGTCGCGCGCATTTTCTGCTCCCACTCAATCTCTGTGCGCGACTGAGACGAGGAATAGCCTCTGAGCAAAGACTCCTTTGATTGCGCTCGAAGCGAAGGCGCGACGGCGACGGCGATCATAACGAGCAACACAATCGCTGTGCGGGTTGATCGAGAATTCATTCGATTTCCTCCTTGAGCGGGAGCGGAAGTATATACAGCGGGCGGAGGGCTTCGCAATCAACGCGCCCTCGCTTCGGCCGCCCTCTCAGCATAGTCAGAGCGCCATCTGTAACACTTGTAATCGGATATGCCGCCGGGCGAGGCGGCTTGGCGGTTGAAATCGAGAATGCGCTGGTCGACGCTCAGTATTGTCGGCGGCGCGATCAAACTCGCTTTCATCGCTTTCATCAATGGCCTTGAGCCTTATCTGATCCCGCAGTAGTCTTGAGAGTCGTCAACGTAGCCGGCTTGCTGCAAAACTCAACATGCGATTTCTTCATACTTCCGATTGGCATCTTGGCAAAACCTTGAAGGGACGGTCGCGGAGTGATGAACACGAAGCGGCGCTTTCGGAAATTCTCGATCTGGTTCGTCGCGAACAGGTCGATTGCGTTCTGATAACCGGCGACTTGTTCGATTCTCAGGCGCCGCCGCCCGAGTCCGAGAGACTGGCGTTCAACTTCTTCTCTGAGTTGCGCGGATTGAATGTATCGGCGGTCATCATCGGAGGCAACCACGACCATCCCAGAAGACTGCTTGCGATTCGCGATGTATTTCGGCTCATCGATATTCACGTGCGGCCCGAGCCCGTCAGACCCGTGGACGGAGGAGTCATACAGCTTCAGAAGAACGGCGAGCGTGCTGAGATAGCGGTTCTTCCCTTCGTTACTGCCGGCCGAATCGAGGACGCCGCGAAGTTAATGGGCCCCGAGATCGAACGGTTTCAAGGATACGCGGAACGCATCGCGGCGATGTCGGATACGCTGACGAAGTCTTTTTCGGCAAAGACGATCAATCTTCTAATGGCTCATCTGTATGTCGATGGAGCCCAGACTTCCCTCAGCGAACGCGAGATACACGTAGCCAAACCGTATGCGGTCTCGCCCCAGACATTTCCCTCAACCGCGCACTACATTGCATTGGGTCATTTGCACCGGCCGCAGGAAGTCGCGGCCCCGTCGCGTGCTATGTATGCCGGCTCGATACTTCAGCTCGATTTCGGCGAACGCGACCAGCAAAAACGCGTGGTTGTTATCGATGCAAAACCGGGCCGACCGGCCGCGGTTGAAAGCTATCCTCTTGCGTCAGGGCGGCAATTGCGAGACGTATCCGGCACGCTTGATGAACTAAAGGCCGCCTCGGAAAGTTTTGGAAACGATTTGCTGCGAGTCACTATCAAAGTAGATAAGCCCACGTCGGGCACAGCCGATACGGTTCGCGACATACTCCCGAACGCGCTGGAGATTAGGCTGGATTATCCGCGACAGGAAGCCGAGCCGATGCAAATCGCCGGAGCCGATCCTCACGATCTTTTCACTCGATTCTACATGCATCAGCGAGCCAGTTCGCCATCGGACGAGATGTCGGCCCTGTTCCGGAAACTCTACGAGGAGGCGCTCGATGCGTCCGTTTAGCCTCGAATTAGAAGGCTTCACCAGCTTCAGGCAGCGCGCGGTTATAGACTTCACGGGCCTGGATATTTTCGCGATAACCGGACCGACCGGCGCCGGGAAGACCTCCATCATCGACGCGATAACCTATTGCCTGTATGGATGCACGCCGAGGCTCGGCAAACAATCGATCTCCGAATTGATCAGTCAGGGCGCCGACCGGGCGAAGGCGATGTTCGAGTTCGCATCCGGTGATTGCCGTTATCGTGTGGCAAGGCAAACGAAGTGGACCGGCAAGAAAGCCGGCTCCGATGTCAGATTCGAGAAGCTCGAAGGCGACAAATGGATCTCGCTTGCGGACAAGATAAGCCAGGCGGATGCGCTCATTGAATCCGTTGTCGGACTCGACTTCAGCGGGTTCACGAAGTCGGTCGTGCTGCCTCAGGGACGATTCGATGAGTTTCTCAAGGGTAAGGTCGACGAAAGAAGAAGAATTCTCTCCGACCTGCTCCAGTTGGACATTTACTCGCGAATGATGCAGCGAGCAAACGAGATTGCCAGGGAGGGCAAGAATAAGGCCGATACGCTCGATGGGTTGCTCGCCCGCGATTACGGGGCTTCCACGCCTGAGCGCCTTGCGCTATTGCGCGGCGAGCTTGTGGATCTCAAGCCATCGCTTGAGCCGTTGACGATGGAGCTGAACCGCGTCCGTGAATTGCTCCAGACAGCGCATAATCTTCGACAGAACCGCCGGGAGTTGATAACCGTCGAAGCCGATCTAAAGAGAATGGGTCCTGATCGAACTGAGGCCGAGAAACGAATCGCAACCGCAAAGAAAGCTATTAGCGAGAGACAGAAGAAAATCGACGAACTCGATGCACAAATAAAGTCGAGCTCTTATGACTCGCGAATTCGCGACGAACTGGTCGCGAAGCTCCAAAAATCACAGCGCCTGCATGAACAGGAAAAGCGGATTCGATCCATAGAAGAGGCCCGAACGGGGAGAACTCGGCGAACGAGTGACCTCGAGACTGACTATAAGAATGCGGAAGCCGCGCTCGAAACAGCTTCGAAAAAAAGAGATCTGGTCAAGAAACAGCACGACTCCGATAAGAAGAGTCTCGACGCTTCCATACGGAAATACGGCTCCGCGGACGCCATAAGAGCGGTCATCGAAGCGAACCGGCGGCGGCTTAAAGAGGAGGAGAGAAAGAAGAAGCTCGAAGACGAATTGACCCGGCTTAACGAGGATGTGAAGCGACGGGAAACAACACTAAAAGAGGCGGGGGACGATGAGGCAAAAAGGAGAGCTTCGCTTGATCGGGCAAGAGAAGAATTAGATCACCTGCAGCGGAAATACTCGGCGGAAGAACTCAAGCTTCTGTTGGAACGGGGGCAGCCCTGCCCGGTTTGCGAACAGCCGGTGGAGCGAGTTCCAAAAAGCCGGGCCCATCCTTCGATAGAGCTCGCGAAAAAGGCGATCGGAAAGCAAGAGGAAGAGTTGAATCGATTGATCACGTCGAGATCAACCATAGAAGGTGAGCTCTCGCAATTGGCCCCGCGAGTGACGGGAAAGGGAGATGAGATACGAAGCGCGCAAGCAGCCCTTGACGACGCCGAGAAGGCCGTTCGCGACGTTTTGAAAAAGAGGCCCGGTAAGGATGCTGAAGGCGAGTTGGAAAAGCTGCGCGATCAGGCGTTACGGTTGCGAACGGCGGTCGAAGAAGCGGTATTGCGGTTGGACGAGTTGCGAGACGAGGAATCAAAAGCGCGTGAGCGCGCCGAGAAGATCAGGCAGGATCTCATCAAGCTCGAAACCGAGACTGCCGCCGAAAGCCAGGAGCTACAGAGAGTCGCGGCCGAGATCAAAGAGCTTCGCGCCGATCTTGGAGAGTATTCCGATGTCGCCGCGGTCAAAGCCGCTTTGAAGCAGCAGGATGACGCTAAGACAAAACTCGAAGGCGCGCTTCACTCAAAGGAAATCGAAGCTGAGGCGATGTCAAAGGCGAAGGATGCGCTTGCGGGGGATTCAAGCACGTTGGAACGGCTAAAAGCGCAAGGCGAAGCCTCTGAACTTTCTCGCGCAAAGCTCATCAAGGCTGCTAAGAGCAGCATGAGTTTGCTCTTGTCCGCCTTTCCGGACCTCCGGGTCGAGATCGAACGGGCCGACGATGACGCGGCGGCGCAGCTCGAACAAAAGGCGCGCGAGCTTGAATGCGAGCGCGACGAGATCAAAAGAACAGTGCTACAGCGAGAGAAAGAAATCGAAACGCTCGAAGCGCAGATCAAGCGGGCCGCGGAGCTGCGCGAAGAAATCGAACGTGCTCGCGCCAATGCCGCGGTCGCTCATGATCTGGCTCAGACGCTTCGAGGCGACCAGTTCATCGCATTCATTCAGCAGGAGGCTTATCACCGGCTGGCGATTGACGGCTCGATACACCTGATGACCCTCAGCTCGGGCCGCTATTCGTTTGGTTTTGAGAAGGATGAGTTTATCGTGCTGGATCATTGGAATGCCGACGACGCGAGACCCGTAACCACACTGAGCGGTGGGGAGTCCTTCCTGGCCTCGCTGGCGCTCGCTCTTGCACTGGCGGAAGGTTTGTCAGGGCTCAGTCACCGGCGGGGCGGATTCGCGCTCGAATCCCTGTTTCTGGACGAAGGCTTCGGCACTCTTGACGCGGAAACACTCGACGTGGTGCTTCAGGGCGTGGAAAATCTTAGTACAACCAACCGGTTGGTCGGAATCGTGTCACACATTCCCGAGCTTGCCGAACGAATGCCGGTGCGCATCAACGTTCGCAAGTCGGTAGGCGGCAGCACTATAGAAATCTCATAGCTCTGAATCAGTGCGCGTATGCCTCTTCGGCGCCTGCGTCCTCGCAGTCGTTGCAGCAGAATGTAAGCTCGGACGGATCGGCTCCGAAGGCGAGCTTAAAGTCGTGGTAGTCGCATTCATTCACATAGTACATATCGCCGCATTCCCTGCAACGCAGAGGATACCTATTCAACTCCGTCTTGATCTTTGTTGGCCCCTCAGGAACGTGATGACGTTCTTGCTGAGTAGAGCCCTCCTTTAATCTAGTCATCGTTCACCTCGCGAAGTGAAACATGAAATCTGGTTCCTGTATCGTTAGAGCAAGGAATGTGCCTGGCATTTCAATCTAGTTGGCGAGCAGAACTGAAGATCGGATGGGCCGATTTGCACAGATTGGTAAAAGAACGGCGGAAAAGCACGCGCCGTGATCAAAGCACATGAAAGTACGCGCCGGCGTGCATTGATTTCTAAGCTTTCAGCCAAATCAGTTTAGGCCGGGATCAAAGTCCGTAATTCTGACGGCCTTGCCATCCAGAGCGACTTGAGCGAGATTTAAAGGGTGCCGAGAAGTTCTATGGGTGATCTAATCCAGGCCGGTCCCGACCTCCTTACTTCGAATGTAGTTCCTACACGCTATTGGCACGCACTCGATGATTCCCGCATTCAGTGCGATGTATGTCCGCGGTTCTGCAAGCTTAATGAAGGCCAGCGCGGAATGTGTTTTGTGCGAGCGCGGCAAAACGATCAGGTTGTTTTAACTACCTATGGCCGATCCAGCGGTTTCTGCGTTGATCCCGTCGAGAAGAAGCCATTAAATCATTTTCTGCCTGGCTCCGCGGTGCTATCGTTTGGAACGGCGGGCTGTAATCTCGGGTGCCAGTTTTGTCAAAATTGGGACATCAGCAAGTCGCGTGAAACCGATACTCTGGCCGACGCGGCGTCGCCTGAAATAATCGCGCGAGCGGCGAAAGAGCTTGGCTGCGAGAGCGTCGCGTTCACGTATAACGACCCGACCATATTCATCGAGTACGCAATGGATACGGCGGACGCATGCCGTGAGATGGGCATCAAGACCGTGGCAGTTACCGCGGGGTACATCTGTCCTGAACCTCGCCAGGAATTTTATTCCCACATAGATGCCGCGAATGTCGACCTGAAGGGTTTCACCGAGCGTTTCTATCACAAGATTTGCGCCGGACACCTCGCTCCGGTTCTCGACACGCTTGTTTATCTCAAGCGTCAGACCAGTGTATGGTTCGAGATTACTACGCTTCTCATCCCCGGCGAGAACGACTCGGAGGCCGAGTTGGAGGAGATGACGCAATGGGTGGTCGAGAACGTCGGTGCTGACGTGCCGTGGCACTTCACGGCGTTTCATCCCGACTACAAAATGCTCGATACTCCGGCGACCTCGGCCGCGATCCTCTCCCGAGCGCGCCGCATCGCCACAAAAAACGGCGTGCGATATGCATACACCGGGAATGTGCACGATCAGGCAGGCGGAAGCACCTATTGCCACGCCTGCGGAGAGCGACTCATCGCGCGCGACTGGTATGTTCTCGGCGAATGGAATTTAACCAACGGCAATCAATGTAAGTTCTGCGGCGCTGTTTGCGCCGGAATATTTCAAGCAAGCCCCGGCGCCTGGGGTCCTCGGCGCCTTCCCGTGCGCATTCGAGATTTTGCTTCGAGTTGACGGCACGGCGAATGGATTGAAGAATAACCAAATCTTTTGGGCGTTATCGCTGAAGAGACCGCTTCAAATGAGAGGGAACAGCAAGGGCAATGACTGGAAAGACGCCGAATCGATGGGTACTCCAATCAGCTCCAAAGCCTGGCGCCAGACTACGGCTCTTTTGTCTTCCATATGCTGGAGGAGGCGCCCAGATTTTTCGTGGGTGGGCGGACGGCCTTCCTGCGGTAGTTGAAGTCTGTCCAATTCAACTACCTGGCCGCGAGAGCCGCATGAAAGAAGAGCGGTTTTCGCAGGTTTCTCCGTTAGTTCAGGCCATAGTTCCAGCCCTTCTTCCCTTCCTCGATATGCCGTTTGTATTCTTCGGTCACAGCATGGGTGCGCTGATCGCATTCGAGCTTGCCCGCGAGCTTCGCCGGCAGAATCGGACCGATCCCTCATACCTTATTGTATCGGGCAGAGGAGCCCCGCAGTTGCCACTCGAGCGGGCCGCCATAAACAGGCTGCCGGAGCCTCTGTTCATCGACGCATTGAAGCGGCTTAATGGCACACCGGAGGCCGTGCTTGAAAATCCGGATCTCATGAAGCTGGTTTTGCCGCTGCTGCGCTCGGACTTCAGCGTTAATGAAGAATACTCATACCTGGAAGCGCCGCCTCTGGCTTGTCCCCTCATGGCGATGGGCGGCCTTAACGATACGGAAGCAAGCCGCGAAGCGATAGAAGCGTGGCGCGCCCAGACGTCGGGTTCATTCATCATGCGAATGCTGCCGGGCGATCATTTCTTCTTGACCTCAGCACAGCCGTTATTCCTTCGCATACTTTCACAGGAGCTGCACCAGCTTGCCCGCGCGCTCGGGTAACCAAAGTCCACACGGTTCTGATCGCCCGCGCAATATGGCAGGCCATCTTAACCAGCCGAGTTAGCGCTCCCGCTCCCGAATAGCCGTGCCGAATAAACCGTGTCGAATAAACCGTTGGCCAACGGCGTTACAGGCGTTATACTCGACCGGTGCAATGAGAGTAACACCTCGCGGACTCCGGCGCATAGCTGAGCGAGAGGACTGAAACCCTGCCCCTATCTCCTGACGTGACGTGCCCTCCGATTCGAAAATCCACCATTTTATGTTAGCCTTAGCAGCGCGATATGAGTGACGTTTTGAGTCAGGCTGAAAATCTCTGTCCGAACTGCAGCACCGGCAATGAAGCCGATGCCACGTTTTGCCAGGGCTGCGGTCTCAGAATCGACTCCAATGTCTCGGTTACCGCGCCGCTCACGCGTCCCCTTCCCGCATTTGCCGCCATTGCCGAGCGGTATCGAATAAAATCGCTGTTATGGAGCGCGCCGACTTACAACGCTTACTCCGCATGCCCGATCGATGCAGGCGATCCCTTATATACGATCTTTGAGAGACCGCTCTCGCTGGGCGATCCGTTTTCCGGAATCCTGGGTGAAAACGGATCGGATCAATCCCGGGTATCTCAAACCAGAGTGGAAGAGCTGCTCAAAGAGGCTGGAGCCGCGCTCGAGCGATTCGGCATATTGAAACCGCAAGAACGCGTCGTTCAGGATGACAAGGTCTATGTAGTATTCAATCAGGTACAGGCGCAGCCGCTTGCTCATCTCGATCAGCTCGGTGAAAAAGAGGTTCGGCGGATCACGCAAAAGCTCTGCACCCTCGCCGAGCAATTTCACAAGCAGGGTTGGGTTTATAACGGATTCGAGCCGTACAGCATCTTCCTCGATCATGACGATGAGATAAGGCTTATCGGATTCGACCGGGCAAGAAGGATCGCAACCAGGGTCGAAGACGCGCCTATCTACCCGAGCATCGGGTACACCGCGCCTGAGATGTCGATACCAGGCGCGGTCTATGATCCGCGCTTCGATGTCTACTCGATTGGATCTGTTATTCAGTTCCTGCTGACCGGCGAGCGATTGGGACCCGGAGATGGAGCGAGCCTTTATCCGGTCGCAACGGTAATGCCCAACTTTGAACGGCTGCTGGGTCGTGCGTTGGCCGAGACCCCCGTTGAGCGCTTTCAAAGCGCTGCCGAGTTGCGCACCGGCTTGAAGGATCTGAATCTTCCGATCGTGCTGCAATCGGGCCATTTCACGGATGTAGGCCTGGTTCGGGAACTCAACGAGGATAGCGTCCTTTCGCTGAATCTCACTCAGTACTTCGAGTCGGTTCAGACGCAAATAGGGCTGTACGTCGTCTCGGACGGCATGGGAGGCGAAGCCGCCGGAGAGGTCGCCTCGCGAGTGACCGTTAGAGCAATTGCCGAGATGGTGACCGAGAAGCTTATCTCGGCCTCGCTTAAATCCACACACGAAGAAAAGATCGCGCGGCCCACTCATACCGGCGGCTTGAGCCTTGCGGTGGCCGACGGCAACGACATAGCGACGACCGAGCTTCTTCGCCTTGCGGTGATTAATGCCAATCGGGAAGTACTGGCCTATGCCAAGGCGAATCCGCATGAGCGCGGCCTCGGAGCTACGGTTACGGCGGCTATGATAGTCGGAGATGTTCTATCCGTGGCTCACGTGGGAGACAGCCGGTGCTACCTGCTCTCGGGAGACTCGTTTGAACAGTTGACCGAAGACCACTCGCTCGTGCAACGGATGATCAACACCGGCAGCCTGTCTCGCTCAGAAGCGAGAATTCATCCCTACCGAAACGTCATCTACAGATCGATAGGCGCGGACGATCAAATCGAAATAGACATAATTCGGCGCAAGCTATCGAGCGGCGACGTTGTGATGCTGTGCAGCGACGGCTTGAACGGTATGCTGAGCGACGATCAGATTCGGGACATCATGATGGTGAACTCAGACCCGCATTCCACTGCCAAGGAACTGGTCGTGGCGGCTAACGCCGCGGGCGGAGAAGATAACACTTCGGTTGTAGTAGTAAGAATGCTCTGACCCGATTGCCCAATCCAACAGCTTGCGAATAACTCATTCCGCTGAGACTCCAGTCTCATCTGCAGGAAAGAAATATCAATCGCGAATAGCGGTCAAATTGGTCGCGGTTGTCGCTGACGACGCTTGATTGCGCCACGGGCCGCAACGAGAGACCGGAGCGTTTTATCCCTCGCGCTTCGGTGCGGCTCCGCTCCGGCCACGCCCGCGCCAGTAATCCCCTCATTCTCGGAAAATCATCGTCCACGACGGCCTGAGGAGCGAGTCCATGAATTGCGCCAACGGCTACCTGAAAATTCGCCTCCGCCCTGAAGGACAAAGGCCAGACCAACCCCGCGTAATCGAACGCATCGGCCCTGATTCTGAAGCTCTGTTCCAGCCTGTTCGTGTAGACATCCAGCAGCATCTCGTCTCCCTGGAACTCCGCCGAATCCACGAGACCTCCGGTGTTTCTGCTGCTCGGTCTGGTTTCCGCATACTCGACGCTCTTGCTCCTCAAAAGCCCGGCGACCATCACTCTGATCTCCGACGAAGGGATGACTTCAACTCCGGCTACGTGATGTACGTGAACCTCTTTGTTCTCTCGCGCGACGCGCCGGGCCCGTATGAGCTCAAAATCAAGGCGCAATTCCTCGTCGGCGACGACTGATGCATTCAGCCCGCAGGTTCTCACCAGTGTTGCTATTAACTCAGCTTCGTGGCGGGTCTGGCAGCGTGCAATTGGAACGCGCTTGCTTGCGTGGATGTAGGAGGCGGCCTCGCTCGCCTCCAGACTTAACGCGGCGGCGAGGGAGCCCGATGTGTTTTCGTCGACCCGGCCGCGCGCGGGTTCCAATATGGCGTTGAATGCGCGCTCGTGAGTTTCGATGGCGCGCTGTCGGGGGGCTGTTTCGATCTTCACGACGGGAAGATCGGCTCCGCAGTACATGCACTTGCCGCGGGCCGCGGGCGTGCGCCGCGAGCAGGCCGGACAATTGATTACATCCTGATTCAAGGTAAGTTTCGCGGATCGGAAGAGATTTACCGGGGCTGGGCCGTGATTATAGCACAGAGAAACGATCGTCAAATGATAAACAAAGAACCCTGAGCGCTCACGGATTGAGATGTGCTAGGATTTCCAGCGAGGGTTAAGAAAGGAACTGATGAAGTACAAGTATATAGTTGCGGCGGTCTTGGTTCCGGTCGCGGCTCTGGGAGCCTATTTCGCGCTTCGGCCTTATCCGCGCGTTCCTATGGAGCGTTACATTCCCGCGAACGCAATCGGCTTTATTGAAATAGATAGTGTCGGCGATGTTGTGAGCGGGTTAACGGGAACGTCCGCCTGGCGCGATCTCGCGCCGGCGCTCGGAATATCGAGCCAGATCTCGCAGCTCGGCTCCGCGGCGGATTTCATTGGAAGAACCGGCCTCGGTCCGGCGGAAGCAGTGATTCTGGGCCGAAGCCAGTATGCGGCCGTAGTGACGGGGCTCGACGCCGAAAGCAGCTCGAGCGAAGACCGATTGAACATAAATCTGAGGCCGCGATTCTGCTTGATTGCGGAGACCCATTCGAAGCCGGAGGTCGCTTCAAGATTGGTGAAAGAGCGGACTTCGATAATAGCGCATCGGATTTTTGGAGAGTCGGTATCGGAATCGTCGGTCGACTACGCGGGGGATGAACTACTGATCGAGGAGCTGCAAGGAACTCACCGCAAGCTCGTCTCTGCGGCATCTGGAAGCCTCATTCTATTGGGCAACGACGTTGATTCGCTCAAATCGTGCCTGGATACGATAAGAGGAAGATCGGCTAGCCTGGCCGCCGATCCCGTATTGACGCGGAATCGGTCCGAGGTCGATCGTTCGGCGGCGGTCTTTGCTTTCGTTACGGCGAGCGGTATTGAAAAGCTGCTGCCGCTCGCGCTCGGCGATACAGCCAGCCGGTTTACCACGAATGCGGATCGAATCGCCCTTACCGCCGGCCTCTCAGAACATCTTTCGAAGCAGGCAATCACCGGTTTTCTATACAGTCAGGAATTCTCCTCCGGCGGAACAACCGAAAAGTACTTAACCGCGCTGAAACCCGAGATCGCAGGCGACCTGGCCGAAATAATGCGGCCCGACTCCCGGCCGGACGCCGGACTACCGATTCCGGAAGGCGCGCAGTACGTGACCAGATTGAGCGTCAAGCATATCGGCGATCTGCCGGATCGCATCCTGAAGCAGCTATCGCGCCGCATGGATCTCGTTGCCGGCCTGGCTATGCGAGAGTTTGTCAAAGCCTTTCACAAGGGGCTTGGTCTCGATGTGAACGATTCCATCGGGGATGCGGTGGGCAGCGATGTGACGGTCGTCCAGTTTGGCGGAGACGAGCCAACCGCTATGCTGATTGACGTGCGCGACCGAGAGCGCCTGCTTCCGCTCGTGAACAAGTATTTGACGGCTTCAGGCTACGAAGTCTCCTCCGAGAACCAGCAGGGCGCCGATGTGATGAGATCTACTAACCCGGACGGCCGCGCAGCCGTGTTTCTCGATAACACTCTCGTGTTATGCAGCAGGGATCAGATCAACAAAATACTGGGCGCGAGAAATAACAAATCCTCCGCTGTCGATGCGTCCGCCGAAGCCTGTCTTGTGAGATCCAAGAATAGCGTGCGCGAGGCGGGCGAGATGATGCTCGCTATTGCCAGGCTGACGCGCGTAAGCGACGGCTCCGAAGAATTGCTTGATCAGGAGCCGTTGAGATCAGCACTCGGGCGAATACCGAAGCCCGTTAGCTTCACGCAGTTTCGAGAATCCGGCGTGTACACCGAGAGCCGGTCCGCTTTTGGGAGTTTCGCGTTGATAGGATTGTTGTCGGGAGAGAAGGCCAACTCGCGGCCTTGAACCTTGATAACCTCATTGACAGATAAATTCAATGGAGGATGACGTCAACTTCCAGGCCGCGGCGCGCTTCAAGGGCTCGGGCGGCGGATTTTCTTTGAATCGCCAATTCCAGGAATCCCGCGCTTCCGACATAAGCGAATAGTTCGCCTTCCTGAGCTTCGGCAAAGTGGGTTAATACCCGCACGGGCGGGCGCGTTCCGATTTGCACGGTCGCCCCTGATGCCTGCTCCTCCGTCAGCTCGCTGCTGGAGATGTTCGTGATGATATTCCCGAAACGGTCGGCGTGAATTACCTGGCCTCGGATCTTGCCTTCGGCAACTGATGGAGAGGGGATATTGAATTTCACCGGATCGTCGATTTCTTCGCCGATCATCCTCCACTCGATGCCCTTCGCGAGGTATGCCGCTATCGGAGCAAAGATGTCGCGCCCTTGAAACGTGCTGGAAACGGGCGCCCTAAAATAGTGGGTCGCGTTGACGTGAATTATTCGATTCACCTGCTCTCGATGATAGATATAACTGAATACCCCGTTATCGGGGCCAACAAATGTGTGCGAGTCGGTCATAACTGCTATCGGTCGGCGCTTCGAACCAACACCCGGATCGACTACGACCAGATGTATGGTATTTCTGGGAAATTCGTTATGGCAGCACATCAAAATAAAAGCGGCCGAGTAAACGTCATGCGCCGGTATATGATGTGTGATGTCAACGAGCTCGACGGAAGGGTTGATCGAGTAAATGACGCCTTTCATGGCGCCCACGAAATAATCTGTCTCCCCGAAGTCAGTCGTGAGCGTAATCAGGGATCGTCTGTCAGCCATTTCTTAGTCCTGCTTCGTTATGAAGTGTCGGGACGCGGTCACCTGGGCGACCGGTCCGTTTGATAGTGCTGCTTCAATTGGAGAGATCGTCAATGAGATGACCCCTCTCCAACAGAGAATCGAGAGTCTCTCGATCCATCCTATAAGTCAGCCTGCCTGCCGCATCAATCGGCGCGAGCCACTCGGCCGCATCGACCTCTACGCCGTCGACGTTCAGTGGAATTGTCAGCGGTTCCATAAGAAAATAGTGAACCGCTTTTAGCTTTTCATCGGTCTTTCGTCTTCGAAATTTGTATCTGCTCACGGTGAAGGGACAGACGATTCGGCATTCGATCCCGGTCTCTTCCAATACCTCTCTCAACGCTGCCGCCTCAACTTCTTCGTTTGGGTTGAGCTTTCCTTTTGGAAACGACCAGTCGTTGTATTTCGGCCGATGGATGAGCAGGATTCTTAATCGTGATTCGGGAGAGCCCTCTCCTTCAGCGACTCTGACGACCAATCCGCCTGCAGCCTCTTCTTCGTCGAGATCGGAAGATTCCGTCATTCGTTCAAAGTATCACTGCAGAAAATGGGCGGTCAAACCTGTAGTGTCGTTGCTGTATAGGGTACGCACTCTTAAGACGGCGGCTCGAGCCGGTCCGTCCACTGGTCGATTACCGGCTCGATTCGGCGACGGGAGGGGGCAGGTTGCGCGGCAGCTTGATCGCGATGCGCTGGAGCCACAGAATCAATATTGCCGTCGAGAGAAGTATCACTATGGTCTGAGCGACATACACGTGAATTCCTTCGACGACATCTGGGAGGTACAAGCCCGCGTAAAACAATCCGACGAGCCTCAGCAGATTGATCACGTGTATAAGCGGAAGTCCGACTGCAAGGCCTATTGCCTTGGCGCGCCAGGACGTTGGGAATGCGAGGACGCCTGCCGCCAGCAAGCTCGAGGCTTCAACGCCATCGCAGCCCATGGCGATGTTCATCGAAAAGCGCTCCGAGCTGACGATTGTCCCATCGGCGGCAGCGCCCGCTCCGAACAAATTAATGATTGCAACTACGCCTCTGGCGAGGAACCTGGTATAAGGCTTGATTACGCCGAACCTGATTCCCGGCGCTACACCGAAAAAGAAGTACAGCACGCCGAAGATGGCTGCGAAGAGCAGCAAAAAGCGCAGGGTCTTTTGATTTGCGTCGAAAAAATTCTTGAGGGAATGGCGTGACTGCATTGTAAAACCGGCTCTCGAGAAAATACTAAAGCAGAACGCGGCGATTCTTGATGACCTCGCCGCATTCTGCTTTTCAGCGTCTTGTTAGTATTTACTCTACCGCTCGCTAACGCCGCGAGTTTCTAATGAGCAAATGAATGATGAACGAGATCACCAGGCCTGACGTTAGTGCGCCGCCGAAGTCGACTGCATTTGCCTTCAGCGCTAACAGCACCAAAAGGGTCAGCGTCTCGACATACATCGAAACCTTCGCCAGCAGAGCCCAATCGATTGCCTTTGCCGATCCGAAAGAGATTCCCGCGGCTTCATTGCCAACCGATGCTACCTTAAGCCTGCCCACCATGAAGAAGGTGCAAGCGGCGATGATCAGGAGCGTCATTAATATGGCTCCCCACTGTGAAAGCGTCGGGGCCGGCAGCGCGCCGCCGGTTGCCTGTGCCGCCAGTTGGCCTCGGGCCACGCCGTTCGGGCTGAGAATGGTGTGAATGTTGAAATAGAAACCAGCCGGATTCGCGATTATGGCTTGTATCGTAGCGGGGCTGCCGGTCAATCCCGAGCGGGTGAATGAGAAGCCGCCGCCGGACGAAACCACGATCGGGGTCGACGGGCTCAATCCAGAGTCTATGACCACGGCGCCGTTAGTAACGGAGTTTCCCTGGTGTATGTGCGCGAGGATTATCTGGTCTCCCGCGGGCAATCCGGAACCGGTAACGACGAAGGTCGCGGTGTTCGCTACAGTATCGATCGTCACGATCGCGGTGCCATTGGCTCCCTGCTCGGAAGCAGCGACGGCGACCGGCGCAACCTCATTACCAGCGAGCAACTGCGCCGTAAACGTAAGAATCGCCGCGTGAGCCGGCCTCATAAACATCCCTATCACTGACGCCATAGCCACGGCGATCACTAATCCCGATACAATGTACCTCTTCATTTGGCCTCCTTAGTACGCAATCAATAGTCGCCAGCGGCGACCTGCATTCCTTGAGTGACGGAAATAAGGGCTGCTGGAGGCGAGCTTGCTTGAGAGTAGTTGCCCCGTAAGGAGCGCTCAAAAGTCTTTGCTGGCGTGCCCCCAAGACCCTGCTGTGCCCTTCAAACTTACTTCAATTTGTACTGCTAAGATGAAGCGAAAATTGCCTGATTTATTGCCCTAAACTGATTGAACATCACTAAGGCACCGCAATATACCACGCTGTCAATAACTATTCAACAAGATTTGCGGCCAATTGCGGCCAATATCGCTGCATTGTATTCAGGCTGCGCCGTCGTCGATTCCTGCCAGGAACCCGAGTCTTTCCCGAGGCGTATCTACCGGAAGTGACAGCAGCTCACACAGCCGAGTACGATGAAGCTTCCGAACTTCTATTTCGCCTGGGAGACAAATCATGCCTAGCAAACTCGATGAATTGCGACGACGGGCCGAGCAAGCCGCCCAAGACATGGATGAGAAGTACGCAATACGATCCAAACTCAAACAGGGGGCCCGAACCGCGGAGCAGGCTGTAAAAAAGGGAGCCCGCGCAGCCGAATCAACCTTTGAGGCCGCCCGAGAAGAGGCCTCGCGGCTCAATCGTGAACACGGCGTAACCGACGGCGTCAAAGAGGCCGCGCGACGAACAGCGGACGCCGCAAAAGAAACCATTCGCCATTCCGGAGTGACCGAAAAAGCCGAACAGATGGCCGGGGACGTCAAATCGAAAACGGGAGACCTATTCGGCGACGCTAAGCGATACTACGGGGCCGCCAGCGATGCGGCTCGAGCCGGCGCTTCCGCGGTCAGGCTTCCGGCGTCGGTGCTTAGCGCCGTTGCCAGCGCGCAGGAATGGACAAAGAAAAACCCCGGCAAAGCAGCGATCGTCTCGCTCGCATTCGTGGCTGGAGTTCGAGCCGGCGCTTCCTTCTCATCGCTGGACGTCACGCTTCTCGGGGCCGGCGGCGCCGGGAATTGGCTCTTCCATTCGGCCATAGTGCCATACGGCCTCCGAAAGCTGTCCGAGAAATACGAAACACACCTGAAGCAGCAGGAAAATCTGATTGAGTCGGGAAATCTCGACGAGTCGCAACGCAGCCGCGTTCAATTCGAGCGCGACGTCGCCAAATACGTAGGCGCGCCGCTTCTGGGTGCATTCAGCATCGCTGCCGGAGCAGGGCTTCTGTATGAGGCGTTCACGGGAGCCGCCGTCACCGGCTTTCCTATAAGTCTGGTTCTCGGCGGCAATCCGGCGCTCGCCAGTATCTGGCTGTTTGGCAATGGGCTGGTCTGCTTTCACAACGGCTACAGGTTCTTCATGATGGCCCTTGGAGATCAGAAGGATGTTGCACGAGTGGTTCGGGATATCCGAGCCCTTCTGCCTTCGGAGGCATTGAGCTAGACAACCGGAATGGAGTTGAGCTAACTGGAATGGAACCGATCGGCATTGCTCTATTGGGATTGGGGAACGTCGCGAGGGCGTTTATCGACTATATTGCCTCGCGTGTTGACCGACCGCATATAGAAGTGCGCGCCGTTGCCGATTCGACCGGCGGCCTGTTGCTCCGGACACCGGAGCGGCTGACCGCCGTGATGAAGCACAAGCTTTCTTCCGGCCGGCTTCGGGAGTTTGACGAGGACGCCTCAATCCGCGATCCCTCACATTTCATAGAGCAGATCAGATCCGCCGGTGTGTCTACTTTAATAGAGTTGCTTCCAACTAACATTGAAGACGGTCAGCCCGCCCTCGATTTGCTGCGGCGCGCGCTGCTTCGCGGACTGAACGTTGTTACCGTCGATAAGGGACCATTGGTACATGGATTCGAATCGCTTGCGGAAGCGGCGCGCGCGAGCGGTTCTCGATTGCGGTTCACGGGCACGACCGGTGTCGCGCTTCCCGAGGAGATTAAGGGCGAACGCATGGTCGAGATTCGAGGCGTGCTGAACGGGACTACTAATCACATCCTGAGCGCAATGCTCGAACGGTCGATGCGATTCGAATACGCTCTTGCGGGCGCGCAGGCGGACGGAATTGCGGAACCCGATCCATCGCTCGACGTCGACGGCTGGGATGCCGCCTGCAAGATCCTCATTCTGGCGAAGACACTGATGAGCGCTCAAACTCGACTTGCAGAGGTCTCTCGCATTGGGATCGGCTCTGGAACCGAGCCGTTGATCGCGGCGGCGCGATCAAGCGGCCGAGTAGTGCGGCTTGTGGGCCGTGCCCGCATCTGGCAAGGCAGGATCAGAGTCAGCGTAGCTCCGAAGCTTATTCCGCCGGAGTCGCCCTTCTTTCGCGTTAACGGCTCGTCAAAACTTGCGGTATTCAGAACCGAGAGCGGCAGGGAGATCATTTCCGCCTCTGCCTCATCTCGAAACTCGATAGCCGAAGTGATTCTGCAAGACGTCCTTGATTGCATTGAAGAACAATAAGGCGCGCGGTAGGGTGCTTAACCGTTTTGGGGTTCTCTGCCGGGAATCATATTGTAGGCTTCAGCCGGGTTGAGTGACTTTCGAGTAGCTGGCTCGAGCTTGAGCAATACTGGATGGGCGCGTTGGGGAAGATTCTTTCGAAAGCGTGCCGTAGCGTTTGGCAGTTGTTCAAGAGCAGCGAGGGTATCACGCAGCATCGCACGCAGATCCAGAGATCCTTCAGGTTGATCCAAACCCCAAAGGGCCTCCGCATAGTCGGCATCTAATTCAAACAGTTGTTGCAGCAGCCGCTGAGGGATTTCCAGAGGAGTTAAATCCATTTGATCCAGGGCGCGGAACAAGGCCAGCAGATCAAGTCTGGCTGATTCCAATCTCCCCCTGAGATCAGGCGGGATTATTACTACCGGTTTCCGGCGGCCGAACACCGGGTCAGCATGAGACATAGGCAGGGCTTGGTCAACTCGAACTCATCTAAAAATCGAACTCCTCGTTAATCAAAAGAGCGTCTTGCTTTGAGAGGGCGGGCCCTTGCCCGCCCCTACAGTTTGCTTCAGCGCTGGGTATTCTTCGTCCGTCATAATGAATTCGCACGAGCATTGTGATATTCACTCGATCACCGGAGCGTGAAGTTGAAGGTGATCGACCCAACTACCTGGACCGCGATACCATTCAAAGTCGTGGGATTCCATTTCCAACCACGCGCAGCGGCTGCGGCGGCCTCTCTCAACAGTGGATGGCCGGACAGAGCCCTGGCGGACACGACATTTCCGCGCTCATCGATGAGCACTTCTACGCTGACCGCTCCTTCGACGTGAACCATCTTTGCCATTGTCGGGTAAGCTGGTTCGACCTTTCTCGACGCCTGTCCCTGCAACGGGCCTGTTGAAACTCTGATTTGGCGAACTTGGGCCGGCGTCTCTTCGGAGATAGGCTTAGACGCAGTCCTTGGCTGAGGAGCAGGTTCGATGTTGGCCGCGGGAACGATTCCGAACGGAACGCCGTTCGGGTCCCCTGCTATGAAAGGACCACTGCCTCCGCGGCCGATTGACCCCGGATTAGAAACGTCGACGTTGGTCTGAGGGAGCTGAGGTGTATCAGGAATTCTTGTCGGCGGAGTCCTTGGAGGATTGGTCCACGGCGACGGAGCAGCCGCGGCCCTTTGATGGCTTGCGGGCGGGGCTTCGGTTCCAAGCCGAACGGGCGGCAGCGGCGCAACCAGTCTGGTTAACACATCGAGCTGTCCGTCAAGACGAGCATCGTACGCAAGCACACCGCCCGCGATTAGTCCCGATAGTCCCGCGAGCCAAAAAAGCGCCGTGATCAAAAAATAACGCATTCTGCTGCTTTTCTTTTTATGGGTGTTCGATTCCACTAGATGTTCAAACATAAGAGCGCCTCCATACCGTGACCACGGAGAGCCCTACCCGCGCACGAAGCGGACAGTCCTTTCCCGGAAAGTCGGCGGTCAGGCTCCAGGTTGCTCAATTAATTTTCTAACTCGATGACAAGCGAGGTGACTGGATTCAGAAGATTAGACACCGCCGGTGGAAATAAGTTCCCATCGAGAACTTCGAGATTGATCTATTGGCGATCCAACACGTCAGCTATGGTTCTGAGCAACTGGTCCGCGTTGAAGGGCTTGGTTAGAAATGCCTGGACGCCGGTCTTGGATGCGTCTACCAGCTTTTCATTGTCGGCAAGCCCGCTCGCGGCGATTACGCGCACGTTCGGATTCATTTTCTGAAGCGCGCGAATAGTGGCAGGGCCGTCCAGAAAGGGCATCATCATATCCGTCAATACGATCCTGATCTCATCGCGTTTCTGGGCATAGGCGGCTATAGCTTCCGTGCCGTCGCTGGCCGTAATAGCTCTATATCCATATGCCTCGAGGGTTCCGCGCGTGATGTCTCGTATTGCGGCTTCGTCGTCGACGATTAAAATAAGCTCGCCGTTGCCAAACCGGATGCTTTCCTGTTCGGCCTTAACCTGCGCCGCGGTCGCTGCGGGATCGGCAGGAAGGTATACCTTAAAGGCGGTGCCTCTGCCAAATTCGCTGTAGACGGTAACAAAACCGCCGTGGCTTTTTACTATTCCCAGAACGGTGGACAATCCAAGACCGGTTCCCTTGCCAAAGTCCTTCGTGGTAAAGAAGGGATCGAAGATATTGTTGATGATCTCAGGAGCGATTCCGCCGCCGGTGTCAGTCACATTAATGAGTACGAAGTTGCCCGGCCGCGCATCGAACTGCGTCTGCGCATAGTTCTCGTCGACCGCCGTGTTCTCAACCTCGATCCTCAGCTCGCCCCCCGAGGGCATGGCATCCCGCGCGTTTACCGAGAGATTCATCAGAACCTGATGCAACTGCGTCGCATCGCCAAGGACGGGCCACACCGTATCCGGTATAAAGAATTTTATCTCGATCGATTTTGGAAGTGTATCCTTCAGAATCTTGACGATTTCCCTGATGAGGTGTTTAGGCTGAAGCGATATGCGCTCACCCTCTATACCGCGCGCAAAGGAGAGCACCTGTTTAACCATGTCGGCGCCGCGCTCCGCATTAGTCTGCAATACCGACAATACACGCTGGCTTTCTTCATCCTTGAAACGCAGCCTGAGCAGGTTCATCGCCATGATGATCGGCGCGAGAACGTTGTTTAGATCGTGAGCGATTCCGCCCGCAAGGGTTCCGATGCTCTCCATGCGCTGCGCGCGTAAGAACTGGGCTTCGAGCTTCTTTCGTTCGCTGATATCGGTGTTGATTACAAGGACGGATTTGGGAAGGCCGGCGTCGTCGCGAACCAGGGTCCATCGCCCTTCAACGAATACCCTTTTGCCGTCCCTGGTATGCTGAGTCAGCTCGCCCGACCATTCCCCTGTCTTAAGCACCTGGTCGACGGCTTCGGCGAAACGCGCTGTCTCCTCGTAACGGAATATTTCAGTT
>Ga0209687_1000036_pt1 | contig 59662 bp, 33 predicted proteins | sample GraSoiAngelo_136_FD_185893 | JGI IMG/M metagenome (GOLD analysis project Ga0209687, IMG submission 185893) | Grasslands soil microbial communities from the Angelo Coastal Reserve, California, USA - 14_0929_09_20cm (SPAdes) (version 2) | ecosystem: Environmental > Terrestrial > Soil > Grasslands ...
ACCCTGTTCGAGAACTTTACGCGCGCCGAGTCGAGATCGAGAAAGTCGCATATCCTGCGGCATTCCGATTCCCGCGCCTCGGTGAAATTTTCGTATTTGGTCATCAGCAATCTGTCGGGCGAGACGCGCGCGAACTCCCTGGCGCAATCAACCGCTTCGATCCATCCCTTTGAAAATTCCTCCGGCGTGATGAACATCCAGGCCACCCTGCCGATAGGCAACACCGGTTCAAGCTCGAGTTCCAGCCTGCCGCGCCTGATCAGGGACGCATAGACATCGAGAGGGTTCCTATAAATGAATATGAACTTCGCGTCGGGCAGAATCGCGTTCAGCTCGTGAAGCGCGAGATAGTTGTCAGGACACTTTTCGAGAGGCTTTTTAGCGCCGTATGACTCCGAGTAGAGCGTCAGGAAATTGCGCACTATGTGCCGGCGCCAGCTCAACCGGCTCGCCAGCACTCGCGCGTTCCTCGAGGCGCCGGCCCTGGTGAAGACGTGCTTATTCAGCCGGACCTCCAGCCACTTTCTGAGAAAGCTCAAATTGTTATAGCGCCCGATGAATTGCTTGAAGGAGTTCCGGTCCGGTATCGCGTCCTTCCAATGAGGCCAGTCCTGATCGTACACGGCTTCCAGATCGCTTGTGGGATCCGAATAAAACCAGACGGCGGTTTCGAACGCCCGGTCGGTTTCGTTGTGATCCGGCAAGCCGACGCCGAATTCGTCGAACGTGGCCAGGAATCGATATAGCAGCGTCGTGCCGCTCCTCATGTAGCCGCACAGAAAGACGGGTTCAAGCAATTTGTGATCTCTCCGATTTCAGAAAATACGCGCCGGCGTCCGAGGCTCGTTCCACACCGTAAGACAAGTCAGATGAATGCTCGATCACCCAATCGGCCGCCTCGGTCAGGCTCGATACCATCGGGAAACGGCCAATATGTTCCATCTCCAACGGCGTGGGCGGCTTCTTCTTGTTGAACAACAGAATCGACCCGACGCAATTTGCATTGGCGCCCGCGAGCACGTCGCTCGCCATATCGCCGATCATCCACGATGCGTCGAGCCGCAAATGGAGCTCGGCGGCGGCGCGCTTCAGCATTCCGGGGCCCGGCTTTCGGTCTTCGTGTTCGATGTCGAGCCTATTGCCGTTCGAAGGCGCGAACGTGCAGTAATACATTCCGTCAACCATTGCGCGCGCATCCGCGAGTTGACGCAGAACCTCGCGATGAATCTCCTCGACCAGCACGGCTTCGCTCAACACGCCGCGTCCGACTGCTCCCTGGTTGGTCACGACAACGCAGGCGAACCCGTTTTCTCGGAGTCGCCGTATCGCGGTGCCGCAGTCGGGCGCGAGCCGCACCTGTGAGCGGTCGATCAGGTTATCGACAAATTCCAGAAGCGTGCCGTCGCGATCCAGAAAAACGCACGGACGCGTCCCATCGCTGAAGCGGCCTCGCGAAGCGAATAGCGACTCCGCATCTATCGCGGCTTGCTCGTATGATTCGAGCGTGCCGATGTCGCGATGATAGCCGGACCAAACCCACCCCCTTATCTCACCCACAAGCCGCGGAAGAATGTCGAAAGAAAGGTCGAAGCCTTTCATCGCAGCAATCTTCCGATACATTGAAGGCTCGAGAATCATCACGCCGGCGTTCGCAAGAGTGCTCGGCGGCCTGGCAGCCTTTTCGACGAACGAAGTGACGCGACCTTCAGAATCCAGAGTCACAACGCCGCATTGCTCCGGGTTCTCGGCGCGGAACAGCATCATTGTCATGGGTCCGCCGTGATCCTCGTGGAACCGAAGCATGCTCGCCAGAGACACGTCTGAAAAATTGTCGGCGTAGATCACGATGACTCGCTCGGCGTCATCCGTGAATTCGGGATTCGCCGCGATCGTTCCGGCGGAGCCCAGAAGAACCGGTTCGTAGCTTTCCTGTATTCTGATCCCGCCCCTTCGATTTACACTATCGAAATGCGCCGTCATCTTGTCGCGATGCAGATGAGAGTTCACCAGCGCTTCGCCCACGCCGCATTCAATCAGGCTATCCAGCCATAGATCGATCAACGGGCGACCCTCAATAGGCAGAAGGCACTTCGGAACTCGGGATGTCAGCGGCAGCAGCCGTTTCCCGATCCCGGCCGCCAGGATTACAGCTTTAAGCATCGTTGTTGGAAAGGCGCTACTGATGATGATCCGAAACGCCAACCTTGGGCTGACTTTCACAACCCTTTGGGGTTGATGCGCCCGTTTTAACGGCGCCTTCCGCACGGCAACGGCCCTTTTTATCGGCGGGACAACCACGAAGTGGTTGCATAGTCTAGCCCAGGGTTGGCGAAGCCTACCCTGGGAACGCATCCCTACGGGATGCAGGTTAACCTAAGCTCCCTTAGCTCAGCTCGGGCTCGCGGCTTATCTTCCACGCGATTCCGGCGGGCTTTGGTGTTTCGAAGCCGAGACTGGCCGTCATCGGTCCAAGGCCGCGCACAATGAAAGCGACGCTTGCCGCCAGCGACGAAAGCAGAAGCCGCGGGCGAGTCACGGAAGAGAGCCGCAGCCGTTCAGCGCAGCCGGGAATCCGCTTCAGAAGCGACAGGGTATGAAAGAACCCCACTTGAACGTAGATGAGGTGAATCAGAATCAGCAGCAACGCCAGCGGCGCTGATTGCAGTAACAGGGCGCCGAGCAACGACCCAAGCCACAGCATTCCGCGCCACCCCCAGAAAAAACATCTCATTCGGCCGTCGATATGGAACCAGAGGCGCTGCAACCATCCATGCTTGAGATTGAACTGTTCTCGAAAAATCTCCAGGTCTTTATCGAAGCGCGCCGAACCCCGATACCAGAAGCGCGATTGCCGTATCGAAGCGAACGGATTCGGCGCGACATCGCAGAAATCGAGCACCGGAACAGGGCTCACGTTCAAACCGACGGCGGAGGCGAGGTATCCGAGCGCAAGGTCGTCGTTCGGGCTGCAAGTGGGAAATCCTCCGATGCGGTCGAACGCCGCGAGCGACACAAAACATCCGTGACCCACGCAGTAAATCAGCCGCCGAGTCTTATTCGAGCCCGTCTCGCTGGAGTAGCTTTCATAGAGCGGGAATTCGAAGCCAAGCGCCCACCTGGTTTGTGCGAGAGCGTCCGCTATGCTGACCGCTCCTATAGCGCCTTTCAGCCCCTGCATGTTCTGGCAATAGCAGGATACCTGCTGAAATATGCCGACTCGTTCCCGGCCCGCGCGGTCATCTTCATGAATCAGCCTTCGAATCGAATTGAAAACCGATTGATCCGGCCGTGAGTCCGCGTCATACACGCCGATGTAAACATTCCGCTCCTCGAGATTCTCTTGAAGCGAGCGCCAGTACGAAACGGCGGCGTTCATCTGTCCGACTTTGCCTTTGGCCTCCATCGGAGCTTCCACGTGAAAGAAGGCGCGGCGGTTCAGCTTGAGGTTCAGTTCTTCGATAAGGCGCTCGACCACGGTTCCCGTGTCGCCTTGCAGGCGCTCTCGCAAGAACGCTACGGCTTCACGCGATGATGCCGGGGCGTCCGCAAGCATGGAATGAAAAGACTCGCTCGAAGCTTTATCGAGAACCATCGCCGCCATCGAATCGACTTCGCCCATATCCCAATCGCCGCCCCCCGAATTAACCCCAGAACTACCCCCCGAGTTAATCCTCGAGTTAATCCTCGCTTCGATCTCGCGCACTATGTGATCGCGCTCCGCCGCTTCGCGCGCGGTCGTCGCGATTACCACGTCTATCGGCAAGCCTTCTTCGATTGCGGGCATGAACTGGCGAAGCGCTCGATCCACGGTCGCCGCCTCACGAAGCATCGGCAGGATCAGTACAAACCTTACGTTTGCTCTTGGAGCGCCAGGTTTGTCGATCTCGGCCTTGATCCGTCGAACGGTTCTTTCACCGCCGATCGTCAGCAGGATGGCGCTAATAAAAAAATACAGGGATGTTCCACACGCGAGCACGTATATGATTGCTCTCACGCTTTGCTCCTTTACTCCGAGAACACACGGCTTCCAAGCGGATCGGGTTGAAACCGAAATTCCCGATGCGCCCGCAATTCAGCGCGAATCCGGGCGTGGCGAGAAGGCGGCGCAAGCAACAGCAGGAAGCCGGTTCCTCCGGCGCCCAGCAGCTTTCCCCCGATCGCCCCGCTCGCGCGGCTTCTTTCGTAAGCCTCATCCACATGCCCGTTGGATATGCGAGGATTCAGGCTCCGCTTGATGAGCCATGCCTGATGCAGTATTTCTCCCACCTCTTCGAAATCGCCTCGGGACACCGACTCCAGAAACCCTGAGCACATCGATTTCAGCTCACAAAGAGGCGCCTTGTTCTGATTCATCTCTCTCTGCACTTCGGTCAGAATCTCGAGCGCGGGCCGCTTCCCGCCGAGATAGAACATCATCAAGTGATTTATGAATTCCTCGCGGATGTCCGGCGCGCACTCGATCGATGTCGAGTGAACCGAGTCGTCGGGCATGAAAACAGTGCGTCGAAAGCCCCCGCCCGCGGCGATGTATTGATCCTGGCGGCCGATGGGAGCTTTCAATCGATCGATTTCTATGTGACAGGCTTCGTCGGCGAGACGCGCCCACGGCGGGCCGCCGCCTTGCGCCGCGTGCAGCGCATGCAACAGCCCGACTGTGTACGACGAGGACGAACCCAGGCCGGTTCCGGCGGGCACCTCGGAAGAGGATGTGATTTCGATGGGCTTGTCCACTTCCAGAAACTTCAGCGCCTCACGAGTGATCGGGTGCTCGACCTCATCCACGCTCGGCGATACCCTGGGCGGTTCGCCGTTGACCTGATAAGCGACCCTGAAGGGCCCTTCCAGCCGCCGCACCGCGATGTTGATGTGATAGCCAAGCGCCATCGATACGACTTCTCCGCCGTGCTCGCGATAGAAGGCGGGTAGATCGGTTCCTCCGCCTATGAAACTCACTCGAAGCGGCGTGATCGACCTATAGACCGCGCCATTGCCCGGGTTCTTCATTCAACTCCAAGTGCAATCCAGGATAGTTAGTTAGTCAGCCGCCGTTGCTTGCTCGGCGTTGCCCGCGCGCAAGCAGTATGAAAGGCCGTGGGCGATGGCGAGATGGACGTCTTCTACGACCAGATAGTCAAAGCTCGACACGTGGACGTAGTGATCGCAGAGATCCTTCATGATTCCGCCGTCGAATCCGAGAAAGCCGAAGGTCAGCGCCTTTCGCTCTTTCGCGCACCGCAAACCCTGAACGCAATTGGGCGAGTTGCCGGAGGCGGAGATGCCGACGACGATGTCGCCTTCCTGCACGAGCGATCTGAGCTGCCAGGCGAATACCTGGTCATAGCCGATGTCGTTCGCAAGCGCCGAAAAGAGGCTCATATTTCCGTTCAGGCAAACAACGCGCAGGTTAACCCCAAGGCCGTCCTTGCCTATGGCCATCGAGAGGTCGTTAGCGAAGTGAAGCGCGGTTGCGGCGCTCCCTCCGTTTCCCATCGTGAATACGGTTCGACCGGCAATCCGAGCGAGATTCAATTGATGAGCCATTTCGGCGATCGTGCGGCTATGCAGCGTGCCGACGATTTCGCCGACAGTGCGGAAATGTGACTGCACGACCGACTCCAGTCCCGATACAAAGTTGTCGGCGTTGGAATGGGACACACCGGCAAGCACGGATGGAGCAACTTGCCGTGCATTCTTTTCTTGAACTGTCTTCATAAAAGATTCTCCTCCATCAGATCTACGTTGTTCCGGCAAGACATCCGGCCTGGTTTGTCCGTAAGGGACATCCGGAAATAGCCCGCCGATTCATCGGGGTTCAGAGCTTTGACGTTGTCCCGGCAGCGACATCCGGTAATAGCCCACCGATTCATCGGTGGGTTCAGGAGTTTGGCCCTTCGAAGAGGGAACAGTGAAAGCCCCGAAGGGGCACGAGTAAAATAGCCGGGGGCCAGCGCAGCGCAGCCCCCGGTACGATCGCCGAAAGAAGTTCGCGCCCTGAAGGGGCGCCAGCCCAGGATAACCGCCGCGTCCCTTCCAACCCCCAAAGGCGGTTGTGGACAGCATCGCGTAATCCATGCAGGCCGCAACCCCTTTGGGGTTGGAATCGATTACGCACCCTTTTCCCAAGGTTGGCGTACCCGCCAACCTTGGGCTGGCCTTCACAACCCCTTTGGGGTTGATGCGCCCGTTTTAACGCGCCTTTCCGAAGGCAACGGTCCTTTTTTAACGCGCCTTTCCAGAGGGCAACGGTCCTTTCCCAACGTAGGCGAGTAGGCCGTCGATTCATCGGTGGGATCCGGCGCGCCTCAATTGGCGTTCTATCTCGTCGTCGGTAAACCCGACGTATCTGCGCAATTCAATGTTGAACTCGGAGGCGCCCGTAACCTTCGAGCTTGCCTCCAGCCGGCTAAGAAGTGAATCGGCGTTTTGGCCGGCCAGCTCGCGAAACCATGTCAGGCCGCGGCGAACATGCTGAATCTCGTCGAGGTAAATAAATTCGAGGAGTTTCGCGAGAGTATCGCGTCCGTTTTGGAGGTGCCTTTCGATTGCCCGTTTTTCGGCGCCGAGATTGTAGCCCTCTCCGATCACCTGTTCGAGGCCCAGAATTTCTTCAGGACTACCGGCCTTGACGGCTGAGTCCCACAGATCGAGGTGTATCGGATAATCGTAGAGCCGGCCCCCGTGCTCCGAAAAATATTGAAGCATCGCCTCGGCGTGTCGCCCTTCATCCCAGCACTGTCGCGCCATATCCAGCTCGAGTCGATCCGGCAGCGGCTCGAAGCGTGCAATTATCATCGCGCATATTTCGAAAGCGGGTATCTCGATCGTGAATACTGTTTCGTGCAGCGCCGCCAGATAGTCGCCTTTTCGGCCCGCGTACTGGTCAATCTCCAATACGGTAAGGGACTCGTCGCGCGCCGGCCGGTATGGCAACGCCGGCCACGTTATCTCCCGCTGCCACTCCCCTATGTGCCTGAGCTGGATACCGGCATCGTCGGTCTTTAAGAAATCCCTTTCGACGGGTCTTCGGCCGCCCATGTCCATTAGTTGAGACTCAACTTGTTCCAACATTAGTCGCGAAGGCTGATCGCAGATTGCGCTGCATCGCGATTTGAGACTCGAGGCGTAGTCGAGAACATACTGCTCGAGCACATCGGTCGTAAGCTCCTCACTCAAGCGATCGACTGTCTCGGCGAGAATCGACGGAAGCCGGGAGTCGCGAAATCCCAGCATCGCCTCCGGCATCAACAGGTCGTCTACTCGTTCCCTCGCGCTGCTGAGAGCTTTCTGAGCCAGAAACAATTTTTTGGTGACCGCGATCTTCGCGTCGATCCGCGGCGTCCGTATCACCAGTTGGGCGAGGCAGGTACGCAGCCCCTCGAGACCGAACAATAGCTCGGCTAACCGTTGAAGATGTTCGGCGGGGGTATCGGGCCCAATCAGTAAATGCTTTTCCACCGATAGACCGGCAGACGTAGACATGAAAAGCTCCTCCCAAATTTGCCGGAGTCATTGCCTGAGCAATTAAATGCACAGCGCAGGATTGCCTCGATCTACAGCTCGCCGCGCCGCGACCCAGGCTCCGCGATTCAACAAAGGCGAAGGAGTCAAAAAATTGCCGGGGGCAAATGAAGCGGCGCCCCCGGCAAGAGCAATGACCAATCGCCATATTCGTTGTTGTGCTCCCGAATCCTCGAGCCCGGATTTCTCACAAACGGCGTTTGTCGATTGAGAGAGCCCCGCGTTCGCGGACCGCCGACATGAATGCCCGGTTATGGTCGAAGCGCTCCGACAGGAGCGCGATGTTGATCTGATGGATACAGACACATCGACTAAGTCGGCAGCAGATGATCCGTTTCCCGCAATCCAGCTTCTCTTTCAATTGAGGTCGAGAGGCCCGCTATCGTGGGCGTCTCGAAGAGCGCGGAGATCGAAATGTCGATGTCGAACGCTTCGCGAACTCGCATAATTACTTGAGTCGCCGATAGAGAATGTCCGCCGAGCTCGAAGAAGTTCCGATGAACACCGGCGCCGTCCAGGCCTAAAACCTCAGCCCAGATTCTGGCGACCGTTTCTTCAACCGGCGTCCGCGGCGGCTCATCCGCCTGCTCCGCCTGCGCGGACAGTACCGGCGCCGGCAGCGATTTTCGATCGAGCTTTCCATTCGGCGTCAGCGGCAATTCGGCCAGCTCCACGAACACCGAAGGCGTCATGTACGCGGGAAGCTTCGCCTGCAAGTAGGCTTGCAGATCCGATGCGGACACCGATCCAGGCGATTCCGGAACCCAGTAGGCCGCCAGTCTTTGATTGGTTCCACCTTGTTCGCCGAAGAGCACCACGGCGCACTGTTTCACTTCTTCGTGCTGCGCCAAGACCGCTTCGATCTCGCCCAGCTCAATGCGGTAGCCTCGGAGCTTGACCTGATCGTCCATTCGTCCGCGATATTCCAGGGAGCCGTCGGCGAGCCTCCGCACCAGGTCTCCCGTGCGATACAGCCGGGCGCCTTCGGCAAGGCCGAATTCATCGGGAGTAAATCGTTCAGCCGTGATCTCGGGCCGGTTCAGGTAACCCCTGCTCACTCCGGCTCCGCCGATGAACAACTCGCCCACCGCGCCCCTCGGCGTCAATTGACGCCAATTGTCCAGAACATACAGCGTCGTATTGGAGATCGGTCTTCCAATCGGAACCGCACCGCGGAACTCTCCTTTCATGGGCGCTTCGTACACGCAACAGCCGACGACGGTCTCGGTGGGTCCGTACTCGTTTATCAAGCGAATCGACTCAAAACGGCCGCGCCAGAATTCCAGGTCCTCCCATCGCAGCGCTTCTCCCCCGATCACAAGAGTCGAAGCGAACCCGAACGGCCGATCCTCCAAGAGAGCGCCGCGAGCCACGCTCAACTGGCCCGGTGTGAGCTTCACCAGGGTTCTCGAATCGCTGATCTCGGCCGCCTGTTCGAGCGCGCCGACCGGATCGCTTCCCGCTGCGAGCGTCACAACGCTTCCGGAGATCAACGGAACCAGGAGAGCGGTGATCGTCAGGTCAAAACTGATCGACGAGTGGACCACCGAAGCCGAGCATCCGGATCCGAAGTACGCCGCGCGGGCCCACATCAGGTAGTTCGCGAGGCCGCCGTGCGTCACCATCACACCCTTGGGACGGCCGGTCGAGCCCGAGGTATAGATAAGATAGGCCAGATTATCGCCGGGTATTTCGGGGCCCACGCTTGAGTCCGCGTACTGATCGATCATCCGCCAATCGCGATCGAGCTCGACCACCTGTATCCAGGAAGCAGGCAATGTTTGCGCGATGTCGCTACTGGTAAGCAGCACAACCGCTCGCGAATCTTCGAGTATGTACGCGAGCCTCTCACTCGGATAATCCGGATCCATCGGCACGTATGCGCCGCCGGATTTCAGCACGCCGAGGATGGATATAACCATTTCGGCCGAGCGATCCGTGCACACAGCCGTTGTTACCTCCGGCCCTACGCCGAGATCATTGAGATAACGGGCCATCTGGTTCGATCTTCGGTGCAGCTCTCGGTACGAAAGATGGCCCCGCGGATCGATAACGGCTGTCGAGTCGGCCGAAAGCTCCGCTTGTTCTTCAAAGAGTCGAACAATAGTCGCGCCGGCTGGATACTCGATTCGAGTGGCATTGAAACGGACCAGCGCATCCTGTTCGTCCGGGAACAGCCATGCGGAAGCGCAGTGGAGCGCTCCCGGATCAGCGCCGATTCGGCCAAACGCCTGAAGATAACATCGCCTTATCGTCTCGACTTCAACTTCGCTTATTCGATTTGCGTCATAGTGCAGAGCCAACGTCAGCGAGTTTCCGGATAGTCCCTCGTACTGATCGAGTATAAACATCGCCAGAAACGGAAAGTTTGTTTGATTGATGAAGTGAGTAGTCTCGACCTTTGAGACAAGCCCCGCGCGAGCCACCGGATAAAGCCCGTGGAAGCTCACGAAGTTGAACGCCGTTTCGTAAAGCGGCGCAAGGCCCCAGTTCTTTTGAATCGCGGCCATCGGATAACGGCGAAACGGAAGCATGCTCAGCACGGCGCCGAAGACGCCGCGCGCCATATCCCTCCAGCTCTCATTCCCAAGCCGATAGCGGAAGGGAAGCGTGTTGAGAAACAATCCGGGCGTCCGCTCTCCTCCCTCTGCTTCCAACCGCCCGTCCAGGGTGACGCCCGTAATCACATCGGAGCGGCCCGCGATCAAGCCCATCACCTTCAAGTGGGCGGCTAGGAGCACGTATTGCAGCGGGATTGCTTCGGATTTGGCTAGAGCCTGAAGACGGCCCAAAACGTCCGCCGGAATAACAGAATCCAATTCGCGGACGTCCGGCAAGCGAGAGGCGCTCGGATCGTTGCTCACATGCGGAAGCGGCATAGGAACCGCCCCGGCGAGAGTCTCTTCCCAGAAGCGTTGTGCAGCCTCATCCCGCAGCGCCTTCCGCTCCAGATCCACGTAATCGCGGAATGCAACCAAAGGCGGCCCATCTTCCGGCAGGGTTTCGCTGTTCAGGAGCGCGGCGTAGTTACGAAAGATCTCGTACAGCATCGCTCCCATTCCCCAGCCGTCGATTATCGGATGAAAATCGGTGAAGGTCCATTGATAGCAGTCATTCGACAGCCGGTGAATCTTCATGCGGATGAGCGGCGGCTTCGAGTAGTCGAACCGGTTCTGTTTTTCGTACTCGACGTCTTGCTCGATTATTCGCGCCTGCTCATCCTCGGGCAGACCTCGCAAATCCGCTACACCGATGTTGAAGTCGGCGGATTTGTGCACCAACTGCAGCGGTTCGCCGCGGCTGATGAAATCGAATGACGTGCGGAGTATCGGATAACGCGCCACGACACGCTCGGCGACGACCTGCAGGAGATCCGTGTCGCACTCGCCCCAGATCCGTGCGCTGTTCACGTTGTGATAGACGGGAACCTCCGGCGTGAGCTGCATATGATAAAACATGCCGCTTTGCAGATGAGTCAGCGGATACGCATCCTCAACGTCATCCGGCAGCAGGCTCCGGTCTTCTTCACTGATGAGACTAAAGGGTTCGGATTTCTCGACGGCGCTCGAACCGGCGCCGTTGTTGACCAGTCGATCGGAAAGCTCGCGAATCGTCGGATGCTTGAATACATCCATCAACGAGACCTGCAACCCTCGATCACGCGCCATGCCCAGCACTTGAATGGCGCGGATCGAATCTCCTCCAAGCGCAAAGAAGTTGTCCCGCACGCCAATGGGGTGAACATCCAGGACGTGAGCCCAGATCGCCGCAAGCACTTCTTCAGTTGAAGTGGCCGGGGCCGCATAGGAGACTTGTAAGTCCGGTCGTTCAGAACCGGGAGCGGGAAGCGCGCGGCGATCGATCTTGCCGTTGGAAGTCAGCGGCAGTTTCTCCAGAGTCACGTACGCCGCGGGCAGCATGTAGTCCGGCAACATCTCCTTCAAGTAGCTTTGAATTCGATGAAGCGAAAAAGCCGGGGCCGCCGGGGCGTCGTCGAATCGCGCCGCGCCTCGATTAAAGGCGTTTGTTCCGCCGGGCAATACAGCCAACGCGTTTGTTCCCGAAGAGGCGGATAGAGCCGCCGCTTCGATAGATCGCGCCGCGGGAACGATATACGCGACAAGTCTCTTTTGACCGGGCGCTCCGTCGGCCGCGAGAACAACCGCTTCTGCGACGGCGGGGTTTTTCATCAGGGCTGCTTCGATCTCACCCAGTTCAATTCGGTAGCCGCGCACCTTGACCTGGCGATCCAACCTGCCCAGGTACTCGGTGTCGCCGTCGCGATGACGGGCGAGATCGCCGCTCAGGTAGAGTCGTTCGCCCGGCCGACCCGAGAACGGTTCCGGTATGAACCTCTCCGCGGTGAGGCCGGGGCGTCCCACGTATCCACGGGCGAGTCCGGCTCCTCCCACGCACAGTTGACCGCTGAGCCCTCTCGGCATCAACTGCAGATATTCATCGAGAAGCCGCATTCGCAAATCGGGAATCGGTTCGCCGATGACGCTTCCTGAAGCGCTCTCAACGTCCTTCGCCGACATTCTTCTATACGTGACGTGAACGGTCGTCTCCGTGATGCCATACATGTTGATCAGGGACGGCGTCTCGTCTCCGTGCTTGTCGAACCATGGCGCCAGGCTTGGAATGTCCAACGCTTCTCCGCCAAAGATCACATAGCGCAACGCCAGCGGCTTTGTGTCGCGCATTGATGCTTCAGCGTGAATCAACTGCCGGAACGCCGAGGGCGTCTGGTTGAGCACGGTCACGCCTTCGTCGCAAAGAAGGTCGTAAAAGGCTTCAGGAGACCGGCTCGTTGAGTAAGGGGTTATGACAAGCTTGCCGCCATACGACAGCGCTCCCCACATCTCCCAGACCGAGAAGTCGAACGCATACGAGTGAAACAATGTCCACGCGTCGTGTTCGTCGAAATCGAACCCGTGGTCTGTTGCATCGAAGAGGCGCTGCACGTTTCCGTGAGTCACCGCGACGCCCTTGGGCGAACCGGTTGAACCCGATGTGTAGATTACGTAAGCAGGATTGTCGGGCAGCGCGGTCAGACCGAGGTTATCGGCGCTCTTGTTCGCGATCCGCGGCCAGTCTTCGTCCAGATAAATTGCTCGCCCCGCCGAAATCGATAGATCCTGAGGCGGCCGCGTGCAGGCCACGAGCAGCCTCGCTCCGGAATCTTCAAGCATGTAAGACAGGCGCTCTTGCGGAAGGCTCGGTTCCAATGGGAGGTACGCCGCGCCCGATTTTAGTATTCCCAGCAGACTGATGGTCATTTCAGGCGTGCGTTCCGTATACACCGCGACCAGGCTCTCGGCCCCCGCCCCCAACTCACGCAGATGATGGGCTAACTTGTTGGCTCTTCCATTGAGCTCTCGATAGCTGAGGAGAGTTCCCTCGCAACTCAACGCAATCGCATCAGGCCGGAGCTTCACCTGTGTTTCAACGCGTTGGTGAACGCCCGCTTCAATTTCGGGCAGCATGCGCGCCTGCCGATGGTCGTGAGCCGTTATCAATTGCTTCTGTTCGTTCTCCGACAGCAGGGGCATCGTCCAGAACCGCTCGATCGGGTTCGCGAGAAAAGACTCCAACAGGGAGACAAGGTGAGAATGCCATCGTTCAATGGTTGGGGCGTCAAACAACTCGCTGTTGTATTCCCAGTCCAGCCGCAGGTGATCAGGAGCCTGGGTGACGTTCAGGTTGATGTCGTACTTGGCGGCGTCAGGCAGATTCGGGAACGCCTCCATCTTCAGACCGGCTATCTCGATCTCGCCGGCGAGGCGAGGATCCATGTTGAAGACGACCGAAACGAGAGGAAGCCGGCTCGGATCACGAGCAATGCTAATAGCGCGGATCATCTTCGCGAACGGATATTCCTGATAATCGAACGCGTCAAGGAGCGTCTTCTTCACCGACGCGGCGTAATCCAGAAAAACCGGGTTGCCGTCCACCTTGCTACGAAGCGGAAGCAGGTTTGTGCAGTAGCCGACCAGGTTTTCATTCAAAAGGGCCTGCCCGGCGGCGGAGCTGCCGGCCACGACGTCTCTTTGGCGTGACAGTCGGTGCAGCAATGCTTGAAAGGCCGCCAACATTACTACAAAGAGAGTCAGCCGGTGTTGCGCGCTTCCGGTTCGAAGCCGTCCAAGAAGAATGGAGTCAATTACATTGCTGATCCGTCCTCCGGCGTAGCTCAGGAAGGGAGGACGCGGCCGGTCGCTCGGGAGATCCAGCACCGGAACACCGTCGGCGAATTGAGACAGCCAGTAGCTCTCCGCTTTTGCCGCGTCGGCGCCTTCGCTTCGCCGCACCAGCCACTCGGCGAACTCGCTGAACTGCATGGGCTGGGGTAAAGCCGCGGGCCGGCCGGTCAACTCGGCCTGGTAGAGCGCGCTTATGTCCCGGAGCAGAATTCCATTCGACCAGCCGTCGGTGATGATGTGATGAAACGCGAGAGTCAGGATGTGACGCGCTTCTTCAACCCTTATTATGCTCGCCCGCATCAGTGGAGCCTGGGTCAGGTCGAAGGGCTCGCCCGCCTCAAACGCCAGCCGGCGATTTATCTCTTCCTCGCGCGCAGTCTCGGCGAGCTTGCTGCAGTCGATAAAAGGAATTTGACAGGAGATCTCCGGCGCGATGTACTGGAAATCGCCATCGGGACTGAAGGATATTCGCAACGCTTCGTGCCGCGCGATCAACCGGTTCACCGCACGGCCCATTGCGTCTCTATCAAAAGAGCCGTTCAGATACAGCGCCATTGACTCGTTGTACGCCCGCGACGCGTTGTCGCCCAGCCGGGTCAATATCCACAGCTCTCTTTGCGCGACCGTCAGAGGCAGCGAGCGAACAGAATCGGAAGCTGGTATATCGGCGGAAGCGGCGCCCGGTTTATCGACCGCGAGGACGGCCGGCGCCGCGCCAACGCCGCGGTCGCCGTTATGCCCAGTTACGGAAGCGCGAAATGGCGTGGAACGGTCGTCCATAGATGATCCGTAATCCGCGATAGATGATTCGTAATCCGCCGGTTTTGATTCGGCTTCGGGCAGGAAGCCGCCCTTCCGCATTTCCGCGACGGTTTGCTTTACGGCCTCTATTACATACTTAAGATCCTCGTCGGTGTGAGCCGTGGAGACGAAGCAGTTCCGTCCCTCCCATGTATAGACGCCCTTTTCGAGCAGGTGGTAGAAGAACAGATCGCTGTGTTTCAAACCGGGCGCGAACTCGAAACGGAACTGCGAAGCAAAGTGAACCATGCGAATCGGCGCCGCTTCCTGCTCGAAATAAGTATTCAGCGTATCGATGAATCGATCGCTTCGCTCATTCAGCTCCTTATGCAATTGGGCGGAGTTGGCCTTCACGTGACTGAGCGCCGCGCAAACCGCGGCCATAATCACCGGATGTATGAAGTACGTTCCTGCTATGAAGGTGCGCTCTTTTCGTGGATACGACGCGTCGCCGAAGCTCCACATTCCTCCATCGATTGCATCCATGTAAGCCGCTTTGCCTGCTATAACCCCGACCGGAAAGCCGCCTCCCGCGGCTTTTCCATACGTCGCCAGATCCGCCTTGATCCCGAACAGAGCCTGTACGCCGCCGGGGTGCGAGCGGAAGCCGGTTATCATCTCGTCAAAAATCAATGCAATGCGCGAAGCGTCGGTGATGCTTCTCAGCTCTCGGAGAAAGTCCAGGGGTTGAAAATCGGGTCTTCGGCTCTGCACAGGCTCGACGAGCACCGCGGCCAGTTCGCTGGCATTGCGTCTTATGAAGTCCAGCGATTCAGGCGTCCCGTACTCAAGAACGGTGATGTTATCCGCGACGCTCGGAGGAACGCCGGGCGCGACCGGAATCGTGCGGGGCCTGCCGTCAGGAGTCGTCCCGGCTCTGACTAGAACCTCGTCAAAGAAGCCGTGGTAGGCCCCCGAGAACAGAGCTACCTTGGACCGGCCGGTCACTGTGCGCGCCAGCCGAATCGCGATCATCACCGCTTCCGTGCCCGAGTTGCAGAACGTAGCTCGTTCGGAGCCCGTCAGCTCGCATACAAGTCCCGATGCTTCCCCGCCGAGCGGAGGAACGAGTCCGAGCTGGATTCCCTGTTTCATCTGCTCTTCAACGGCATTGAGGATGAAGTCGGGAGAGTGACCAAACAAAAGCGCGCCGTACCCCATGCCTATATCGACGTATTCATTGCCGTCGACGTCCCAGACTCGGCAGCCGGAGGCCCGGGCGACTACGAGTGGATACAGTATCTCCTTCCAGAGCAGGTTGAAGCCGGTCGACGCGCGGCTATCGGCGAGCGTCGATCGGTTTCCTTGAGTGATCTCCTTCGAGCCTCTGGTGCGTTCGGACAATCTCGTGACGAGCCCTTCGAGGTGGAATCGTTGTTTCTCACTCAGGCCGCCGATCGGCGCGCTCTGAACCGGATGATGGGGGACGAAAGGCTCGGGTTTCGGTTGGATCGCTGTTGCGAACGCCGTCGGTTCCGGCGGCGCGTTTGGAAACTCCGACAACGTCTCGTCGATCAACACGGGCTCGACGGCCGGATGCGAGCCGTTGCCTGACTCGATGCCGTTCCTCAATTCCGCCGGCGTCACGGATGCGGCGACGGTCTCAACATCCGCGGCTCTGTCCGACAGAAGATCCAACTGCCGGGCCATGATTTCGAGTTGTTGCGCTATGATCCATTCGCGCGAGCCATCGTTCATAGGTTCAATCCTTCGTGTGCCTTCGCTCGCCGGCGGAAACGGCGTTGGGATCTCAGCGGGCGCGACGCCGGCTGTTTTGTGAGCAGCGGAGCCATTGCCGTTCGGTTGAGTGTGTGCCGGCGCTTGGACCGGGAGAGCCTGGGTTGCCGTGGAGCTCGAATCGACTAGCTTTAACTCGGTTCCCTTTAACTCGCTTGCAACAAAATCGGCGAGCGATGCGATTGAAGGGTTCTCCTCTACGAGCATGCGAAACGGAATCTTTACCGCCAGCGCGTCCTCGATCGTTTGCGCCGCCTGAATCAGCATGAGGGAGTCGAAACCCAGCTCGATCAGCGATGAGTCGAACCGCAAGTCAGCCGGACTCACGCCGGATACTCTCGCGAGAATTTCTTTCAGGCTGGTCCTTATTTCATTCTGAACAGGTCCTGCTGATGCATTCTGGTGTTGCTTCATCCCATTCTCACGAGAGGCGCCGGCGAATGTTGAATTCTGGTTTTCTGTGGAAACACTCATTTCGCGCTATCAATGATCCTCCGATCATTTGTTCCACTATCTGATCGAGAGTTCGTGGTTATGTAGGCCTGAAAGGCCGACTATAAAGTAGCCAGGGGCAAGCGCGTAGCGCGCCGCCCCTGGTTCCAGCCCCAATGCCCTCTAGCGCTGAAGGCGCGACATAAGCGCTTCGCTGCCGTGCTGCGCAATAACTAACGATCTTCTTACGAAAGGTTCATGTCGCACCTTTCGGTGCTCGGAACGGTTGGCTCCTCGATTCCCCAGAAAAGTTACGTGGTCTTTCTTCTATCGCGCCGCCTATGAGCTGCACCGACACAAACACGCGTCTCTGTTCCGAAATATCGAAATTCCTGCGTTCCCGTTCGGGGAGCCAAATCTCCCGCGCACCGGGGGCTGCGCTTCGCTTACCCCCGGCTATTGACGCGTTCCCCTCCGGGGAACAGTTATTCTCTTATGCCTTCTTCCGGGACTTCGCGCCGAGGATATCGAGCTGCCGGGCCATTATCCGGAGCTGCCTGGAGACAATGCCTTCCGCGGAACTGGATTGCCGCGAGCCATTCGAGCGCACGGTTCCCTTTTCAATCTCACCCGGCCTCGCGCTGATAACTACAGCCCCGCCGTTTCCATTGCCCGAGGGCGACCAGCCCGGAGTCGCGGTTCCTGCCGCTCTCTCGGACTTGATGAGACCGTGGACTGCAACGGATTCCGCTTCGGCCCCAATCAATGCCGGGGCAGGTGACCGCGAATCATCGGAACTTGAAAGGGCCCTCGCGCCATTAGTAGAAGTGCTTACCGCCTTATGAGCGCCGCCCGATTCCATGAGATGTGTGGGGCGCTGTGCGGGCCTCGCTCCCGGATCAATCCAACAGCGCGTCCGCTCAAACGGGTAAGTCGGGAGCGCGACTCGCCGTCGCCGCTCGCCCCCGTAATAAGATCTCCAGTCTATCTCCAACCCTTGTAGCCACAGCCGGCCTAGCGCCTTTGTGATCGCGGACTCATCGGCATCCACGTCCGAAGGGCGGCGCATTGATGAGATGACCGCATGATCGGATCCGCGATCAGGGCTCAGCTTCGCGAGTGCGCCGAGGGCCTGACCCGGACCGACTTCCAGTAGAAGAGCCGAAGGTTCTTTCAATAGCTCGGCCAGTCCAGCGCCGAATCTAACCGGTAAACGGATGTGGTCCGCCCAGTAGTTCGGATCTGTAGCCTGATCGGCGGTAATCCACTCACCGGTCACATTCGAAATGTACGGGATGCGTGGAGCGCGCAGCTTCAACCGAGCGACTTCATCCGCAAAAGCCCTCACGATCGGATCCATCATTGCCGAATGGAAGGCATGCGATGTGCGCAAGCGGCTGCAAACATGACCTGCCGCGATCAGCGCGGTTTCAACAGCGCTGATTGCTTCGTACGGACCGGAGAGCACGCAGCGATTAACCGCGTTAACGGCCGCGATCTCGACACCGCTTCCGAGGAAGGGCTGGATTTCTTGCTCGCTCACGGACACCGCAAGCATCGCTCCGCGAGAAAGGCTCTGCATCAGCCTGCCCCTGACTGCCACGAGCTTAGTCGCGTCTTCCAGGGAGAAGACCTCGCCGAGACACGCTGCGACGAGCTCTCCGATGCTGTGGCCGATCATCGCCCAGGGCCGCACGCCCCAACTCCGCCACAACTGTGCCAGGGCATACTCGACGGCAAACAACGCCGGCTGGGCGGCGGCCGTTCGCGCCAGTTCTTCAGACGCAGCCGGATCATCGCCGGAGAACATAAGCGCGCGAATATCGAAGCCCAACTCCGGCATCAGCAAATCAGCGCACCTGTCGATCTCGTCGCGATACACTCGCTCACTCTCATAAAGACCACGGCCCATGTTCGGGTGCTGAGAGCCCTGGCCGGGAAACATGAATACAACCGGCCGGCCTCCTGATTCGTGAAACTCAGTGACCACGCGGATCTGATCGTCAGCCTCCAGGGCCGAGAGCGCGTCGTCAACGCCATTGCAAACCAGGATGCTTCGATGACTGAATCGCTTTCTTCCAAGTTGAAGCGTGTAGGCGACGTCGGCCGGATTCGTATCGCGGTTTTTTTTCAGAAACTGCGTGAGACTTTCAGTAGCGGTCCGAAGCGCCGAAACCGATTTCGCCGATAGCACAAGCAACTGGTTCGCTCTGGAAGCGCCGAAAGGTTCGGCGATCGGCGCCTCTTCGACAATTATATGAGCGTTGGTGCCTCCTATTCCGAACGAGCTGACCCCGGCTCTGCGAGGATAAGGAGCGTTCCAATCGGAAAGCTCGCTGTTAACCCAAAATGGACTGTTTGCAAAATCGATTGCGGGGTTGGGAAGCTCGACGTGCAGGCTTGGCGCCAGCATTCTGTTTTTGAGACAGAGTACGGTTTTGATAAATCCGGTTACGCCCGCGGCTGCGTCGAGATGCCCGAGATTGCTTTTCACCGAGCCCACCGCGCAAAACTGCTTTCTTTCAGTCGTCGCCCCGAACGCCCGCGTTAACGCCTGAATCTCGATCGAATCACCGAGCGGCGTTGCGGTGCCGTGCGCTTCTATATAGGAGATCGTGTCCGCGCTCACTCCGGCGTTTCCAACCGCCTCCGCGATCACTTCGGATTGTCCTTCGACGCTCGGCGCCGTGTAGCTGACTTTGTTTGCCCCATCATTATTAACCGCCGACCCGATGATCACGGCTTCGATGTGATCGCCGTCCGTGAGGGCGTCTTCAAGCCTTTTCAGAACGACGACGCCGACGCCGTTGCCGAAGATGGTGCCACGTCCGGCTGCGTCAAAGGATCGGCAACGGCCGTCCGGCGAATAAATTCCTCCTTCAAATGCGTAGTAGCCCGGATGCGGCCGCACCTGAACCGTGCTCGCGCCCGCTAGGGCCATATCGCACTCTTCATTCAGCAGACTCTGGCAAGCCAGGTGAATAGCAACCAGCGAGGTCGAACAGGCGCTCGAAACCATGACGCTAGGCCCCTTGAGGTTCAGCTTGTAAGAGACGCGCGTCATCATGTAGTCCTTGTCGCTGCCGAGCAGAAGCTGCAGTTGATCCAGCGGGCCGAACCGCGGATTCGTCAGCAGGTTGGTCATGAAGTAGGTGTTTATTCCGGTTCCGGCGAATACCGAGATCAGACCCTTGAACTGTTCGGCGCAGTAGCCCGCGTTCTCAAGCGCTTCCCATGCACATTCCAGGAACAGCCGATGCTGCGGATCGAGAAGCTCAGCCTCTCGCGGAAGGAATCCAAAGAACGAAGCATCGAACATTTCGACATCTTCGATAACGGCCGCTGCCCTGACGAAGTGAGAATCATCGAGGATGGACTTATTCACGCCGCGCTGTTCCAGTTCCTCGCGCGAAAAAAACGTGATCAATTCCTCTCCGTTGCGGAGATGGTCCCAGAACTGATCGAGACTTCTCGATTTCGGATATCGCCCGGCCATGCCGACGACAGCGATCTCCGCGCCATTGTAAGGCTCTCGCATTGGCAGTCCTCAATTAACCAGGCCGGGCCCTTCGGCGGCCTTTCGCCTGTCTCGAGCTCTCGCCTTTCGTCTTTCGCCGCGGCTCTGGCGCTCGTCGAAATCAGCCTTTTCGTCCTGATCTTTCGTGAGCAGCTTTGCGAGACCGCCGACCGTTGCGCCTTCGAAGATCATTGCGGGAGGTATCTCGACATCGAATTCCTTGCCTAGACTGGACAACACTTGAATCGCCGAGAGCGAATCGCCGCCCAGCTCAAAGAAATTATCGTGAATACCAACTTGCTCGGCTCCGAGCACCTCTTGCCAGATTCGAGCGATGGCGCGCTCCGTCTTGCTTACTGGCGGAAGGTAAGGCGTATCCGCGCCGCGCGCCGCGCCGTTGACCTTTGCGGGTGTTCTTACACGCCTTATTGCATCCAACTCGCGTTTATCGGCGGCGCGGCCTGCTTCTTCGATCATCTGCCCGAGGTCGCGCGCGGCGACGATGATCTGTGCCATGGAACGTTGCGACAGAATGCGGCGGAGGGCTTCAACGCCTTCGGTCGGCCGAATCGAACCCATCATCTCCAGCGAGGCGTCTCCGGAACCGGCGGCCGCTGGATGAGCGCTCGATGATGCGGCGGCGGCGATACGCTGCCGCCCTACTGCCAACTGGCCCTTCGTGCGTATCTCGTCGGTTGGATCGTTGACCTGCTTCTGGCCGAAGCCGTCAACTTCGATCAATCCCAGTCCTCGCTCGTCGAGCAGCCTTATGTCGAAGTTGATCGTTTCTTTTCCAGGGCTCTCGTCCGCCTTGTACCGTGCGTAGCCGTAGATGCGCCGCGGCGTGTCGCCTTTGATCCTTAGTTTTTTATAGGTGAACGGCAGGTAAGGACCTGTAGTCAGGAATTTCTTAGCCAGTCCTGTCGTCCGGTCGAGCAAAGCGGGATGGAATTTGAACAGCTCGAAATCGGATGAAAAGATTTCAGGTATCTCGAGCGGAACCAGCAACTCGTTCGTTCCGAGATAGACCTGACGAGCGCTCTGCCATCGCGGCCCCAGATTATCGTCGCGCTCCTCTTCGCTCAAGTGAATCTCTTTGAGATTGCACCGCTGCCGTATCGAGGCGATGTCATACCACGAGGGCGCCTCGGGCGCGATCAGTTTTACGCGGCCGATCGCGTAGACTTCGAGCGACTCGCTGGTTCCGTTCGATCCTTCGGCTGGGCTTCTGACGGTGAATTTGAATTCCTCTCCGTCTTTTTCGAGTTCCAGCCGGACCTCGCGCTTGTGCTTGACGTCGACTTTGAGCAGGGCCGTAAAGAATACGTCGTTGAACTCGAGCATTCGGCCGTTTGCGCGATCGCCGATTGCGGCGCGCACCATCTCGAAGTAAGCGACTCCGGGTATCACCGGATGTCCGACAATTCTATGCTCGTCGAGCACCCAATGCTTTTCCGGGCTGAACTCGGTTATATAAACTTCGCGGCCATCCTCTCCGATTTCAGACCGCTCCAACAAAGGATGATCGACTGGCGGCGCTTGACGAGGGCGGCCGTTGAGGCTGGCCAATCTGGAGGCCGCCATACCAACCTCTTCCCACGCGCACCAATTTATCGAAAAGGCCAGGGCGCCGGTCTTCTTCCGATAATAGGATGCGAAGGCATCAAGAAAGGCATTGGCGGCGGTGTAATCAACCTGGCCAAACCGGCCGATCACCGAGCTCAACGAAGAGAAGAGCACCAGGAAATCGGGCGGCGAATCCTCGAGCACGCGCTCGAGCACGCGAGCGCCGGTGATCTTCGGCGCAAGGATCGATTCGACGGCTTCGCGCGACTTCAGTTGAATCACGCCTCCGCCGGGAATTCCAGCGGCGTGAATCACTCCATTGAGGCGGCCGAACTCGTCGCGCGCGCGCGCAACGACGCGGCGCATCGCCTGCTCATCGGAGACATCCGCGGATAATATGAGCACCCGCGATCCGGCCTCTTCCATCGCCTGGATGCGGCGTATCCTTCCGCTTGTTTCACCTTCCGGTTCGCCTGCGAGAATGCTGTCCCATTGTTCTTTACCTGGGAAAGGCGTTCGACTCACCAGTATCAAGCGAGCTTGGACCGTTTGGGCCAGAAGCGCCGCCGCCTCCAGACCCAATCCGCCCATACCGCCGGTTATCAGGTAACAGCCCTTTTGCCTTAGCAACGAAGAGCCGTTCGACGGTTCAAAGAGCTTCGCCGCCTCGTGACTCTGAATCCAGCGCCGCCCCGCGCGATAAGCGACTACAAGATCGCCTTGCCGCGCATTCGCCTCTAAAAGGATCTGCCTGGCGAGCCATTCTTCCTGCCAGGTATTCGCCGCAGGAATACCCATGTCGATGCTGCGACACTCCAGGTTGGGATATTCACGCGGCAGTACAAGACATGGGCCCACTACCGTCGCTCTCTCCGGCCAGAGCCAATCCGATCCTTCGACCTGTCGTATTCCGTTTGAGACTACCGTAAGACTCGTCTTATCGGTGATGCCCGAGCGCCCGAAGGCCTGGGCCAGCGAAAGCAGGCTGAAGAATCCGTTGTTCAACGCAGGGCTTGAAGCCGCGGAGTCGCGCGCGTCTATGAGACTCCAGAAATGAACGATGCGATTCGGGTGAACGCCGCGGCCCGTGACCTCTTTCATCAGGCGGTCATAATCTTCCGAGCTAGCGGGATCGAATTCGAAATTGCTCTCATCGACGGCTCGAAATTCCGGGCCGGGTCGAACCGAGATCAACTGTTCGGAACTGTGCGTCAGTTTTTCGACAACAGCTTCGGCGACGGGACCTTCGACGAATACCAGCCATGCAGTTCCACTCCTGGAGGCAGTCTTACCGCCTTCCGTCAGCGGAGCCGTTTCCTTCCACGCCGGCGTGTAGAACCAATCTTCAAGGGCGCGCCGCCCACGATCACCGCGGCTTGCGCCAACCGAGTTGGACGGACGCAAATCTACCCAGTAACGCTGCCGATCGAATTGATAAGTCGGCAGCGGCAGACGACGCCGCTTTTCGCCCGCGCAGAAGCTGCTCCAGTCAGGCTCGATGCCCGCGAGCCACAATCTTCCGAGTGTATTGAGGAGAAATGCCGTGTCAGGCTCCTGTTCTTTTGGATGACGGATCGACGGCGCCATCAACTGCGTCGGCTTCTTGGCAGGATGCCATCGAGCGAGGCTTCGCAAGGTGCGGCCCGGCCCAACCTCAAGGAATACGGCGTCGGGATCGTCCAGAAGCTCCGCCAATCCATCCGCGAAGCGAACGGTGCTTCGCAGGTGCCTGGCCCAGTAAGCCGGATCAGTAGCTTCGGCGGCGGTGATCCTCGCCCCGGTCACGTTTGAGATGAACGGAATTCGCGGTTCGCTGAAAGTGATACGGCGGGCTTCTTCAAGAAAGGGCTCGATGGCAGGTTCCATCATTGCCGAATGAAACGCGTGAGAAGTGTTTAGCCCGCGGCATTCCACTCCTTCGCCCGAAAGCTTAGTTTCGAGCCGCGCTATCGCGGCCGAATCGCCTGAAACCACACACTGGCCGGGTCCATTCACCGCGGCCAACGACAGATCCGGCCCCATCAATTCGCGAACGCGAGTTTCGGATGAGGAGACGGCAAGCATCGACCCACGCGGCAGCGCCTGAATAAGGCGGGCGCGCGCGGAGATCAACCTGAGCGCGTCTTCAAGCGTGAAGACGCCTGCCAGACATGCCGCCACATACTCGCCGACGCTATGGCCGATCATCACATCGGGTGTTATCGACCATTCAGCAAGCAGCTTCGCCAGCGCGTATTCGATCACGAAGAGAGCCGGCTGCGTGTACAACGTCTCATTCAGCCTTTCGTCCTGACCGTCTTCCGCAAAGATCACTTCTCTTAGATCCACTCCCAGCAGCGGCTTCAGCAATTCGACGCACGAATCCACCTGCGCTTTGAATACAGGCTCTTCGTCATAGAGTCCGCGGGCCATGTTCACGTATTGGGAACCCTGGCCCGGGAACATGAACGCGAGCGGCCGATGCCCCGATTCGTGCAGTTGAGTAGCCACCCTTTGAGGGTTCAGCGATTCGAGCGCCGTGATCGCATCGCTTACGTCAGAACAGACGACCATGCGCCGATGCTCGTAAGCTCTCCTGCCGACTCGCAATGTGTGAGCGACGTCGGCCAGATTGATGGAGGGATTTTTTTTCAAGAACTCCGCGACCTTCGATGACGCAGCCTCCAAAGCGGGTGCGGTTCTGGCGGAGAGAACCAGTAGCTGAGCGCTTCTTGAAGGTCCTGATTCGGCTGCGGCGGGCGCCTCTTCCAGCACAACGTGAACGTTTGCGCCGCCAAGTCCAAACGAGCTGTGTCCAGATGCCCGACCGCCGTCTTAACCGATCCAAGCGCGCAGAATCCCTTTCTTTGCGTGCCGAGCCGGAAGGCTTTGGTTAGCGCTTCAAACTCGATGGGGTCGCCCAGCGTCGTCCCAGTGCCGTGGGCTTCGATGTAGGTCACGCTGTCGGGGCTCACATCCGCCACTCCCTGGGCCAGCGCGATTACCTCCGCCTGACTATCCACGCTCGGAGCGGTGTAGCCGGCTTTCAAAGCGCCATCATTATTAATAGCGGAGCCTCGAATCACCGCCCATATAGTGTCGCCGGCTTCGACTGCGTCCTGATAGCGCTTCAATACGACAACTCCGACACCGTTGCCGCTCACAGTACCTTTCGCCGTCGCATCGAAGGCGCGACAATGCCCGTCTGGCGACATGATTCCGGCATCGTTGTAGAGATATCCGATATTCTGCGGAACCATTATCGTGGCGCCGCCTGCCAGCGCTGCATCCGTCTGATAACTCAGCAACGCCTGACAGGCCATGCTTACCGCTACGAGCGAGGTGGAGCAGGCCGTCTGCACGGCGGCGCTCGGCCCTTTTAAGTTGAGCTTATAGGCGACGCGCGTGACCATATGGTCGTTCTTATTATGAAGCAGCGCCTGTAAGAGGTTTCCGCCGTCTCTCAGATAACCGGAATTCGCCAGATGATTCATCAGGTACATGTTGGCGCCTGCGCCGCCATAAACCGACACCGCTCGACCATAGGCGTCGCAGCCTGCGTGCTCGAGCGCTTCCGCGCAGCACTCCAGAAAAAGACGGTGCTGAGGGTCGGTGATCTCGGCTTCCTTCCGCGTGAACCCGAAGAAACCCGCATCGAACTCTTCAACTCCGTCGATGATCCCGCGCGCCCTGACATACTTCGGATCGCTCGATTCGGCCGGATCGACCGCAAGGCGATCCAGTTCTTCATCCGAAAAGAAGGTTATTGACTCGACGCCGTCGCACAGGTTCCGCCAAAAGGACTCGATGTCGTTCGCCCCTGGGAACCGGCAAGCCATTCCGACAATAGCAACGCCTTCAAGCAGTCCTTCATTGTCTGACGCGCTCATGAGCTTTTCTTTCTCCTAAGCTGGGATTGTCGTTCGGCGCTGGCCCTTTGCAGTCTTACTCGCTCTTCAAGCGAATCCAATCGAGGTGTTCTTGCGGGCGCGACAAACGGCGCGGCGAGTTCAACGACCTGAGAATTGAAATTACTTGCCAGTGCGGCGGCGGCCTCGGGCTTGAATCCAGGCCTTCCGGCTGTGGACGGATCCGGCGCCTGCTCCACGAATCGAATCGATATAGCGCCTTCAAGGTCAGGCAGCCGCTCTCGCAGGAACACTCTTAACGAATTCGCTGCTTCGAGGGCTTCGCTATTGGCCGACACTCTGAGATCGTTCAAGCGGTTTAAACCGTCGAGCACAGTGTCGACCTCAACGCCGAAGTCGATCAGGCAAGCGACCTCGTCGACGCCGATCTCCTTTAGCCGCTCGATCGTCTTCATGCATTTCGCGGGCGTTCCCAGCATGGAACCGGTCTTGTAGTAACGCTCAAAGCCGAATGCGGCCGCGGAGTCGAGCCAGCGCGGATCGCCGGCGTCTATGGTGTCCACTTTGAGGTTCAATCCCTTCGCCATCATGCCGGTGAGATCGATATGAGCCTTTAGATACTCGATCATCGGCTGCCGCACCGTCTCGCGAACTCGATCCTCATCCTCATCAACAAACGTGTGCAGCATAAGGGTGACGCATCCGCTCCGCGGATCGCGGCCGTGCCGGGCAAGCGACTCGCGATAAAGCGCGATTTTAGCGGCCGCTTCGTCGAGAGTGTGAGTCAGCAGGGCGGTGAGCACGTTGAACCCCAATTCGCCTGCTCGCTCGAACATCGCGGGATCGCCGCTGCACGTGAGCCAGATTGGAAGAGAAGGCTGTATCGGGCGCGGAAAGACTCTCAGAAAGACATCGTTTCCGACTCCGTCTTTGGTTTGAATTGCTTCGCCGCTCCACAGTCGCTGCACGTCCCGGATGTAGCGGAACATTATCTGTCGCTTTGAGCCGAAGCTTTCGGGCGTCGGGGCTATCGCGAAATCATTCGGCACCCAACCGGACGTAAACGAAACGCCGACGCGTCCATTGGACAGGTTGTCCACCAGTGACCAGTCCTCCGCGGCCCGCAGAGGATGATGCAACGGCAACACGACGCTCCCGGACCGCAGCTTGATATTCTTTGTCGTCGTCGCAAGGGCCGCGCTCAGCACCGCGGGGTTGGGATACAGTCCGCCCTTTTCGTGGAAGTGCCGCTCGGGCGTCCAGACAGCTTCGAATTCATTTTCGTCGGCGAACCGCGCGCCTTGCAGGTACAGCTTGTACTTTTCGTCGGAGCCGCCGGCTCCCGCGTCCGCAAAATAGAAGAGGCTGAACTTCAGTTCCCGCGCGGGGCCGGTCAGGCGCGCGTCTGTAAGCCTGATGTAGATCAGCCAATTCGCATTCCGTTCGGAGCCGCCGTCGTTAACAACTTCCGCAGCCACGACGGCTGGATGATCGGCCAGCGCTGCTTTGATTCTCAGTGAAAGATCACGTTCCATCATTATTGAATGCCGCTCGGTTATTGCGCTCGGTTATTGATTGAATGCCGCTCTGCTATTGAAAGCCGTTCTTTCCACGCTGGGCCATTTGCTTTTGTTTCGCTCGCGCGGTCTTCTGGCGCTGCGCCGACGCCTCCACGTTCTCGAGCGGAGCCAACCGCGAACTATCCTCATTTAGAAATTGAGCAAGCGTTCCGATAGTAGGATTGCGGAACATCTCAACTATGGAGAGCTTGCCGCGAAACTCCGGCTCCAGCCTGTAGTACACGCGGGTCATCAGCAGCGAGTGGCCTCCAAGATCAAAGAAGTTGTCGTTGAGCCCGACCCTTTCGACCTTGAGTTCCTCTTGCCACACCGAAGCGATCATCTTCTCAAGCTGATTTCGCGGCGGGGCGTATTTCTGCCGGATCAACGCCGCATCGGGCTGCAACGTCGCAAGCGCGGCCCTATCAACCTTGCCGTTTCGCGTGACCGGAATTTCAGCAAGCAACACGAAAGCCGATGGGATCATGTACTCGGGCAGAGCTGCTCTTAGCCGGAGTCTCAATTCAGACTCGATCGAATCCGCGGCCGCGCCATTGTTAAGAGTCGAGTGAGCGGCTTCCGCGGGAACCACGTACGCAACCAGCTCCGAGCGCTCGCCGGTCGTTCGGGCAAGCACAGCAGTGTTCGCGGCAAGACCAGTCTCGCTTATGGCCGCCTCGATCTCGCCCAGCTCTATTCTGAAGCCGCGGATTTTGACCTGATGATCGATGCGCGAGAGAAACTTGATTCTCCCGTCTGGAAGATGGCAGCCGGCATCTCCGGTTTTATACAACCGTGTTCCATCTCCTCCGCTGAAAGGATCGGGAATAAACCGCTCGGCGGTTTGAGCAGGCTGACCCAGGTAGCCGCGCCCTACTCCCGCGCCTCCTATATACATCTCGCCGGGAATGCCGATTCCGGCCGGTCTAATGTATCCGTCCAACAAATACACCGCGACATTGTTAATCGGACGGCCGATCGTGGCGCCCTCATAGCTCGACACCATCGCGGTTGTGGCGTCGACCGTGCACTCGGTCGGTCCGTAAACATTGAACGCGGAGATCCGGGAACTTCGAGCGAAGCTGCTCCAGGCGTCCTGCTCAAACGCTTCGCCCCCGACCAAAACGATCTGGGGTCCGCCTGCGTCGTTCAGAAGCCCGGCGTTGATCAGCGACTTCGCCTGAAACGGCGTGCAGTCGAACGCGGCGATATTGTGCTCGCGCATATACGCAAGGAACCGCTCTCCGTCAGAGCGAACTTCCTCCGGAATAATATGGATCGAGCATCCATTCAGAAGCTGGAGAATCTGCTTGACCGACGCGTCGAACATAATCGACGCGTTGAGCCCGATACACAGCCCTTCCGATCGACCTCTATAGATGGCGGCGTTCAAGGCGTTGAATAAATTTACAAGCGATCCGTGCTGCACCATCACCCCTTTAGGTCTTCCCGTCGAACCCGATGTGTAGAGGATGTAAGCGAGGTTATCGGAAACCGTACAACCGACGGAATCGGCGTCCGATCCTGCGCTCTGCACGCCGCCATCGGAAATCGCAGTCAGGCGAAGGTTCCTCTCTTCGCCGCTCAGACCTTCTTCGACGAGAACACGCGCGCCTGCTTCTCGAATAATCGATTCGAGCCGCGCTCTCGGATAGGTTCCATCGAATGGAATGTAAGCTCCACCCGCTTTCAAAACGCCGAGCACCCCGACAATCCATTGAGGCCCGCGGCTCAAATTCAAACAAACGGGGATTTCCGCGCCTACTCCCGCCGCCGTTAGCCGGTGCGCCAGCAGATTCGCTTCCCGGTTTATCGCGCGATAGGTAATGCATTGATCGAGAAAAGCTACGGCCACGCGATCCGGTATTTGCTCGGCCTGCCGCTCGAAGAGCTCGTGAATGCACGGGTCGCCCGCTAGAGGAGCGTCCGTGCGGTTGAAGTCAACGAGAACGGCGTCGCGCTCCGACGGCGGAAGATGCTCAAGGAGATAGAGCGGTTTGTCGGGATGCCGCGCAGCCCGCTCGGTCAACGTGACGAATTGCGCAGCCAATCGCTCGATATCGGATTTGCGGTACAGAGCCGGATCGTAATGGAGCTCGAGCGAGATTTCATCGCGATGCTGAATCGCATGCAGCCGCGCGTTGAATCGATCGAGCAGCGAATACTGTTTGACGAATGAGAACCTCAGCTCCGGTGATCGAAATGAAGGCGGCTCATTCTCAAACGAAAAAGAGTATGGCAAGAAGGTCAATTGTGATGCTTCGTTATCCTCATGCTCTACCAAGTGCTCGAGACTGAAGTAGTCTTGCCATTCGCGAGCCTCGCGAGCGCAGCCATCCGTTTGCTTCAGAAATTCGACGAGTGAAGACCGCTCATCCACAATCGCACGGATGGGCAACGTTCGTTCGAACAATCCTATTGCGCTGTCGAGCCCTTGGTAGCTCCTCCCGTCAAAGGAACCGCCTACGATGACATCGGATCGATCAGTCAGACGCGATAGCAACAACCGCCAGCACGCGAGCAGGAATGAGGACACAGGAGCATCGACCTTTCGCGCGATTGCGGCGATCCGATCACCGGTGGAGCCGTCAATCTCACGTTTCACACAGTAAGGCCGAAACTCCTGTTCGACGGGTTTCAACGCTTCAAACGGAAGCCTGACGGAAGTACGCAAAGAGAGGCCCTGCCTCATCCAGTAGCGCCGATACCTCTCGTTCTCTTCCGAGGTAAGCAGGTAATTGAATTCCTCCGCCGCATCCGCGTACTGAATCGACTCATTTCCCGGATCGCAGCCCGCAATTTCGACTCCGCAGAAGCGGGCCGTTCCGGCTATGAGATTTCTTAGCGATCTTCCATCGGCGTAATAACCAGGCAGTCTCGCGAAAAGCGCGCGGCTATTATCAGAGAGCCTGGCCAGCACAATCTTCAGAGTCGGAGCGCTCATAGGCGAAATGGGCTCCAACATCTCCTCGAGGATTTTCTCCTGTTCCGTTTGCTGCCTCTTCGGATCCATGCCTCGCAGGTCGAGATCCTTAGCGGCGTAGGAACCCGCGTCAGAGATCGCCTGAACGGGAAGGCTCATACCCGCAAGCAGATCGAAATGCGTTCGAAGCACTTCGTTTCCTTTAATCATGCGAGCTAGGGCGTCCGTTAAGACGGAGGGATCCAGATTTCCCTCGATTCGGACCCAACACGCGACGGCGAAGGGACTACGATCAGAGCGCTCCAACGCCCAAAGCCGTTTCTGTTGGGGCGACATCCCCACTAACTCGTTAGACATTGTCCCAATGGTGCGAATCGGACATACCGACGACTACCTGTCGCGGACCCGAAAACGGCGTTCGGCCATGCGCCGCCAGCATGTTGTCAATCATCAGGAGGTCCCCTGCCTGCCATTCAAAGGTGACCATCTCACGGTTATACGCGGCGCGAAGCCCTTCCAGCGCGTGATCTTCAATCGGAGAGCCATCGCCGTAGTAGGTGTTATTTGGAAAATCGCCGTTTGGAAACGCTCTTTCAATAGTCTTCCGCGCCGCGGGCTCCAATGTAGACACGTGAAAGAACGTGGCGTGATTGAACCAGGTCATCTCCCCGGATTGCGGGTGAACAGCCGCCACCCGCCGTACCTGTTTCGTGGTCAGCCGATCCCGATCTCTCCATTCGAAGCTGATGCCCTGTTCCTTGCAGTAGTCCTCCACCCTGCTCACCTCGTCAGTTTGAAAGACGTCCTGCCACCTGAGGCCGAAACCCTGACCAAAATTCCTGACATACAGGTATTTCTTTTCTATAAATCGCTCACGGATATCCGGGTCGAGCCGGTCAAACACCCGTCGGCAATCGGCGAGCGGCGTCGCTCCTCCCTGGCTCGCGGGGCGAAGACAAAAGAAAAAGATGCGCGTCGGAAATCGAAGGTTATACGACTGCTCGTTGTGCAAGAAGATGGCTTGGTCCTCAGGGTGATCGGTGGATGTATAGATTCCACCGCCGATCTGAGTCCGCGGGGATGATCGCTCGTGATACTCAAGCGGCCCGCTCGACACGGCGCGAATGAATTGCTCAAAGCCGGAAACGCCATTCAGCCTGAATCCCCTGAACAGAAGCGCGCCGCACCTGAGCAACTCGCGCTCTACTTGAGCGCGATTGCTTTTCGCCCAGGCGACCAGGTCTATACCATCTACGACCGGGCTCATCACGAGCGGCAGCGATTGGCGTTCACTGAGAAGATGCGCTTTCACGAGACTGTCGCCGGAGATGGCGGCGCGTGACCGCCCCACTATGCGCGGCGCCTCGCGTTGGCCTCTCATAGACACACGTAACCTCTCGTTGGTTAAACCCGCAAAGGGAAGCTGATCTCTCAGCGGCGAAAGTTGTTGTATGGTCGCTCGGCTGCACCTTAAGCGCGGTGAGGACGCGGAACGAACACTCTCATCGTCCGATCCCTCACTACGCTTGTGGACGGCTTGGTATCCGTCCTGGCTCCGTCTTAGCTATAAGGCAGACGTTGCCGGAAAATAGGGCCTCCGCGACACGAAATTCCTTCGCGGTTACAAATTTTTAGAGCTGTGAATGGCTTATGCTTCGGCCGTTTGTAAGCACGTTGAAAACGGCTGCTGGTTTGGTGTAGAGTAGTCACGCATCACGCTCCTGTAGACAGGGTGTGTGGTCACGGCAAGACAAAAGGAGGCGGCTCAAAGTCTTACTTTTGTCTTGCCACTTTTATTTAATTGCGCAAAAGGCTCTAGATATTAGAGCAAATTGTCTTTTTATTTCTTGCTTGCCCCTCTTAATTCGCCATAAATTAAACACGTCGATGGACCAGCAGGTTCCAAAATAGCCGCCAGACAGAACGCATCGGTTTAGATTGAGTCCGGGCCATCGAAAAGCTTGCTGGTCGGCGCTTCATTATTCTCAAATATTTGGATTGTTAGGGCTTGACGGTGACTGAATTGCTACACTTCACGCGCGGCTTAAAAAGCCGTGTTACGCCGCTAACACTGGCGAATCATCGGCGGCGAATCATCGGCGGCGAATCATCAGCGAGTCGCGTAGGAGCCATCGGTACACCGACCCAATTATCAGCAAAATGTAATGAGACTCAGCTTTCAGTTAAACGAGAGGACGAAGACCCAAGGGCTCTGGCACAACAAGCCAGATGGCGTAAGCCACCTGTATCTTATGGTCCTTGAACTCACCTTCTTGCCATACGAGATCTGAAAACTAGATCAGAAACTCGCCACCTGGTGAGGAATACTCTATTCGTTTGACAAACTTCTTTGGAGAGCATCACGCCGATGTGCCTGCTTGCCAAGTTGGACGCATTAACCTGGCGTTTTGATTATCAGATATCCATGCCCAATAGCACGGCCCAATGGCACGTCAAATTGCCTAATGGCACGTCAAATTTTCAGAGAAAATGCTCGCCCAGATTAGCCCAGTAATGTGGTCATTGTCAACAAGAATCGCATTAAAAAAACCATTAAAAATGCAGCGAAAAGCGGTGCGCCGCCGCTCATAACGTTTACGTGTTAACTATTAGCAACAGGGTCTAACATCGAAGGCCGATTTGTAGGATAAGAAACATCGAAGCCCGAGTTTTTTGTAAGATTAAAAGTCAACATCCGTGAGCACGGCCGACTCGACTCCCTTGTCGCTCGAAAATTGCTCTCTGAAAGATGACTTTATTGCACTTGTTTCTTCACGTAATAATTATGAAGTTAACTTGCTCAATAGTATCGGAAGGGCAGATGGATCACAGAAGATATGGAGGAGCCTGAGAAGCTGTGTTCGTCCTCGCGATCCCTCATCGGCCCATCGCGCAAAAAGCAATCGACAGCCTCGTTTCGGCGCACGTGTCTGGTGTGAAGATTGTGGTATATCCCAAAAACTAGACCGGCAGGGCACGCGTTCGAGAACTCTGGCTCCAAACTTGACAGAGAATCGTGTGGCCGTACACATCGATATAGCGGCATCGAATCGATAAGAAGCCTGTCAAACCGGGATCGAGACATCTTCTTGCGGATGCTGGACGACACGAATCGCAAACCGAAGGCAGCGCCGCGGCAGGCGGCGGCTCTATACAAGAGGACGGTGAATGCACGGAGGCGTAGAACCTCTAACGCGTAGGCACGACAGAACCGCAATCGATTGCGGGAACCAAGATCTGAATCTGTAGATTGGTGCTGAAAATGCTACCCGTCTTGCAGGGCTTCTCAGCTATTGTAAATAAGGAAGAAAGTAGGTGGTGCCGAAGGGGGGACTCGAACCCCCACGGGTTGCCCCATACGCCCCTCAAACGTACGTGTCTACCAGTTCCACCACTTCGGCACGTCGGGATGATTTTTCAAATGTTCCGAGCGGTACTCGCACAATGAACTCTATTTCGTCGAACTCTACTTTTTCGCCGATCCATTCTTCGGAGGCGCCGACTGATCGTTCTTACCGGGGCTCCCGGCGGCGTTCGGATTTCCGGCGGCGCTGCCTGCCGCGCCGGAATTGGTATTCTTGCCGGCCGAGTTCGCATTGGCGCCGGTTGCCGGCTTGGTGTTCGAATTCGCATTTACATTGGCGGCTGCAGGCTTGCCGGTTGAATCTGTAGGCGCTGTAGCCGGAGCGCTTTGATCGCCGGCCGGCGGCGTTACCGGTTGGGTTTCAGCGGCGCCGACAGATTTGCCCAGCGACTTTTTGCCGAACAGCCCGGGAATCGAAAACAAAAAGGCGATTGAAAAAAAGACAATCGCCGCGGTGATCGTGACCTTTGCAAGAACGGTTTGCGTGCCTCTTGGGCCGAATGCCGTCGAGTTCGCTCCTCCGCCGCCGAAGACGCCGGACGCGTCCGATTTGCTTGGCTGAAGCAGAACAAACATGATGAGTACAAAGCACGAGATGATATAGAGAATATTGAGAATGGCCTCGATCACTGATCCACCTTTTTTAAATCGATTATTACGTTCACGATTCCCGCGAACGATTTGGCTTCGAGGCAGGCTCCCCCGACTAATGCACCGTCGATGTTCGGCCTGCCAATCAATCCCTCGACATTGTCGGGTTTGACGCTCCCACCGTAAAGGATTCGCGCTCCTTCCGCAACGGAATCTCCGAACATTTGCTGGACGCGAGATCGGATGAAGGAGTGCATCTGTTCTGCTGTATCTGGAGTCGCGGTACGCCCGGTACCAATCGCCCATACGGGCTCGTAAGCGAGAATCATACGGAGGGCCTCAGAGGGTGTCAAGTTTGCCAGTCCTCGAGCCAGTTGAGACCCGACCACCGCTTCCGCTCGCCCGGCGTCGCGCTCTTCAAGCCGCTCGCCTACGCACACAATTGGGATCAATCCGACGTGAAGAGCCGCGCCTGTTTTCTTGTTCACCGATTCATCAGTCTCACAGTAGTACTGTCTTCGCTCGGAATGGCCGATGATGACGTGACTGGCGCCGGCCTCCGCAATCATTGATCCCGACACCTCGCCGGTGAACGCGCCTGGATCGGTTTCGGCTGCTATATCCTGGGCGGCCACGCTAAGGTTGGATTCGCGAAGACGCTCGGCAACCGGCCGGAGCGCGGTGAATGGAGGGGCGATGACGATCTCTCGTCTGGTCGAGGAAACAATCAAAGGTCGGAATTCCTGGATGAAGTCCAGAGCCTCGCCGATCGTCTTGTTCATCTTCCAGTTTCCCGCAAAGAGCGGCGTTCGTTTATCAGGCATGATTTTTTTATTTCTTATCTAGTTCAGTTGCGGATCGAGCCCTTCTCAAGACGATGAATACAATGCCTTGCTCCTTTTGCCCTTCGACCTGAATCGCGCCCTGCTCACCTTTGTCTTTTGCGAGTTCCCAGCTCCAGAGACTCTCTCCTTTATTGAGACTCGAGATTTTCCATCCGCCCGTTTTTAGCGCCTGATCGAAAAAGGCCGTTACGGTTTCAAAGCTATCCCTGGTCTTCATAACCTGGAGGAGCATCGTCGTATTCGAGACAGGGGCGATTTGAATGTTTGTTGTAACGGCCCTTGGATAATATGGGAGATCTTTTACGCGGCCCTTGCCCGAGTCGAAGAAATCGGGCATAGCTATCCCTTTTTGCTGATCGGCGTTGCCTTGATCAGGAGCGCCCAACTTCTTGAGGTCGGACTCAGGATCGATGGATTGGGATTTTGGCTCCTCACGATTTCCCTGAGCCGCCGCGCCGTGCTCTTCCACCTTGATATCGGCGTACGAAGGCTTCTTGCACGCGCTAAACCACACTGCTGTACATAGAATTAGAACCGCCAATGCGCGATTAAACACCTGTGTCTCCATTGATCATTTGTCCGAAAGCGCGGCGACTCCCGGCAGCACCTTTCCGGCCAGGAATTCCAGCGAGGCTCCGCCTCCCGTAGAAATGTGTGTTATTCGATCCGCGACGCCTGCCTGGTTGACCGCGGCGACCGAATCGCCTCCGCCGACAATTGTCGTCCCTTCGGCTGAAGCGACTGCCTGTGCAATCGCTCGTGTACCGGCATCGAAGGGAGGTTTTTCGAATACTCCCATCGGTCCGTTCCATACGACAGTTCCGGCGCGGGCGATTTCGCTTCTGAACAAAGCAACTGTCTCAGGTCCAATGTCGAGACCGGCCTCTTCACTCGTTAGATCGCGGACCGAGCATACTCGAGGGTTGGCGACAGTCGCATTGCTGTCCCATTCGGATTTGTTCACGACAGCATTGTCGAGCGGCAAGAGTAAGCGCGCGCCTTTTGATTCGGCTCGGCTGAGGAGATCGGCGGCAAGACTCACCTTGTCGTTTTCAACCAGCGACTTTCCGGTTTGAACTCCCTGAGATTTGAGAAACGTGTATGCCATGGCTCCGCCGATGAGTATTGAGTCGGCGGTCTTCAAGAGGTTTTCGATCACGTCGATTTTGTCGGACACTTTTGCGCCTCCGAGTATCACAACAAACGGCCGCTCCGGGCTTGCGAGCGCCTTGCCGAGATAACGGAGCTCTTTTTCCATAAGAAAGCCGGCGGCTGATTTTTCGACGTACCGAGTTATGCCTTCCGTCGAAGCGTGCGCGCGATGCGCGGCGCCAAATGCGTCGTTGACATAATAAGTACAGCCGTCGGCCAGTTCTTTTGAAAACTCAGGAAGGTTCTTTTCTTCCTCGGCGTGAAAACGGACGTTCTCGAGCATAAGTAGTTCGCCGTTCTTCAACGCCTCGCTCATCGACCGCACTTCGGGTCCGATCGAGTCGGGCGCCAGAGGCGCGTCTCGCCCCAGTAAGCCGCTCATTTTTGCTGCTACAGGAGCCAACGAGTACTTAGGATCGGGCTTGCCTTTGGGCCGTCCAAGATGGGACGCGAGCAGGAGCCGTGCTCCTCGGTCGAGCGCGTAGCGAATGGTCGGAAGAGCCGCTTCGATCCTGGTATCGTCGGCAACGTTTCCATTTTCGATAGGAACGTTGAAGTCGACGCGCATGAATACGCGTTTTCCGGCGAGATCAAGATCAGTGATGGAGAGTTTGGTCATTTACTTTGTACTGGTCATCCACTCGGCGCCGGACATCCGGCGCCTACCCGCGGTCCGCAATGAACTTGATCAGATCGACGACCCTGCAGGAGTAGCCCCACTCATTGTCATACCAGGACAGCAGCTTGACGAGCTTACCGTCCATTACGTTCGTGTATTCAGTATCCAAAATCGAGGAGTTAGAGTTGCGTCGGAAATCAGCCGATACCAGAGGCTCATCGGAATAGGCGAGAATGCCCCGCAGCGGGCCGTCGGCCGCTTTCTTCATCGCGGCGTTGACGGACTCTTTGCTCGCTTCTTTTTCGACGACGGCTACGAGATCGACGACTGAGACGTTCGGTGTCGGCACTCGAAGCGATATGCCATCCAGCTTCCCTTTAAGTTCGGGCAGCACCAATCCAATTGCCTTCGCGGCGCCCGTAGAAGTAGGGATTATCGAAAGGGCCGCCGCGCGCGCGCGGCGCAGGTCCTTGTGCGGAAGGTCGAGAAGCTGCTGGTCGTTTGTATAGGAATGCACGGTCGTCATCAGACCGCTCTTGATCGTAAAGTTGTCGTGAAGCACCTTGGCGATCGGAGCCAGGCAGTTCGTCGTGCACGATGCGTTCGAAATTACGTGGTGTTCCTTCGGATTATATTTCTCGTCGTTCACGCCAAGAACAATCGTGACGTCTTCGTTCTTCGCGGGAGCGGAGATGACCACTTTCTTTACGGTTCCGTGCAGATGTTTAGCGGCCTGCTCGCGATTCGTGAAGAGACCGGTCGACTCGACGACGATTTCGGCTCCAACAGACTCCCAGTCGATCTTTCCGGGATCGCGTTCGGAGAAAACGACAAACTTATTGTCGTCCACGGTTATCTGGTTGTCGCCATGCTTGATCGAAGCGTCGAGGTTGCCGAGCACCGAATCGTATTTAAGCAGGTGCGCGAGCGTCCGGGTATCCGTTATATCATTGATCCCGACAAACTCTATTTCGGGGTTGTCCATTGCGGCGCGGAACACATTGCGTCCTATGCGGCCAAAGCCGTTTATCCCTACCTTGATTGCCATTGATTCCTCCGAGAAGAAAGTCAGAAATATGATGTCTTAACAAAGCCCTCGCGCCAGAGACGAGAGTATAAAACGGGATCAAGGCGCCGAGAAGCCTGTCCCGTCAGGACAGGAGAGACCTTACCGTTCGAACGATCGCCGAAGCGTCGATCCCATACACGGAGAGCAATTCCTCAGGCTTACCTGAACGCGGAAGCTCGCGCACATATAGTTGGGTGACGCGTACGCCGTCCGGAGAGACTGCTTCAGCGACCGCATCTCCTATTCCGCCCATGGAGTGATCTTCGACGGTGAGCATTAGTCCGCCGGTCTCGCGGCCGCAGGTTCGAAGCGTTTCCGAATCAGCCGGCTTCACCGAAAATATGTCGACTACGCGGATCGAAATACCTTCGGCTTTCAACTGGTCGTAAGCTTTCAGCGCTTCGAATACGGTCACTCCGCCGCCGACGACGGTGATTTTGTCTTCGCTGCCGCAACGAACCACGTGCGAGCGGCCAATCTCAAATACTTCGCCGGCTTCATAGATAACAGGCGTCTTTGGGCGGCTGGTTCGAATATAGACGATGCCTTTATGCTCGGCCGCGAGTTTGACCGCATGTTCCGCCGATATCGCGTCCGAAGGATAAAGCACCGTAGAAGTCTCGACTGCCCTCATCATCGCAAGGTCTTCGAGCGCCATTTGAGAAGGACCGTCTTCGCCGATCGATACACCCGCATGCGAACCGCACAGCTTGATGTTGGATTGAGAGATGGCGCCCATTCTAATCTGGTCATAGGCGCGGGTAAGAAAACATGCAAAAGTCGACGCGAAGGGAATCTTGCCCATTGCCGCGAGCCCGCTTGCGACGCCCACCATATTCTGTTCGGCGATAAACGACTCGAAGTAGCGATCCGGATGTGACTTGGCGAATTTATCGGCGAAAGTGGAGTTTTTGGTATCTCCATCGAGCGCTACGACCAGAGGATTTGCGTCGCCGAGTTTCGCAAGCGCTTCGCCGTACGTTTCCCGCGTTGCCGCGGAATCTCCGAGCTTGTGTGCGCCAGGTATGTACTCGGTTGGAGCCGCCGTAGGATGTGGAGCAACCCGACTGTCGGGCTGTTTGACACTCATAGGAACGGTGCTTACGCCCTTGGCCGAAATCTCAGCTATCGCGCGATCGGTTTCCTCGCCCTTCTTGAACGCTTTGCCGTGCCAGCCTTCTTTATCTTCGACAAAGGAAACGCCTTTGCCTTTGAGCGTCCTGGCAACTATGGCGGTTGGCTTGTCCTTGGTGGACATCGCCTCGTCGAGCGCGGCGACGATCTCATTTACGTCGTGGCCGTCTATAGCGAGCGCGTGCCAGCCGAATGCTTCAAACCGGCGGCGATAGATTTCCGTGTCGTGACCGTACATTGTGCGCTGGCTTTGCCCAAGACCATTCATGTCCAAAATGCCGATCAGGTTGTCGAGCTTGTAGTATGAGGCAATCTCCGCCGCTTCCCAGATCGAGCCTTCCGCCGCCTCGCCGTCTCCCATTACCACGAACACTCGATTATCGACCTTATCCAGATATTTGCCGTTGATAGCGATACCAACGCCGTTGGAAAGACCCTGGCCTAGAGATCCCGTTGCAACGTCAACCCACGCAAGACGCGGCGTCGGATGGCCTTCGAGAAGGCTGCCGTATTCGCGAAGCGTCTTGAGGCTCTCGACCGGGAAAGCGCCTGCTTCCGCCCAGGCGGCGTACAATAGAGGCGCCGCATGGCCTTTCGACATCACGAACCGATCGTTGCGCGGATTTTTTGGATCGGCGACATCGTATTTCATAGCGTAAAAAAATACCGCCGCGACCAGATCCGCGGCCGACATACACGTTGTCGGATGGCCCGATCCTGCTTCGGAGGTCGCTATGATGGAGTCGACGCGCAATTTGTTACCCATCGACTCGAGTGACTGAATCAGAGTTTGATTTATGACGGCGGGCTTTTCCATGATTGGCTCCGTTCTTGAATTATGCTTCTTCCGTATCTGTTATCAGCGGCCGGCCGCATGCGCCTCCGCTGTGTATTTCAAGACCTTCTTTCCCGTTACGACCTTCATCAGCCCCTCCTTATCCAGGAAGTATGTTGGGGCTGCCTTGCTCTTGCTGAAGAGTTTTTCCGCCTGGTCGTCCCAATGACCGCTTTCCTTGTGATCGCTCTCGCCCAGGGGAATGATAGCGTAGGACTTCGGCGGATTGCTGAGCACCACTATCTGAGTCGAAGTCTGTCCGGTGTGGCCTACCATTTCCTCGCCGGAAGGAGAAAACGATATGGCGCGAGGCGTCGCCATCGCGACGTCCGTAAGCGATCCGCCGCCGACGGGCCAGGTTCGGTCTCCACCTCGTCTACCAACGCGAAAATATTTGCCATAAGGAACGTGGAGGGTGTGATAGTTGTTTTTAAGGACATCGACAGCCTTCATCAAGCCGCCGAGCAAGTGGGCGTCCGTAATGCTTTCGGGCGGGTCGACCATTCGCCCTAAATTTGGACCAAGCTGTTTCCTGAACGCATAGTAGGCGAGCGCGCCTTCAGAGTCCGCGTCGGTCCTGCGATTCCATTTCTGAATGATATCGAACAGCTCCGAGGCGCCAGCCGTCCGTTGATTCTCCTTCAGTCGATTCCAGGCTTCTTTGAGCTTTGCCTGCCACAACTCCGCGTGATAGACGGTCGTGTTGAAGGCTATGTCTATCGCTTGATCGAGCGTTACTTTGTTCGCGGCATCGAGCAATTCCGTCATCATCTCCGCGCGTTGGTGACGAGGCGCGGCGCGGCTGGCATTGTAGATATAAGGAGACGTCGAATAGCGTTCGGGCGTGAGCGGACTGTCCTTCATCATTCCGAACGGTGTGACATTGCAGTTGTGCATGTAGCCGTTAGGCGGATTGGTTATTTGAACGAGATCTTTGAAATCGTGCAACCCCTGCCACTCCGTTGCGGACGTGTTTCCTTCGACCGGCCGCGATGGATCAACGCCTTTGGCTCGAATCGGAACGCGACCGTTTCTAACATAGTATATGTCACCCTGAACCGTTCCAACCATCACGTTTTGGGCCATCAACTGGCGATGCTCCAACGCGCGCTTCATCTCGTCGAGATTGCGCGCACTCATCATCTCGTAGATCTGATCGGTCAGGCCGATTTCTTCCGCATATGGGATCGCCATCGAATACGCTTTTGCGTCCTTTCGCGCTACTACTGGACCGTGATGAGTGTATTCAAGATCGACCTCGCGCCACTGAACCTTGTCGCCCGTTTTAATGCCGATTTTTTCGGTGCGAACAGTCATGTCCCGCCACTTGCCGTCGTATTTATATTGGCGCGGATTTTTCGGATTGACTTGCTCTTCGTAGACGTCCGAGGTGTCGGGTCCGCCTGTGGTCATCGCAACAGAGCACCAGCGGCTATGCCCAAGGCTCGGGATTGGAACCCCCAGAATCGCGACGCCTGACACCGCGAAGTCGCCCGCATAGATTCTCTCTTCGTAGAATCGGAACGCGTCGTACCAGCTCAGGTGCGGATCGATGACGGCGATCGGGGCTCCCGACTGCGTGCGGCTCGGCGCAATCAACATTTCGTTGGAACCGCGATATGCGGGCGGAGTCAGGTTCACGCCCGCGCGCCCGAGATCGCCGGTCGCTTCGCCCAGCGGCCAGCCAAAGATAATGTAACGCCCCAGCGAGATCACGTCCCATGGATGAATTTGTTGGGCCCACGCGGGAACCTGCTCGGGATGCTCCTTAATGAAGAGCTTGATTCCATCCTGATAAGCTTCTATGACCGCGCGCATTTTGGGGCTGACTTGATTGTATTTCTCGCGGCTGATCGCCTCGTGTCGCCAGAACCGTTGAATGAGGTCCTGCTGATAGTTCTCAGGTCCGAATACTTCGGACATCGTGCCGTTTGCGCGGCGGTAGTTCTTCAATAGCTCTTCAAGCCGATCCTCGGCCTGCGCATAGCCGACTCCGAACGCCGCGGATTCGAGCGTCGGCGCGAATATGTGCGGGATTCCGTAGTCGTCTCGATAGATCACGGCCTCACCGTTCGGCGACGCTTTGGGCGATGAGCGCCCGGCAAACGGCGATATAAACGCAATGAGAACAAGAATGACGACGGCTCGCTTCATAGTTGCTCCTCGTGTGTTGACCGCGCGAAAGATCGAGCTATTGAGCATCGGCTTGATGAAGTTGAACTGGCGTTGCGTCGAGATGAAAGACGTAAGCCCCGAGCGATGATCTTCAGCGGCCTGGCAACGCTGCTTGATCTCCGGATTTGAGCGCCTAACCCGCGCGGCTTCATTAAGCTATATACGATCACAGCCTTCGTCAATGCGCTTTGCCGTCGCTGATACAGAATAGATGGGTCTTGCTTCTCAGGAAGAGCTCGCCCTCGGCGACGACCGGCGACGCTACGAACATTTGATCGTCGAGGGTATTCGTCGCAAGTACTTCGAATCGCTCGCCCATTTTGACAATGGTCACGACTCCGTTCTCGCTGGCCAGGTACAGGTTGCCGCCTGCTCCAATAGGCGAGGATTTGAAACTGTCCGCTTGGGGAAGCCGCTTCTGCTGATAGTAGGGTTCGCCCGTAGTCGCGTTGAAGCAACTTAGCATTCCATTGTCGCTCAGCGTGTAGATCTTGTTGTCATACACTACAGGCGAAGCCGTATACGACATTCCCCTGGTCTGGCTCCAGAGAACGGCGTCCGAGCCGGATAAATCTCCTTCTCTTCCCAATCGGATCGCCATCAGCTTTGGCTCGCGGTGGCCGCTCATCGCGAAAACGATATCGCTTTGCTGAACCGGCTGCGGTATTACATTGCTGCCAAGCCCGGCGCATTCCCAGAGGAGCTTGCCGGTTTCAGGATCGTAAGCCCGCACTTTCTTGCTTGCGCTGATCACGATTTGCTTTCGATTTTTGTAGTCGGCCACAAACGGCGTGGACCAGGCGCTTCCCTCATCGCGCGGCGTGCGCCACATCTCTTTGCCGGTTCGCTTGTCGAGCGCGACAACAAAGGATCCGTTTTCGTGGTCGTAAGCGTGAATCAGCAGATTTCCGTACAGCGCAGCGGTCGCGCCCTCTCCGAACTGAAGCCGAATTCTCATGGGGACGGCGTCTTTCTGCCAGATAAGTTTTCCAGTGAAGTCATAACAAAAGATCCCTCGCGATCCGAAGGAGGCATAGACAAACTTGCCATCCGTCAAGGGCGCATTTGAAGCAAAGCTCCCGTACATTCGATGGTAGCCTTCGTGAGGCGCGGCAATCCGGGCGACCTTCTCCCAGAGGGTCTTTCCCGTCTTTCGATCGAGACACATAACGACAAATTTATGTTCTTCACCCGCGCCTGCTCCGCCTCCAGCTCCTCCACCGCGCTGCCGTCCGCGCTGGCCGGATTCATCCGCGCCTCCAGCTTCGGGAGCGGCCGCCTTAGCGGTCGGAACAGCCGTGGTGAGAAAGATCCTGTCGCCCCAAATCACCGGCGTTGAGAAGCCGCGCCCGGTGACCGCTACTTTCCACTTGATGTTTCTGGTGTCGCTGAATTCGGTGGGAGCGCCGGTGCGCGCGATTCCGTTGGAAAACGGCCCTCGCCACTGAGGCCAATGCGCGGGATCGCCTTCCGGCGGACCGCCGGCGAGCACAGTCGTGGGTAGTATCTGCATCGCTACGCACAGGAGGGACGATACCAATCTTCTCATTGTTATTCCTCTATCGATCCACTATCTATCGACCTATCCGCTGTCTGCCGACGCCGATATTTGCGACCATCCGTGAAACTTCGGGCCAGCCTGGATTGACTTGACGCCGGGACGCTTCGAAGAGTGCGGAATCCATTGCACGCACTCTGGTCAGTCAATCCTCGCTAGCTGAAAGTGATGCTGAAGAGGCCGTATTCTGTCATGGCAATCGGACGCCTTCAAGCTTCATCGGTTAAGCAAGAGTTAAGCACTCGCCTACTGGACAATGGTGGGTCTGTATACTAACATCTCGCCGCTGATAACCCGGATCTGACAATGAAATAGAGAAGGCGTTAAGGATGTATTAAGGGTCCAACCATTCCCAGGGCATACTCGAATCTCTCTTACTCCGCTCTGTCGACGGGGCTACGACCCCGGAAGGCGCCGCGGGAATGCCACAGTCCGCGCTGCTCTTAACCCTCGGTTTGAATACCGTAGAGAAAAAGATGGTGAGTTGCCGTCATGAGAATTGATTTCTGAATTGGGAGATCGCAGGAAAATGCTTACAGAATCGATGGTGAAGGAAGAGTTCACGCAGGATTCGGAAAACCGGTTCATAGAAGAGCTCCGGTCGGAGCTTCAGCTGAACGATGCTGAAGAAGCAGTTCTTCGGGCGCTGAATATACGGCGGCCGGAGGAGTTGGTGAGCTTAACCCATAACTTTCCGAGCCTCGCGACTGAAGGGATCGACCTGGCCAAGCTTTCGAACGCCGGTTGGGCTCGCAGCGCCGGGGGATTCAAGGCCATGTCTCAGAAAATCGCCGCTCGCGCTAATCGGACCGCGGCTATGGAAATTGGATTGGGGGCTGCTTATCCAGCCGGCGCTCCGGCGCCGCCAGGCTCAAAGGTTCCTATGCCAATGGCTCGCCAGCGCAAAAGGGCAAAAGCGGCGGCAGGCGCGACTCGAGGCGCAAGTGTCTCGGGTACAATAGACGTCAGAGCGCCCAAGTGGGCTGTTAAGGACCAGGGCAAGCGCGGAACGTGCGTGGCCTTTGCAACGGTAGCCTGTCGCGAACATCTTCAGCATCAGTCGAGGGGAAAGCTTACCATCTTGTCCGAACAATATCTGTACTGGGCGACAAAGAAGAAGACCGGCGATCCTTTTCCCGCGATTGATGGAACCCTATTGCGATTTGCCAAAGATGCCATAGAGCAGATTGGAACCTGCGCCGGCTCGCTCTGGCTTTATGACAAGAGAAAGCGAGCTGGAGATATCACTCATGAGTCGCCGAGAAGACCGTCGCGCGCGGCGCACGCAGACGCTAGTGCCTGGAAACAAGCCGTTGGGTCGTATGCCGGCGGCAGCTCGGCCGGAAGCGGCAACGCCGCTGCCCTGCTTAACGCGCTGACTTCGACCGGCCGACCTGTAGCAATATCGCTCCCGGTATTCACTGATCCGACCGTCGGCGTGGACAATTGGAACACGCCCATCGGAGTTCTGTACGGCCGCGTGATCGATCCGCCGCCGACTTCGCTTGCGTTTGGACTGGGTCACGCGGTGTGTGTGTGTGGTTTCGTTCCGGATGCCGCGGAATCGAACGGTGGTTATTTTATAGTCAGAAATAGCTGGGGATCGAGGTGGGGAATCGCGGCCCCAACTCCGGGCTATCACGCCTTTGAAAGGGGGTACGGGGAGGTTTCGGCCACGTATGTGGAGAAATATCTCTGGGAAATGCTAGTATTTTGACAGCAACCGGCACATCGGTTGCGTCTTATAGCCCATCGAGCAAGAGGAGCATGTAAATGGTGAATTCTCGCGGGCTCGACGTATTGCATATAGGACGTAGTGCATATAGTATAAAGGGGTTTTCTACGAGAATCCCGGCTTGAGATGGAGGGCGATTTATCATGAGTCATCTGACGGTACACTCAAAGCCGAAAAGAAAAGCCTTACCTAGAAATTTCAATGCAGAGATCTCCGGCTCGCACTTGCTGGTGCCGTTGGAGGTTGCCACAGTGCTGCAGGACCTGTCCGTGAAGACGGCCGACGAATTCATTTCTTATCTCCACTCTTTTCCCTCGGCCATAGCCTCCTGCTTGAACTGGGATGTCGAAGATGTGATCGTTGCGCGCGACGAGTTGGTCGATCAGTTGGAAGGGCATGTTGCCGGAGAGATTCTGCATCCTGTGCGTGCCAAGGCAAGGAGCTACGGCGCGCTGAATCCCGAAATTTATACCTTCAAAGCCAAATGAGCCTCGCCTGATTTCGCGATAACTAACATTGAGGCAAATTATTTCCGATAGGACGCGTGTCAGAAGACGAACAGCAAGACATTAACGATCAGCTTCGCGAGCGCCGCCGCTCGCTGGAAGAGATTGCCGCGCTTGGCTTCGAGGCCTACCCGCACAAGTTTCAACGAACCCACACCATAACTCAGTTGATCGAGCAGTATGGCCCGTCGTCGGCCGAGGAGCTGGAATCGACAAAGCCGCGAACACGCGCGGCCGGTCGAATCCATGCCATCAATAGAATGGGCAAAGCGGCGTTCATTCGGTTCACCGACGGCCGTGAGATGATCCAGACGTATCTTCGCTCCAACGAGCTGGACGAAAGAACCTGGTCGTTATTCAAGCTGCTGGATCTCGGCGATCTGATCGGCGTGGAAGGACTGTTGTTCAGGACGCGAACCGGAGAATTGTCGATCCATGCCGAATCGCTGGCCTTTCTTTCGAAAGCGCTGATACCGCCTCCGGACAAGCACTATGGCCTTCACGACATCGAGATCCGATACCGCCAGCGCTATGCGGATTTGATCGCCAATCGAGACGTGCGTGAGGTGTTCGAGAAGCGGGCCCAAATCATCCACCATATTCGCGCGTTCTTCGACGCTCGCGGTTATATAGAAGTAGAGACTCCGATGCTCACTCCGCTTCCAACCGGGGCGGCTGCTCGTCCGTTCAAGACGCATCACAATGCTCTGGATATAGATCTCTACGCGAGGATCGCGCCGGAGCTGTATTTGAAACGGTTGATCGTGGGCGGCTTCGAGAAGGTCTATGAGATCAATAGGAATTTTCGCAATGAGGGCCTCTCGATTCGTCATAATCCGGAGTTCACGATGCTCGAGTTTTACGAAGCCTACTCGGAATATGAGGACCTGATCGAGCTGACGGAGGCGCTTATTTCGGGACTGGTGCAGGATGTATGCGGTTCGACTACGGTTAATTATCTCGAGGAGCAGATCGACTTCAACCGCCCATGGCAGAGGCTTAGGATGAGGGATGCCATCGTGAAGTTCTGGACTGCCGTGGATCGAAGTAAAGACGCCGGAGTCGGACCTACTTCCGAGGAGCTGACTTCGCGTGACGGCGTTTTGAAATGGCTGGCGGCTTTGACTGACTCGGACACGGACGATGCCGCGAGAGGTCAGAGCTATGGTTATTTGTTGGGGGAGCTTTTTGAACGCGTTGCTGAACCGTATCTGACCAATCCCACATTCATAACGGAGTTTCCGACCGAGCTTTCGCCGCTCTCCAAGCAGAGTAAACAGGATCCTCGATTCGTCGACCGTTTTGAGTTGTTCATTGGCGGAATGGAAATAGCCAACGCGTTTTGCGAGATCAACGATCCGCTGGATCAACGCAGGCGCTTTGAAGCGCAGATGCAGCTTCGCGAGCGCGGAGACGAAGAGGCAATGGTGGTCGACGAAGACTACATTCGCGCGCTTTCCTATGGAATGCCGCCCACGGCAGGGGAGGGAATCGGCATTGACCGCCTCGTCATGCTCCTCACCAATCAAAGATCGATTCGCGACGTTATACTCTTTCCTCACATGCGCCCCGAAGCATAGCCTTGTCGCTGTGCTGAGCGAGCTGAGACCCACCGCTCTGATCTGTCGCGCTTTATTTCATAAAATACGTTCTTAAAATTCGCTGTCCCTGAGGGAGCGGCTTTGAATCACCGTCTCTCGAATGATGTACTGAAACCCGCCGAGACGGTAAACTAAAACCGCCGATGCCCTACGAGCTTTTCATAGCCCTTCGATACCTCAAAGCGAAACGCAAACAAGTGATGATTTCGGTTATCACGGTCATAGCGATGACGGCGGTTGCGGCCGGCGTGGCATCCCTGATCATCGTGCTCGCGATGATGACCGGTTTTCGCGAGGAGTTTCAGACCAAGATTCTCGCCGGTACGTTTCATTTGAACTTGTTACGAAAAGACGGCGGAGCAATAGAGGGCTACAAGAGCATAGAGAATCGGCTGCTTCGCATGCCTCACATCCGCACCGCGGCGGCCACTCTTTATCAAAGATGTCTGATTCAGGGTAAGCAGGACACGGACGGAGCTTTGATAAAAGGGGTCGATCTTGAGTCTCCGCGCGAAGCGATCGAGCTCTTTCAGTTTACCGTCGAGGGCGATCTCAACGGCCTTGGTCAACCCGAGCAGGACCCGGAAACCGGCTCGCTTATAAATCAAATAATATTAGGGCAGGATCTTGCGAATGCGGTTGGGCTCCAGATCGGCGACATAGCGACTATCATCTCGGCCCAAGGCCATCTCACCCCGCTTGGAATGGCGCCGAGGTATCGCGACTTCAAGGTGGCGGGCATCTTCAAATCAGGGCTCCCCGAATACGATTCAACCTGGGCCTACATTTCACTCGACGCGGCGCAGCAGCTTACGGGGTCGGCGGATGCAGCCCAGATTGTCCAGATGAAAGTAGACGACATATACGCCGTCAAAGAAATAGGCCGCGAAGTTCTATCGGCTATGGGCGATCAGTACGTCGTGCGCGATTGGCAGGAACTGAACGCTCCGATCTATACCGCCCTAAGTTACGAGAAGCTTCTGACCGGCATTGCGCTATTGATCGTGATCGGAATAGCGGCTCTCAACATTATTACGGTTCTGATAATGATCGTGCTGGAAAAGCAGCGCGACATAGCGGTGCTGAAATCGATGGGCGCGACAGGCCGTGGAGTCATGCTCGTATTCATGCTCCAGGGGCTGATGATCGGAATCGTCGGGACGATCGCGGGCGCCATTTCCGGAACGCTCCTATGCAAGCTCGCAAACTCACAGCGGCTTATAAAGCTGCCTGCCGGTGCGTACGCGCTCGATTACGTTCCGTTTCATTCACAGGCGGCCGACGTAGGGTTGGTTGTAGCGGTTGCAGTGTTGATCAGCTTACTCTCGACGGTGTACCCGGCTCGAAGCGCGGCCAGAGTCAGGCCCGCGGAAGCTCTGAGGTACGAATGACCGCAGGAAAGAGGCGACGCATTGTTTCTTGAGGCTCGGAATCTCGGCAAGACATACCGATCGGGAAAGAACGAGGTCGTTGTATTCGAGGATCTCTCGCTCGACGTCGACCGCGGCGAGATGGTAGCCATCGTCGGCCGGAGCGGCGCGGGGAAATCGACGCTGCTGCATCTGCTTGGCGGTTTGGACAGACCTACCTACGGCTCTGTAAAAATGGCCGAATTTGACATCTTTAAATCCACTGATGTAGACTTGGCACGATTTCGCAATAGGGAAATTGGGTTTGTCTTTCAGTTTCACAACCTTTTGCCGGAGTTCAATTCGATTGAAAATGTAATGATGCCGTTGTTGATAAATCGCGCCTCGTTTCATGAGGCGAGACAAGTGGCCGGCGCGCTGTTGGCGAGCGTCGGGCTTTCTCAACGAGCCGTTCACAGACCCGGCGAGTTATCGGGAGGCGAGCAAGCGCGCGTCGCGATAGCAAGAGCTCTAGCTGCTTCTCCCCGACTTCTTCTGGCGGACGAGCCAACCGGTGATCTGGACAACAAGACCAGCGAGACCATTCACAACCTTCTCAGGGAAGTTCACAAGTCGCGACAGCTCACATCGGTAATAGCAACTCATAACGAACGCCTTGCCGCAGTTTGCGACCGTGTGCTTCATCTCGAGAATGGGCGGCTCATAAATCTGCAGCGACCGTCCACGGAGACGGAAGCGAAGCTCATCGTTCGGCGCTGATAAGCCGGGCGCTCGCTCTCCGCTCCGAGTGGCAACACAGAGGAATATGTTCGAGCGTTATACCGAAAAAGCGCGCCGTGTAATCTTCTTCGCTAGATACGAAGCGAGCCAGTTCGGAGCTCAAGCGATCGAAGTCGAGCATATCCTCCTCGGACTGCTCCGCGAGGACAAGGCACTCGCCCAGAAGTTCTTCCGAAGTCCGACTTCCACGGTCGAAGCAATCAGAAAAGAAGTCGAAGAGCGAACCCCGCTCCGCGAAAAGATTTCATCCACCGTCGACCTTCCTCTCTCTCAAACATCAAAACGCGTTCTCGGTTATGCTTCGGATGAAAGCGATCGCCTTCAGCACAGGTATATTGGGACCGAGCACCTCCTGCTCGGAATCCTTCGCGAGGAAAAAACGCTCGCGGCGGAAATCCTGACCGAACGCGGATTGAGACTCAATCAAATTCGAGATGAATTCATGCGCTCGCAGCAAGCCGAACGGGCGATGTCTCAAAAGAAGGATGCGCCGCATCTCGCTGAGTTCAGCCGCGACCTTACCGAATCCGCCCTCTCGGGCAATCTCGATCCGTTGATCGGAAGAGAAGCGGAGACCGAACGTCTTATCCAGATCCTGTGCAGGCGCACCAAGAACAATCCCGTTCTGATCGGCGATCCCGGAGTAGGTAAAACGGCGATCGTCGAAGGATTGGCCCAGCGCATAGTAGCCGGAGAGGTTCCGCCGTTTCTCAGAGAGAAACGGCTTCTTGCGCTCGATCTGTCGCTTGTGGTCGCTGGAACCAAGTACCGCGGCCAGTTTGAAGAGCGGCTGAAGACGATAATGAAGGAATTGATCGACAATCCTCAGTACATCATCTTCATCGACGAGCTTCACACTCTGGTTGGAGCGGGATCGGCGGAAGGCTCGCTCGATGCGGCGAACATTCTCAAGCCGGCGCTCTCTAGGGGTGAGATTCAATGCATCGGCGCGACAACGCCGGCCGACTTTAGACGAACGATAGAAAAAGACCGCTCGCTCGAGCGAAGGTTCCAGTCCATCAAAGTCGCGCCGCCGAACGAGGAAGACACGGTCAAGATCCTGGACGGAGTTAAGGAGCGATACGAAGTATTTCATCAGGTTCGTTATAGCGATGACGCGATAGAAACCGCCGTTCATCAATCGCAGCGCTACATACCGGATCGGTTCCTGCCGGATAAGGCAATCGACATCATCGACGAAGCGGGCGCGCGCGTTAAGCTTCGCGAGGCCAATATGCCCGACGACGTGGTCGAGAGCATGTCCAAGGTCAGGCGTCACGCGGCGAGCTATGAGCGCGCCACCGCGGAAGGCGATCACGCCCGCGCGCGGCTGTTTAAGCAGAAGGAGATCGAAGAACGCGAACGCCTCGTCTCACTGCGCGAGTCATACAACCTTATGACCGACCAGTATCCGGAGGTGAGAAAAGACGACATCGAGGAAGTGATCTCGCGTTGGACCGGCATTCCTACGGCATCGCTAAAAGAGGAGGAATCAAAGAAACTGCTTCGAATCGAAGAAGAGCTTCATAAGAGAATCATCAGCCAGGATCGCGCGCTGTCGGCGCTGTCGAGAGCTATTCGCCGCAGCCGAGCCGGGCTCAAGAATCCCAACCGTCCTATCGGATCATTTCTATTTCTTGGCCCCACCGGCGTCGGGAAGACGGAAGTCGCCCGCTCGCTCGCCGACTTCCTGTTCGGCTCCGAACGCGCTCTGATCCGCTTCGATATGTCGGAATACATGGAGAAGCACGCGGTCTCGAAATTGATCGGCAGTCCTCCGGGTTATGTGGGACACGAAGAAGGCGGCCAGATGACCGAGAAGATCAAGAGAAATCCTTTCTCGGTTCTCCTTCTGGACGAAATCGAAAAAGCGCACCCAGACCTCTTCAATATTCTGCTCCAAGTGTTGGAAGAGGGTCAGCTCACTGATTCGCTCGGAAATCCGATAGATTTCAAGAACATCATTCTGATTATGACCTCGAACATCGGCGCGCGCTTCATTCAGAAACGCGGGCATCTCGGGTTCCAGGCTTCCGCGCAGGCTGAGAAGACCACGATAGAAGACGGCGTGATGCACGCGGTGAAGCAGACGTTTAACCCTGAATTCGTCAACCGGCTGGATGAAATTATTATCTTCGAGCCTCTCACCGAAGCCGATCTCTTTGAAGTGGTCGGATTGCTCCTCAATCAGATGAATCGAACTCTCATACGCCGCAAGCTCCAGGTTCAAATGACCGAAGAGGCTAAGCGGTGGATCGTGCAGCGAACTTGTACGGATCGGTCTTACGGCGCTCGCCCGTTGCGTCGAGGACTTCAAAAGTATGTTGAGGATCCGCTATCCGAGGCTCTGATTGACGGCCGGTTCAGCGAAGCCTCGGTAGTAGAGATTTATTTGGACGGCGACTCGCTGCAATACCGCGCTGTCCGGCTCGAAGAGATGGACGACGCGCTGCTTGTGCAGTAACGCAGCACCCGTTTCGCACTACTAATGCGGAGCCGCTGGAAGCTATGCTATCGGCGGCTCCGCTTTCGATTGATGAGCCGAATTGATGGACTCGATGAAACCCGCGAAGCGGTAGAGCCGCGAGCCGCCCGTAATGTATAAGATACTCCTGTTGCTTCTGGGCGGCGCATTTGGCACGGGATGCCGTTATTTTCTTTCGAGCCTGGTTTATTCGATATTCAGAAAGCCGACCTTTCCTGTAGGAAACATGATCATCAACGTATCCGGCTCGCTTGCTATCGGTTTTCTTGCCGAATTGTTCGAGACGCGGGTGCTGATTTCTCCTTCCATCAGAGTCGCGTTGTTGACCGGAGTCCTTGGAGGCTATACGACTTTCTCGAGTTTCTCTTTCGAGACCTATTCTCTTTTACGAGATGGTGAAACCGGTCTGGCGACGCTGAATGCTTCGGCGAGCGTTCTGCTCGGACTTGGCGCCGTTTGGCTTGGAGTCAGACTGGCGCAGGCAATTTAGTCGGCGACTCTCGATGAAATTTATTCGAGGACTAGATGAAGATTCCTGAGAAGGCCCAATTGATCCGAATTTTCATCGGCGAGTCGGACCAGTGGCAGGGCAAACCTCTCTATGAAGCGATCATATTGAAGGCGCGCGAAAACGGGATTGCCGGAGCGACCATGCTCCGCGGCTTGATGGGATACGGGGCCGCGAGCCGCATTCACACGGCGAAGATATTAAGGCTCTCGGAAGATCTACCGATTGTAGTTGAAATCGTGGACGGCGAGGACAAGATCGCGGGCTTTCTTCCGGAAATCCAGGCGATGGTACAGGACGGTTTGATCACGGTCGAAAACGTTCGCGTGCTTCAGTATCGCTCCGGCAAGGACGAGGATGCTGTGTAATGAGCCTTCCTTGTACGCGATGCCGCCGAGAAGCGGTAAAAAAGGAGGCGCGTTGGATTGCGCACTTCATTTTTGTTACAATGACCGCTCATTTCAGCGTTCGTATCGATGAAGCAAGAAATACAATCTTAAGGAAGGGCCAGTCTACCAGCATCTTAGACTGACGTGTTGCGTTCCACTCATTAGAACTAAAGGCGTGTTGGAGTCGTCAAACGCCGCCGCCTGATCGATCTGAGTCGGAACGCGCTCTTGCAGTTTGCTCATAGAGCCGCAATATAACGGCCTACGCTTTTCTAGGAGTGTGCAGTCCTTTATGAAGAAGCACCGTTTGTATCTTGCAATCGCCTTAACCTCAATCCCTCTATGGCTGCCGGCGCTTAGCTCCAAAAATTCCGCCCCATGGAATTGGTTTAGGGAATGGCGGACACCCGCCTTCGCTTCCGAAACCAGCGCGGCACAACAAGAGATCCCGGTCGAACAGGTTGTAATACGAGGGAACAGGCGCATCCCGGAATCAACAATAAAAATCTGGATCGGCACTCGTGAAGGCGATACGTACAATGCATCTCAGGTGGACCGCGACGTCCGCGCGCTCACCGCGCAAGGCCACTTCAAAAACGTTCAGGTCTTTACCGAAGATGGAACACGCGGAGGCAAGATCGTCACCTTCGAGCTCACTGAATGGCCCTTGATCCTCGATATAAGGTATGAAGGTCTAAAGTCCGTACAGCAGTCAAAGGTGTTGGAAGAGTATCGCAAGCGCCAGATCGGTTTATCAAAAGAATCCCAATACGATCCCGTTAAGGTCAAACGGGCTGCCGCGGTCATAAAGGACCTTCTCGCCGACGAAGGAAGACCGGACGCCAAGGTCGACGCCGTCGACGAGGACATTTCGAAAACGGCAGTCGCGGTTATCTTCAAAGTAGACGAAGGCGCCCGCGTCAGAGTCGCCGAAATCGAATTCGAGGGTAACAAGACTTTCTCGACTCCGTTCCTTCGAAAGAACATGAAGTTCGTGAAGCAAGTCGGGCTGCTCACGACCTTCTCATCCAAGGACATCTATCACAAAGAAAAGCTCAAAACCGATCTGGATCGTCTCCGGGTTCTGGTATATGTCGAACATGGATACTTGAAGGCTCAGTTCGGCGAGCCGCGCGTGGAAGAGGTAGGCGAGGTCGGCACCTGGGTTCCGGTATTCGGCCACAAGGGCCGCGGCCTCAAGATCATCATTCCGGTTAATGAGGGAAGGCAGTATCGCGCCGGTGACGTGAAGGTCGAGGACAACACTGAGTTCTCCGCCGATGAAATCAAAGCCGTTATCGGCCTCAAGACCGGCGATATTATTAAGGGCTACAGTGTGGTCAACAAGGGATTGGAAAATCTCAAGAAACTGTACGGCTCGCGCGGCTACATTCAATTCAGTCCGCAATTCATCCCCGAGTTCCACGATTCTCCCGAAGATTTGGACAAAGGCGTCGCCGACGTCACCTTTACGATGGAAGAAGGGAAGCAGTACACGTTGAGGCGGCTCGAGTTTATCGGGAATACGTTCACGCGCGACAACGTGCTTCGGCGCGAGGTGCTGATTAGCGAAGGCGAGCGGTACAACAAGAACCTCTGGGATCTGAGCCTCTTGAGGTTGAACCAGCTTGGATACTTCGACCAGGTCAAAGATGACGACGCTACCGTCAACACCAACGAGCGCGAAGGCCAGGTTGATATCACGCTGAAAGTTCAGGAGAAGGGCCGCCAGCAGATCAGTTTCACCGGCGGTGTTTCCGGAATCGGCGGGTCGTTTATCGGAATTGACTACTCGACTAACAACCTGCTCGGCTACGGTGAAAACCTGTCACTATCCATAGCTGCCGGCAATCGGCAGAAGATCCTTTCGTTTGGCTTCACCGAGCCTTATCTTAAAGGCCGTCCGATCAGCGTCGGTTTCAATCTCTTCTATCAGAATTTTCAGTTTATCGGACAGGGATTCGGCACGATCGCTGATCCGACGCTATTGTCTGCCTTCTCCGGCGAATCGCTTTTCACTCAGAAAACCGTCGGCGGGGCCGTGTCGCTCTCTGCGCCGCTCAGTTATTTCGCGAAGCGTTTCAGAATGGGACGATTCGTCCGGATGGGTCTCTCTTACTCGTTTCGAACTACCGATATTCTGGATCCGAAAGTCAATGCGGACAGCGATCCTAACAACAACATCCCGATTACGTTTCGGCAAAACGGCGTAACCCAATCGACGGTTACTCCAACCATTTCGTACAACACCTTGAATTCTTCGCTCGATCCGACGCAGGGCAAGGCGCTAACACTCGGTATGGCCTTGTCGGGCGGATTCCTCGGCGGCAAGGTCAACACGTTCGAACCCACCGCCGAGTTCAAATACTTCCGGCCGCTGTTTGCCGGTAAAGAGGCCCGGCCGGAGACCGGGAAGACTCGAACGCTGGGATTCCGGGCCTTTATGGGACATATCAGCCCGTTTGGCAGCCGCTTTGAATCGAACTCTGTTGCGTTCGTCGGCGGGATGCCGACCTTCGCGCGGTTTTATCTCGGCGGTGAAGAATCGATTCGCGGCTACAACATCAGATCCATCTCGCCGCTGGTTCCGATCAAGCAGCTCGTGAATACGCGGAATGTATTCGTGACCGATTTGTCGGGGCAGCAGTTGAAGATCCGCAATCCACGCAACGCCTTCTCCGGCAGCGTTGCTCCCAGCGTGATCGACAAATTCACGACCTCCGATGTCGAACTGACCACCTCCTCTACTTCTTTCCCGCTTGGATCGGATTCGGAGATCCTGTTGAATCTCGAATATAGAATCCCGATCATCGGTCCCGTGTCGGTGGCGCCGTTCTTTGACATCGGTTCGGCCTTTAATCTTCACAAGCTCAGCGATCAATTCGTTACCAGTGAGTTCCTGCCGGTGCCGGGACCGGCCTCGGTTGCGCCTATCGCCTTCGTGACTCTTAATCCGAGAGGCGAGATAGCGACTCAGCGAGAGATCAATCAGGCTCGAACACCGGAGACCGGCAACGGGCTTCCGCCGGGCTTCAGGTTCGTGCAAATCAACGGCGAGCGCCAGTCGGTTCAACGGATCGCGTTGTCGGAAGCGGCGGGCGGATTATTTTCCAACTATCGCTACAGCGTCGGCAGCGAGATCCGTGTTCAGGTTCCGGTCATCAACGTGCCGTTCAGGCTTATCTTCGCCTGGAACCCGAACGCCAAGATCGACAATCCGTTTATACTCGAGCAGCGGCGTACGATCAGGTTCTCCGTGGGACGGACGTTCTAAAAATTCGGCGGAATGCAACAACCTTTTGTGAAGGCGTGAGCGCTGGTATAATCGCCGTTTCCCAATTGGCGGCCGGCGCGCACAATACGGCCTTTCGAAGATGCGAGATACAGGAGCAGTTATGGTGAAAACAAAGTTGGTCGCCGTTTCGGCAGTCATGCTGGCGGCGTTTGCGGCCGTTGCGACGGCGCAAAATCTGACGACTCAAGCGGGCGTCTCCGGCCTGCTGCAGGACGGCAAGGTGGCCGTCGTCAATACGGGGCTTTTCGCTGAGAAAATCGGCGAGTTAAGACAGAAGTACGAACAGGTCAACAATCAGTTCAAGGACCGCTACCAGGAGCTTCAGACTCTCGACGGGCAGGTCAAACAGTGCGATCAGGATCTCAAGACCAAGGCGCCGCAGATGACGGCCGATAAAGCCGCCGAGATGCAGAGCCAGTGCGAATTGCTAAAGCGCCAGGGCCAGAGAAAGCTGGAAGATTTTCAAGCCGACTATAATAAGGCGCTCGAGACGGCGACTCGGCCGGTCAACGACAAGCTTCAACAGTTCATTCAAAACTATTCGGCTCAGCGCGGCATAATCCTGATTATCAATCTTCCGGTCGCGGCTCAATCGGGAACGATCGCGTACTGGGCTCCGACCTCGGATATCACCGAAGATTTCGTAGCGGAATATAACAAGGCCAATCCGGTGCCTGCCGGAGCCGCGCCTGCCGGCGTTCAGCCGAAGACAAATCCGCCGGTGAAGCCGCCGTCAGCAAAACCATAGCGGATAAGAACGGGGAGTTTTAATTATGAATATCAAAATCGTTCTGACTGCTTTCGTGCTTGTCGCCGCGGCGCCTTCGGTATTTGCGCAGCAGCCTGCAACTCAAGCTAAACCGCCTGCGGCCGCGGCCAAGAGATTCGCGCTAATAAACAGCGGCGTCCTTCAAGAGCAAATAGGCGAATACAAGGCGAAGATAGACGAACTCAATCGCAGGTACGAGCCGCAGGTTAAGGGCCTTCAGGATCAAGCCGACCGCATAAACGCTCTCGAGACCACTATCAAATCGCAAAGCAATGTGCTGACGCCTGCTCGTGTTGCCGAGATGACTGAACAGTTGGCTCAGATGAAGCGCGAATATCAGCGAAAAGCCGAAGACCTGCAGGCCGAAGGCGAGCGCACGAAGAATCAGGCGCTGGAGCCCGTCAAGAAAAAGATGGGCGCTTTCATGCAGGACTTCGCCGCCAAGCGCGGCATCGCCGTGATGATCGATCTCGCAGCCGCGTTCGAATCGAACAACATCATCTGGTATGACACGCGTGTCGATGTCACTCAGGAGTTCGTGGCTGAATACAACAAAGCCAACCCGTCAGCCGGGCACACAGCCGCGCCGGCAAAGCCCTGAGTAGACCTCATCGGCGATATCCGTCATACATCGAAATTCCGCAACTATCGACCGCTCCCTAGAGACTGGGAGCGGTCGTTCTTATGGGAACCCGGCTTGACCCTAAAATCTGTTCCTTCCCTTCCTTAAATCCCTTCCTTAAATCTTGCGCGGTTGGAGTTGCTGTGTGAGACTCACGAGTTTGGCGGACTAATAATGTCCGCTGTGCGGCCGTATAACTGATGCCTCTTACGCAACTTTGATTCGAGATCTTGGCTATGTATGTGCTACACGAAATTGCGCGGCTGACCGGGACCGAATTAAACGGCGATCCGAATGCCGAGGTCCAGCGCGCCGCGCCGTTCGATATCGCTCAAGAGGGCGACATCACCTACGCCGAGAATCCCTCTTACTTGACTCGCGTAGAGGAATGCAAAGCAACCGCGATCATAGTTCCATCGGGAGTTGACGCACCCGACAAGAACCTCCTGATAACCGTCAAACCCAGGCTTGCGTTCGCGCGCGCAATCCAGTTATTGCACAAAAAAATTTACTCTGGATCAGGAGTGAGCCCCGACCTTATTGCCGGCGAGGGCACGGTTTTCGGAGCCGAGCTCTCAATCTCGCCGCGCGTCACGATAGGCCGTGAGTGCACGATCGGAGATCGCGTGACTCTTTATCCGGGTGTCGTAATCGGCGATCGCTGCCTGATCGGCGATGACAGCGTCTTACACGCGAATGTTTCCGTATACGAAGACTGCGAAATCGGAAAGCGAGTGATCATTCATGCCGGCGCCGTAGTCGGCTCGGACGGTTTCAGCTTCGCGCCCGATGAGGAGGGCAAGCAAGTGAAGATGCTGCAACTCGGCCGGGTTCGAATAGAAGACGACTGCGAGATCGGCTCGAACTGTGCCATCGACCGCGGCGCCTTTGGCGACACGATTCTAAGACGAGGCGTGAAGCTCGATAATTTGATTCAGGTAGGACACCACTGCGAGATCGGAGAGGATACGGTTGTTGCGGCGTTAACTGGTTTCTCCGGAGGCACGAGAGTCGGTCGAAAGTGCGTTATCGCGGGACAGGTAGGAACGAATCAACATATCACGATCGGCGACGGCGCAGTCATTACAGGACAGGCCGGGGTCACGAAAAACGTGAAACCGGGCGCGGTGGTGGGCGGCACGATACCCGCTCAAGAGATCAACTCGTGGCGTCGATCACAGGTGATATACTCAAAGCTGCCCGAGCTTGTCGAACGGGTCAGAAAATTAGAAGAGGCCGCCGGTCTCAAAGCAAAGAAGTGACGGGCGCTGAAACCTTCATCGAGCGGGTAAACAATGGAAACCGTACTAGACATAACTCAAATTCAAGCGATACTGCCGCACCGTTATCCTTTTTTGCTCGTGGACCGAATCATTGAATACGAGGCGGGCAAGCGGGTGGTCGGCATCAAGAACGTTACTCTCAACGAGCCGTTTTTTGCCGGTCACTTTCCGGGAGCGCCGGTAATGCCCGGCGTCCTCATCGTGGAGGCGATGGCGCAAACGGCAGGTGTCTTGATGCTCGGCAACATACCCGACAGAAAAAATAAGCTCGTCTTCTTCACCGGAATCGACGGAGCCAAGTTTCGTAAGCCCGTTATTCCGGGCGATCAACTGCGGCTTGAGCTGACGGTTCTGAAGTATCGAACGAACCGATACATAAAATTAAGAGGCGAGGCCTTTGTCGACAGCCAGTTGGTCGCCGAAGCGGAGATCTCTTCTTCTCTTGTAGACCGCAGCCTGGTGGAACGCGGCGACACGATAAATCACGCCGGCTTCACGCCCGTCCAGCTTTAGCTTCCTGGAGAGAACTCTTTTTGCAGATACATTCGACAGCGGTCGTGAGCAAAAAGGCGGAACTGGGCTCCAACGTCACGATCGGCCCTTATTCGATTATAGGAGACCGGGTAATTCTCCACGATGACGTTCAAGTGGCTAGTCACTGCGTAATCGAAGGCCCCTCGGAGTTCGGCCGCGGCTGCGTATTTTATCCATTCGTATCGGCCGGACAGGCGCCGCACGATTTGAAGTATAAAGGCGAGCAGAGCCTGTTTCGCGCCGGCGAAGACAACGTCTTTCGCGAATTTGTTACCCTGCATCGCGGCACCGAAAACGGCGGCAATATTACTGAAGTAGGCGCGAACAATCTTTTCATGG
>Ga0209687_1000037_pt1 | contig 59624 bp, 46 predicted proteins | sample GraSoiAngelo_136_FD_185893 | JGI IMG/M metagenome (GOLD analysis project Ga0209687, IMG submission 185893) | Grasslands soil microbial communities from the Angelo Coastal Reserve, California, USA - 14_0929_09_20cm (SPAdes) (version 2) | ecosystem: Environmental > Terrestrial > Soil > Grasslands ...
ACGTTCAGGAGCACATTTCAGCTACTCTCTTCTTTTTCAATACTCTTTAATCACGCTGCTTTTAGGCCTAGTCGGGCACGTCTCTTTTCGCGATCTCACCTAGAAAGACCTCAGGTGGTACGATCCTTAGAAAGCGGAACCGTTTCTGGAACTCTCGGCCCGCCTCCGTCTCCCAGTTCATCAGATCGAGGAGGTCCTTGTCCCGGCTCAGAACATAATGCGCCTCCACTTCAACCGCGAGATTGATGTAAGGCTCATCCTTTACGTCGCGTTCCTCATAGGTAAAGGGCCTTGGGACTGCTCTAATGAACTCCGAAGCATTTCGTAGGCGCTCAAGAAACGCGGTGACGGTTTCGTCGGTGAGTGTCTGAAACCTTGCCCGAACATAACCGCGCGATAATACGTTCTGCACCTCTCTGAGGATGTCTCTACTAATGAAGAGCCGAATATAGCGATTCTCAGCCAATCGCAAACAAGCCGCTGCAGGACTCTGATCTCTGGCAGCGGCTTGTAAGCAAACCATGCAATCTAGGACGGCTCGCGGTTTCTCGGTACTCAACTATGATCCATTCTGCTCGCGAGCGTAGTCCTGTCTTGCTCTTGTGAAGAGACCGGCGAGCTCGTCGTCTGTCAGACCACTCTGTTTCACTTCTCGCCGAAAGGGTGCAAGGATTTCATCAAACGTCTTTTCGCGTCCAGACGTAGATAGCCCTTGTATGATGAGATGAAGCGCGTATTCTTCAGGGGTCTGACCGGATTCGTCGGCTTTTTCGACCAGCGCCTGCATCTTATCTTCTGGTACATTCTGAATCTGAAGCTGGCTCATAAAATCGCTCCTGGCATCTGAAAGCAGCGCTTTAATCTTATCCTTTGACGATAGCATCCTTTTTGGCTGTTGGTCATCTCATCCGCAGCCACTCATCCGCAGCCACTCATCCGCAGCCTCCTTCAGCACGAGAGCCGGCGATATTAAGTGCATCAGGTTATCCGAGCTCACTCATCTGTCCTTTGGCTCCTGGAATGAATTGAGGAACTCAAGCGCCTGTGCCTCCAGTCGAGCTTCCTGAAGATCCAAAAGACTTTCAACTGGATCAGCCCGCTGAAGCCCTATCAACCTGAAAGAGGGAAGCGGCCCGGCGAATGCTATGAACAACGTGGATAGGATAGGTGATCCCGGGCTAGCAGTATTCTCTGGGGCTGGATCGAACTGGTCGACAAAATAAAAGGTCCAGAGACTCTGCCTGCCGAATGCACCGATAGATCGAGACGCGGAGCGCCGACTACATCTATAGAAGGCTGATAGCGTCTGGCTCCGGCGCTCGCGAGAAATGTACAGGGGGTTGCCCGCCAAAAGTGACCCCTTCGATCGATCCAGATGTGCACGCCTTAGGCGCGGATGATGTTGCTGAGGCTCCTCTTCGTCAGTGCTGGGGCTGCTCTAAGCCGTGCCCTTCGAGTGGATCACTGTTCAAGAGCACAAGTAGCTCACCGTTGCCTGGCGTCGAACACGTCCCCTACAGCGATATCCTCGCGCTGGAGGTTACGTAAGCGCTTCAGTAGGGACTCGGGTGAGCGGTCATGATCCTATTGATCGCTCCTGAGTCAATCGAGAAAATCTGCCCGGCGAAGCGTGCTTTCAACTGAACTTCGAGCCATGTCTCCAGGCGAGTCCGCCGTTTGCCTTGGGCTAGGAGCGCGATGGCCTTTCGGATCTCACCTAAGGTAAGAACGCTCAGTAGTCTGACTAGTCATAGGCTATGTAAGCGTAGAGCCTATTGTCAATGCGCCATATTGCTAATGACACCACCTTTTCAAGTGTTTTAGGCTAAAGAATCGGGCATGAAAAATACGTAGCCGGCACCGATATCGGCGCGCCACTGTCTATGTGTTTTAGCTGCACCTGAACCTGATCGGGCAATTCGGAATCCGCGCGATTGTTCCGGCCAGTCAGCATCCTTTGTGTTCCCTCGCATGCGCGATCTCGGAGCCTATATATTAAACCTGCCGATGCCATTGTGGTCGTGAACCGGATCCATATTTCATGAGCGGCGGATGGAGAATCAATCACGCCGGTGGGCTCAGAGGCTTGTGCTCTTGCGATGCCGTGCGCTTGCAACGGTGAGGTGAATCACAAATTTCTTGACTTCAACGGTAAGCTGATCGTATTATGCGCGAGCGCTTTCTTTTGTGGTTCATGGAACTAGATTACTGGTGTTGTTCAGGTGATTACTGGGCACGGGAACCGGGCCAATCACGACCGGTTTTGCAGTGTAGTCATTTCGCTACCCTCTTGAGGGTGAGGGGTCTAGCGTGCTGAGCTTGCTGCTCAGCCGCTGATGACGCTAATTGTCTAGATCGTCTGTTCTTTACTTCCCGGAGAGGCTTATGGTGAACGCTTCTCGGGCTCCGAATCCGTGAACTCAATATGTGCACCTCGATCGTCAACTCCCGTCGCCGGCTTCTCTTAGCCGTCTTGGTTGCAGCCAACATCCTCGTCGCTGGCTATCTGTTGGCACGTAGAAGCGGCACTGCTAAGGCGATCGGTCCTCTGCCTCTGGCTTTGACTCAGAGCTTGCCCCTGATCGAGTTGAAAGATGACGCCGGCCAGGCCATGCAGACGTCGACCCTTCTCGGATCACCTCTATTCGTTCAATTCGTCAATCCATACGTTGAGCCGCAGATCGCTTCGTTCCTGCGAGTTCGCGGACAGAACCTCCGGCGCCCAATCTCGTGGGTGATTATTACCAGGGACTCCCGCGAGTTTAGAAGGAGGATGCCGAAAGATGCCGGCGATCTGATCGTCGTTGAGGATAATTACGAGCGATTGAGCGATCTCTTCAATATTCCAAAATGCTGCGAAGAGTGGCGCCTTTTCGACGAGACCGGAAGACTCCGGGGTTGGGCCAAGTATGATGAGGGCGACGCAGTGGGCTCATTGCTCCACCTGGTGAATGGAGACGCGCCTTTCTCTCGAGATATGCTGCTGGCGACGATTATAAAGATAAGCGATGACGGTTTGCTCGAACAACTCCATTCCAGGGCGGCGCGCTCGAAGCGTGGCAAGGCCGTGGGAGTGATCTTCTCGCAAGCCTGTACTGGCTGTCCCGAACATTACCTGATCGATCTGCTCAGGGCGCGTGCTTCAAACGACCAGGGAATCGCTTATCTGGCCTTGCTCCCGAACTCGTTTCAAGCCTCTGACGCGGACAATTTCAAAACTAACCTGGACATCTCTTTCGATGTCGAGCGCGCCAACCCCGAGCTTTCCCGTCGCTGGTCGATTCTGGACCAGACCTACGGAACAAGGCTTATAAACGGGACGGTTATTGCTGTCAGCCAGGGTAAGGTCGTATCGATTGAAACCGAATTATCGGAAACCAGAGAGATGTTGAGAAGGTTCGCTCAATAGAGGCTCCGAGCATCATGAAAATCATCCGCAAAATAGCGGCATTAAGTCTTACCGCCTTCGCGATGCTATATGCAGGCTGCACGGGCAAGTCGGTCGGTGAGAGCTCCGGCTCCGCGCCGAACTCCGAAGCCGGTCGCGATGACGTTGAATACCAGGCCAAGATCTCAAGTAAGGGCTATACAGGAGACGTAAGGCCTTTAACCCAGATCCGCCGGATTGAGTCGAGTCTGGGTGGAGGCGGTGGATGGGTTTATCCCGTTTCGTTGGCTGCGTCTGACCATGGCCCGCTCTTCATAAGTGACAACAATGCGCACCTGATTCACTATTGCCGGCCGGATGCGGATTCTATTCAGACGTTGTCGCTGCAGGGTTCGGCAAAGCTCTCCTGGCCCGGGACAATCCAGATGTGGCGAGACCGGATACTGATTTCGGATAACGACGGCCTCAAGTTCTTTGCGCGAGACGGCTCATTCGAACGATTGGCGCGAGTCTATTATCAAATTCATCACTTTGCCGTGCGGCCGGACGGAGTCATCTACATAAATCCCATGTTCAGGAAGCAGAAGGCGTCCGATCCGCTGATCGTTGAAGTCGACGGTACCGGAAAGCGACTGAAGTCTTTCGGTGCTCGTTTGAACAGAGCCAATCTGCTTGGGTTCGACGATCAAGTCTATCTTTGCGCTAAGGCCGATGTGGTCATCGCTGCTTTCCAGCATAGGCCGGTTGTGCGCATCTATTCCACGGCGGGCGATTTCATCCGCGAATTCAATGTCAGCCATCCGTCCTTCTCTGGCTTGGACACCCTGGGCAAGGACCAATCGTTCAGCCATCCCGGCCCCGACAAGTACCGGTTGCCGACATACCTGTCCGGCGCTCGCATAATCGGCGAGCGGCTCTTCATTTTATTGGATCTCCCGCAACCTGAGATCGTCGAGTTCGATTTTAACGGGGCCGAAATGAACCGTTATCGCGCGGCACTCCCGTCATTAGCAAAGGCGTACCGGGGTTTTGATGTTCGCCGGATAAACGGCCGATACGTATTCTGGCTGATTGCTTCTGATCGGCAAGATTCAGCTTCGCTCATCGAACTTGCGTCGTAGCGGCGTTAGACATAATTCTGCTGCGACGCTAAACATTCACGTAACCAATAAACAGAGGAGGAAAAGTATGAAGAAGTCTTGGATCGTCATCAGCCTGCTCGTGCTTTCACTGGGCGCGCTCACCGATGCCGCGTTTGGAGGAAAGACTGTATTTGCCTCGCTATTCTGCAACGATCTCCGTGGATGCTCAGGCGCAGTAGGGTGTCAGAACTCAGGATCGAAGAGCGGATGCACTATCACTTGTGATGATGGCAGCATCGTTACATGCGCCGCCGACACCAAGGGGGGCGGTGGCGAAGAGTAGTTGTTTGTTGATTGCGAGGAAGGACTAGCTTAGCTTAGCTAAGCTAGACAGCGTTGCGGGCACGAGTTCGCCGCGGGCCGAGTCTGGAGCTGAGGAGGTCGAACTCGATGGGTGGAGAAGTTGACAAACCATCAAAATCGCGCTTCGACTCGACTTCAGACGGAGCTCCGCGGCGAACCTGAAATATGGAATTCTCTCACTCTTCGGAGCGCTTCCCACACCGACGAGAACCGAAAGCCGCGGGCGTAATAAAGACAGGGGGCTACAGTGCGAAACGGCATATACAGAGCTTCCAGATGGATCAAGGCCTGGTCTTCGCTGGCTGCGGCTTTGATGACTCTTTCATACTGCGCCGCAAGCCCACAATCTTCTGGGGAAACACCAGACGCTAGTAAGCAGAACCAGGAACAAAAGAGTAAAGGAAAGACGGCTCAGCAGAACTCGCTCGCGAAACCGGAATCAAGCGCTCATCGATCGGCTGAAATCGAGCAGTTGGTTTTTCTCCTTGACCAGTTGAGCGACGAGGCGCGGCGTCTGCAGAACGAATCGATGAGGCCAAAGGTGATGGCTGAAATAGCCGACGCCTTCTGGAGCGTTGATGCGACCAAGTCAGCCGACTTGTTCACTTCAGCATTGGAAGCTGCTCTGGCTCTTAAGCCGGGAAAAGAGGCGAGCGAGGCGATTCGCGGGGTAATCGCTATGGCTGCAAGACGTGACGGCGCCCTCGGGGCTCGTCTCAATCAGCGCCTTACCGAGCAGCGACAGAAAGAGGGCCGTTCGGTTTCAGAAGCGGTTGGGGCGGCAATCGATCTTCTGAAGTACGATTCCGCTCGAGCAGCGCAACTCGCGGAAGCGGCCGCGCCATCGGGCCTGACGAACGATTCAGCGGCACATCTGATCTTCCAGCTTGCCGAACAGGATATTGTTGCAGCCGAAAAGGTCTATAGCGCCTATCTCAACAAGTGTGCCCTGAATGCCAACATTCCTCTGGGTCAGGTCCTCTGGCTGGCGGGGTTTGGTCTTGGATATGGCGAGGCATACGGCTTCTCGAACAACGATCCAGCCCGGTTTATGGGTTTCGGAGGGCGCAATGTCGGTGGACTCACCTCGAATCCTGCGCTGGCGCGGACATTCCTCGACCTCGCGCTTCGATCGGTGACCGACACGCTCAACCGCGCGAACAACTCGGCGGCCCCGGTCAGGTCCGCCCTGAGTGGGTTGGCGCTCTTCGCAACTACGTATCTGTTTCCAGAAGCCGCGCGATATCAATCAGAGCGATTGAGCGAGTGGAAGGTGCTAAACGACCAGGCCGTTGGAGGCGCTTCTGAAGCCCAGCAACAACAAGCCGCCGGGCAGATTCAGGTTGTGCTCAACAACAGGCTTATCGCTATGAAAAAGCGACAGTCTTCTGAGGCAAATTCGAGCGAGAGAATTGACGTAGCGATCGAACGGGGAGACAAAGCGCCTGAGGGTTGTGAACGAGACCGCGCATACGCCGAAGCGGCGATCTCGATAGCTTTCTCGAAGGAGAACATCCGAGCCCTGGGCGTCGCCGGAAAAATTAAGGATACATCCCTAAAGGAGAACGTTCATCAATATCTCTACTATGACCTCGCGTGTGCCGCGATCGAGAGAGGTGATTGGCAGACCGCGCAGGGATACGTTGAGCGAGTGTCAGCGAAAGATAATCGCACGCTTCTGTACGTGAAGCTTGCGCAATCGGCCGTCAACAGAAAGGACCGAACAAGGGCTAACGAGTGGCTCATTGAAACTCGGCGTCTCGCTGAGGGCGTCGCGGATTCCGAAGGCAAAGTCGCTACGCTGTTGGCCGCGGCCGCCGTGCTGGTGCAGTTCGATAGAATTCAGACTGAAGAGGTACTGAGGGAGGCCATCAAGGCATTAAACCGATCCGAAGCTGTTAACGTCGATAAGTTCTCAATCCTGCGCCAGATCGATCTCGCCTGTCAGAACGATGTGAAAGGCCGCTTCTTCGGAAACTCGGATCAAGCTGAACGTTTCAGCCTGTTGGACACAATGGCTCTGTTCTCCGCCTCTGATCGAGACGGTTCGATAATGCTGGCTCGGGGCATTCAGGAACCTGCCACGCGAGTTCGGACACTCACCGCGATCGTAAAAGCCCATCTCGCACATCAGGAAAGCGAGAAAAAAAGCGCTGTGAACTGAAAGTCCTGACTCGCGCCAGCGCATCTGTGTTACGTGGTGTCAAAACGCCCACAAAAACGAAGGGCCACGGTTCGGAGTGGCTTTGATTCGTTTTCGTGGAACTGACGGGACTCGAACCCGTGGCCTCCTGAATGCGAGTTCCCCAAGGAGCCAAATTCCTGCGATTCCTCAGCTTTCATTTAGGTTCCCCTACTCTATATTTTAGCCGCACCTCGCATCATATGTTTTCCCGCCTCTGCTCTCTTTTGATAGGCTGACCTTTGCAGGTTGCTGTCAGTGACTTCATCCACCACCGCCCATACCGGCACTCTAGGTCTCGCGAGCTACAGCCAACTCGTTAGGCTTCACATCAAACCGCAACTGGGACACCTGGCCCTTCGAAGCTCCGGCCGGAGCATGTCCAGACATTTCTTAACGACAGGCTCGCGCGCGGCGCCGTGAAGAAGAAAGAGACAGATCCGATAAAAGGGCTCGCCCCTCGCACCGTTCAGTATCTTCGAGCCGTTCTCCGGCGTGCCTTGGGGCAAGGCTCATAAGTGGGGCCTCGTCGCTCGCAACGTAGCTACCCTGGTTGATCCCCTGCGCACCGTCAAACCCGAGATACGACCCATGACCGTTGAGCAAACGAAGGCGTTCCTCACCAACTGCAAGAGGAACCGTCTTGAAGCTCTATTCACGGTTGCCCTTGCCATCGGACTACGTCAGCGCGAGGCGCTGGGCCTGCGGTGGGAAGATGTAGACTGGGAGGCAGGCGTTTTGCACGTTAGACACTCGTTGCAGCGTATCAATAAGAAGCTCGTGCTCAGTGAACTGAAGACCAAGAGTAGCCGTCGCGACTTACCCCTCATTGACGTGATTGCCGCCGGCCTGCGAGCGCACAGAAGCCGTCAACTTGAGGAAAGGCTCGCTGCGGGGAAGGACTGGCAGGAGAACGGGTTTGTCTTTACGACCAGGATCGGGACGCCGCTCGATGCACGCAACGTCGTGCGAAAGTATCACAAGGCGTTGACGGACGCGGGACTGGACCTTCGTTGATTTCACGATCTGCACCACGGCTGCGCGACTCTCCTGCTCGCTCAGGGTGTGCCCCTCAAGACAGTGTCAGATATTCTTGGTCACGTCAGATTAGCATCACCGCGGACATCTACGGCCACGTCGTATCCGAGACACACCGCATGGCCTTGGGAATGATGGACAAGGTCTTAGAGACAGATAAGTAATTGCTCGCGAATGCAATCTCTCGTCTTAGCCAAAGGGGATGCGCCACCTCCCTCCAGTGAAGGCTAAGCATAATAATCTGGAACGAGCCCGCCCGGCAGCGCGTGGGCCGCTTCTGGAAACATTGGCGCACCACGGGACGGATCGTAGAAACTAACGCCTGCCTTTGACATGCCTGAGAAGATCGGATCGGCTGCCACCCCGGGACACTCAAGCCACGTCTTCTGATTTGCTTCATACGCCAACAACCAATGTTGGCTTGAAAGTACATCGGGTTCGTTAACCACTGTTGCCCACAAACTCCGATCCAAGGTACCCGGAGGGAACAAATCGCGATAGTCTACATCTAGGGCTAAGAGAGCGACAATATCGTCATCCATCTTGCTTACGAGTTTCGCCGTTTCTTCACTCAGAGGCACCGACCACGCAAGCGCGCCCCACAACGCCCAGGCAACCTCGCTTCCTTCTGCTCGGGGCGCGTGTCGGTGGATCACGCTCTCGAAGGTCTCTGCGAGCGCAGTTTTGAAGACTGTGTGGCCACCAGCGTTTGCTACCAAGTGGAGAGTTCCCAAGGCCCCGGCCATCGTTGAAGGATCTGCACCTGCTGCGTTCAAGAGGCAGTTCTGAAAGGCACGCCATGCGTTGGCATGAACATCTAAGCTTCGCACCCGCCCGACTGTGTACCTAAGTACTGACTCATGCGGATGATCTTCAGCGAATTCGAAGGCCCGACTAAAAAGCGCCAATATATCATTTCGTTGTCCCTTAGGACTCGATGAATCGCGGAGGTTGAATCGGCCAAGATCTATAGCCCATTCATCGTCAAGAAGCTTCGGTAGTTCCTCAATCTTGGTCTTGCGTGGGTTAAGAATCAATTCGTACTCTGAAAGCAGACCTTGCAAAGCTGTGAGGACCGTTTCGGCGTCACTCAAAGTCGCGAACGATAGCTCGTAGTCGTCCACGTATCGGAAGCCCCGAAACAACGAACCGTAGTCTTTGATGAGGCACTTGTCCACGGCGGCCAAAAGCGTCTCGGCTAATAGTAACGAACTGTCCGGGCCGATGGGTATTCCGTGCGTCTGTCCCTCGTTCATAGCTGCGAGTGCGGCATCAACAACGGCACCCAAAAGAGGCATTCCCTTCTTTTTCTTGAGAGCAGCCTTACACACGCTCTTAGTGTGCAAAGCCCAAGGAATGGTGTGCGTATAAATAGTGGAATAGAATTCAGCAATGTCAGTCCGCAGGAGATAACGCGCTCCCCTTCTCCTCAGAGCGCGTAGGCGTGGGAGTTCACGGTAAGCGTACCGCGGCACGACCGCGCGAGGGCTGTTCTTCATGACATAGGGTCTAGTAAGCGAAACCCTGACCGCCCAGGTGTGATTTCTCAGCGCCTTCCAATTCGTCACCAATATCTCAGCGAGTTTGAAATATGACACCGGATTCGGGATTCTCAGGGGTCGCCGGAGACCCCCAGGTCTAGCGAGGTTGTGTCGTACAAGAGCGGTCCACCTGCCATCTGGCCAAGCAGTACCCGTGCCGACCGCATATGCAGCGAAGGACTCTGTGTGAAATACAGGTGGCAACTCGCGCGGGAAATAGCCCTTCCCAAGCAGAAGAGGAAGTGTTGGCGCTCTTGGTGGAGATTTTGCAGGGCCTATTACCGTAGCCATGTCGACACCTCACAGATGCGGACCGGATCGGATCGTCTGCTCCCTCAGAACTGCGAGTGAAGCCCCATCGTTTCAGACTCGGTTGCTGTCAAACCACTCAAAAACACGTCGGGCCACGCGCTCGCGTGACCCTAAATATTTGAATTTATTTGATGAGCCGTGCAGGGCTCGAACCTGCGACCCGCTGATTAAGAGTCAGCTGCTCTACCAACTGAGCTAACGGCCCGCGAGACTGGTTATTCTACTTAGATCTGCACTGTTGTCAATCCTGGCGCCGATACCTCCGATACATCCAGCAATACAAGAATGTATCTATACCCAATCTGTACCCAATCTATACCCAATCCGTACCCAATCCAGAGCATCTGCTCTCCCAAGACAAACACATCTCATTCTCTAAGACGCCGAAGAGTTACCAGCTTGCATCTCTCAAAGGAGGGCTTGGGGTTGTTGATTGGGAGGCCTCGTGCAAAAAACAAGCCCTCCGTGATCGACTCACCGGAGGGCTTCAATCGAAAAGAGCTTTTTTTAAGCTTAAAGATCTCTTCTTGAACTTACTGTTTGACCAGTACTTGGTTTGGCGCGGCCGATGCCGAGTTGCCGCCGATTCGGTTGCTTCCGTCGGAGGCGACAATTGCGCCCGCCGGAATCACGGCGATGCCTGCCGTATTATGGTAGATGCCGTTGTTGGCCACTCGAATGGTCGTTCCGCTTACGCTCGCATTCACGCCGTTGTTGTTGAAGGTGATCTGCGAATTCTCAACATTGATCACCGCAGACGCCGCAGACGCGAGAACGCCGTTGCTCGTGTTGGTGCTTATGTTCGAATTGTTGATCTGCATGAAGGTGCCGGCAGCGCCGACGTTAACACCGTTAACCATGCCTTCGAGACGAACTTTTTCAAGCGATGCTGTTGCGAAGCCGGTCGCGGCTACGGTCATCCTTACGCCTGTGTTGCATTCGGTGATGTCCGTGTCCTTAATGAAGGTCGTTCCGCCCGCTACCGGCAAAGCGATTTCGACTCCGTCTCCCGTGAAGCCCCAGATGTTGCAAGCTTCGACGGTGAGCTGTTTGCCTGAGAGAAATCTGATTCCATCCAGGCCTGTGCCCGCGCCGTTGATCTGCAGGTACTTCAAAACAATCTTATCAGTCGACGCCGCATTGATAATGATAGCGTTGGTTCCCGCGGCAAGAATTCCGGCGAGCGTCCCAGCACCGTTGATCGTGATCGATTTTGTAATCGTCACAGCTCCGAAGCCGCCGGGATCAAGCACAGAGATCTCGCCGCCAGCGGCTGTCTTTGAGATTGCGCCCGCGAAAGTCTTGCACGGCGCGGTGCGGCTGCAGGGATTCGCATCATCGCCTACTCCTGATACCCAGGTTCGCGTCGCCTGTGCATTGGCGAGCGTGCTGCACATCAGGCACACTATTGAAACGGCGAGAAGGTTTAACGTTAATCGGATCTTCCTCATTTACTAATCTCCTTTAGAATTAAAGTGCCAGGTCGCGAGTATTTTTTTCTCTCGTCCCCTATTTCTCTTTCGAACTTCCACTAACCCCATGGACGAAAAATCAAAGCGCGTACTTCGATAAAAATCCAAGAGCACTATAGAAAGAGCAGTAGAGCCGATTTCTCGGTTACCTACATTACGAGTGCCCACGCTTGATCTCCGTCTTCCTCCGCGAGGATAATGGATGCGCCCGAGATTCATTTCATTCGTACGCGCCCGAGCTTGTAATACGGGCGAGCGTATCCGGCCTTACCACTAGGGTGAATCACATGATTTTCCTTCGAATTCCTTGATATCCGCGAGTTCGGCTGATTCTGAAGCTGTAGTTTGGATCACCAGACCGGGTGGTGTTTTCCCTGCTCTTCAGACTCGACTCGCAGGTCCCGCGCTCCAGGTATTATTGCGTCATAGCCCAAAGGCGGTTCTCAGGACCCTGAGTTTCTCAAACGTAGGGCCAGACAATAGACCCTAAACAACCGCAAGTCAAGGAAAAAGAGCGTAGTTCTTTGGTAGTTCTCGATGCAGCGAAAAATCCGGCTTCTCGGCGATCGGGTTCGATTGAAGGCACGATAACAGCGGGCGTTGGTGGTAACCGCACGTTTCAACGGCGACTGGAATCACGAATTGAATATCCGACGCAGGAGGTCAGTGCTACCGGCAAGCCCCAGGGCAAGCATGACCTTGATACGGGCTTTCTGACCTGACAGGAAATCGGCGAAGATCACACCCATGTCCAGCAATCGTTTTCCACCTCCCTCATAACCGTAGCTCTGGTACACGCGTCCACCGAGGCAGCGCGATGTCAGCACAACGGGTATTTCTAACTCTAGAGCGCGCGCAATTCCCGGTACGATTTCCGGAGGAACATTACCTCGACCGAGCGCTTCGAGGACGATTCCTTTCGCGCCTGCTTCGATGCAGGAGTCGATCAACACGCGATCGACCCCGGATGCCAGTTTGAGCAGAAACACAGGCTCGGCAACCGCCTCTGCCGGAATTTGAAACCGCGCTGTACGAGGGCGGCGGATGATCACCGCGCCTTTGTCGATAACGCCGAGAGGTCCAAATTCAGGACTCTGAAACGAGTCGAATGATTCGGTGTGAGTTTTTGTAGCTTCCGCCGCCGATAGGATTACCTCGTTGAGCACGACCATCGTGCCCAAACCTCGCGCCATTTCCGAAGCGGCGGTCCTAGCGGCGGAGAGGATGTTGGAAGGCCCGTCATATCCCAGTTCCGAGCTGTTTCGCATCGCTCCCGTAAATACAACAGGCTTGTCGCTCGAGATAGTAAGATCGAAAAGGTAGGCAGTTTCCTCGAGAGTATCGGTGCCGTGAGTCACGACTACTCCGGCGATTTCATCGCGGGCGATCGTCGCCTTAACTTGAGCGGATAGCTCCATCATCCGTCGGGGGGTCATATGCGGCCCCGGAAATCTACCGAAATCGATGATCTCGTAATCGATTTCTTCAGCGAGTCCGCGGACATTCCGGATTATTTCATGGCCAGACAGCGCGGGAACCGCGGCGCCGACCTCCGGGTCGTACTTCATGGAGATGGTTCCGCCGGTGAAATAAATCGCGAGCTTTTTTTTCATGTTGTATTAGCGAACGAAGTATTGCCGAGCGAAGCGTCACAGAGGACCGAGCTGAGCCGCGCTCAGTTCGTCAATCCTGAGACCGCGATCTTGATTGCGTCGTCGACCTTATCGACGTTCGGCCCGCCTCCTTGTGCTAGATCGGGTTTGCCCCCGCCTTTTCCGCCCAACGTCGCGCACGCGGCGGAAAGGAGCTGCCCCATGTTGATATCGATGGAGGCGGATCGCGCGAATACGAGTCTCGCCATCCCCGGCTCCTTTGAGCCGAGCAAGGCGACAGCCGCTTCTCCTTCGATCAACCGATGCGCAAGCAGCCGCATCTCCTCCACGTCTCTTTGATCAAAGACCGCGGTGACGAGCTTAAAGCCATTAACGCTGTTTGCTGACGCTAAGAGCTCGGCGGCTTCGACGCGGGCGGTAATCTCGGTCAGTTCGCGAATTCGTTTTCGCTGCGACTTGCCTTCCTGAACTAAGCGCGCGACGGCTTCGGCCGATTCTTCGCGTTCGACGCTCAGCATCTTTGCCACGCTTAAAGCGGTCCGGTTCGCGAGCCGATAATCGCGCAATGCGCGGCCTCCGCACAGAAACTCGACGCGGGTCAAACGCTTCGCTCGTTCGAATGACTTGATCGTAATGAGGCCGATTTCTCCGGTTCTATTTGCGTGAGTTCCGCCGCAAGGCGACCAGTCGAAATCCTCGACCTCTATAACACGAATCATTCCCTGCACCGCGCTTTCTTTTCGCAGTGGAAGCCGCGCCGCTTCGTCTTCATCAACCAGATGAACGCGCATCGGCCGATTTTCAAAAACGATCCGATTGGCGCGTTCTTCAGCGGCGCGCATATGCTCGTCGGCAGGCGAATCGAGAGCGATGTCAATGGTAGAGCTGACAGATCCGAGATGAAACGAGCGAGTTTCCGCGCCGCAGGCTTCAAGAAACGACTGAGAGAGAATGTGCTGCCCGCTGTGTTGTTGAAGATGGTCGCGTCTGCGATCCGCATCCACAAGACCGTGGAGACGGTTTCCGACCGCCAATCCGGCAGCATTATTTACAACGTGAAGGATGGTTCCTTCGTCCGTCTCGCTTACGTCAATTACCTGGAGACCGTCGAGCGTGCCCGTATCGTGAGGCTGACCCCCGCCAGTTGGGTAAAATGCTGTTCGGTCAAGGACGACATGAAAAGAATCGTCGACGGGACGAATGTCGAGGACGGCTGCGTCGAATTCGAGGAGGGCCGAGTCGGTGAAATAGAGTCGTTCGGTGTGCAATCGAGTATTCTCTTGAATGGCAAAACTAGCGTCGTATCAGGCTTCCTGAAGCTGGCCGTCGGGCGCGACGAAGCGCGGCTTGGGTTCCGCCTGCAGTACGCGAGTGCCGGGCGCTACAGACTCGGTCAGCCACACGTTCCCTCCGATTACGCTGCCCTCGCCGATGATCGTATCGCCGCCCAGTATGGTCGCCCCGGCATAGATGATCACGTTGTCTTCGAGAGTCGGGTGCCGTTTGACTCCTCGAATCAGCCTGCCTTTTTCGTCCTTTGGAAAAGATAATGCTCCCAGTGTCACTCCTTGATAGAGCTTTACGTAACTGCCGATTATGGTCGTCTCGCCGATGACCACTCCGGTACCGTGATCTATAAAAAAACTGCCGCCGATTTGAGCGCCCGGATGAATGTCGATGCCGGTTCGCGCATGAGCAAGCTCCGTCAACATCCTGGGCAGCAGCGGAACGCCCAGTCTCTCCAGTTCGTGCGCGGCGCGATAAGCAGTGATGGCATAAGTAGCCGGATAGCTCAGGATGATTTCATCAAATGATTTGGCGGCCGGATCGCCGTCGTAAGCCGCCTGAATATCCTTGGCAAGCCTTCCACGAAGCTCGGGTATGCCTTCAAGGAATGAATATGTACACTCTTCGGCAACGGAGTCGCAGTCATCGCACAACTCGCCATCCATCTCCTTCGTATGACGGAGGCTTTTGAGAATCTGGTCGCGCAGTTGTTCGAAAATCCATCCGATCCGCTCCTGAACCCTGTAGAAAATTCCTTGATGAGTGACGCCGCCGGCGCTGTAGTAGCCGGGATAAATGACTTCTTCAATCGCCTCCATGATTCCGGCGGCTTCTTCGCGAGATGGAAGCGGCCTTTGATCGAGGCGATCTATGCGGGGGCTCGCGCCGTCATACGAAGCAACGATGCGATCCATAATGTTCGCGAGCCTGTTTCGCTGCATTCCGATCACTCTGCTATCCATGAGGCGTCGTTATTATTCAGCCTTTCTGATATGTATGAGGCCTTCGTATGTTGAAGCTCGGTATTTTCAAAGTCAAGGAGCTTACCGTATAGCTCTCTCGACGACCAGTCCTATGGAATTACAATCCATCTGGCCCTCCTCAGCAATGCCTCATCCGGGGTTTCGAATCTCCTTTTCAGGTTTTCAAGGGTTACCTCTTCTCAACCGGACAACACAGGCGAAGAACTGCTCCAAAGTACGTTCGACCTCGCTCCTGAAGTTAAACTAGATCCGCACCATAAGAAGACGCTTTCAATTCCTCTCCTGGCTTTTATGGGGGAGCCGTACGCGTTGACGGTTAGAGTACTCGGAGTGAGATTTATGGACGGAACTGTTTGGGGTTCCTATCCCTTGGGACCACCCGCGGGCCTGCGAGGAGGGAAACTGCAAAATGATGCGGTTGACTCAGAGCCTGTCATGCTCAATCACACACGGCCAATGTACACCGAAGAAGCCCGGGCGAATAAGGTGATGGGTGAGATGTCGCTTTCGATTCTCGTAGGCGCGGATGGCGTGGTGAAGGCGGTGAAAGTGAGAAACGGCTTCCTGACGGCCTTACGCGGGAGGCGCAACGCTCCGTCATGACACTCAAGTTCAAGCCCGCGATGCGCGGTGGGAGTCCAGTCGACTACGGGATGAACATCGAGTTGTCATTCTCGTTGAGATAGGCGCGGCAATTAACAGTAGCCGGAAAGGCGCTTGATCCATTTCGAGCCTATCTTATGCTTTGCACCTCTCGAGCTCCTGTTGCTGTTCGTTCCAGCGCCAGATTGGACTTCCTGATTTCAGGTGAACGCCGCCGAGCCACATATTGATTGAGTTGATGTCCAGGTAATCCGCTTGATTCGCAAGAACTGCTCCTCCGTCATCCGTGATAGTGATTGAGGCATCTTTTGGGATTTCAGAGCTGATGATTCCGCTGATGTTGAGCAACGGCCGGTCTACTGTGCTTAGCCGCCTTATGTCATTCCAGAACTGAGCGTCGCCGAATCCGTATATGGGTTCCGCATCCCAAAAACCTCGAAACAGGTGGCCGAAGCTTGCGGCGCCCGCGGCTACGAGGTTGAGCGCGGTCGCTTCAACTCGGCCCAGACCGTTTTCTACCGACGGGAATCTCGCGAGGTGGCGCATCAACGCGGCTTTCAGAAATGGAAGGGACGAGGTATCGGCTGTCAGAAGAGATTCAATAGCGGTTGGATCCGGAGAGCAGTACGCTCGCCACGCAGCGGCTCCGATCTTCAGTACCTCCTCGGTGATTTCGGAGCGTGCGGGGAAGAGCGTTTCCAGCTCGGCGGCGGTCAGCTCGCCGAGTCCGCGAAATTGACTCTTGCCGGAAAAGCGGTCTATGCAGACGAGGCTGAGTCGATTACCGGCCCGATTTTCCGCGAACCAGCCAAGCAAACTGATTAGATTGATCTGACAGAATAGATCGTGCTCGAACCATAGAACGACTTCATCATAGCTCGCGGAATCGCGCAGCGATCGCTCCAAGTGCTCGCTCTCTCGTTTTGCATCGGCAAGGCTGATACCGTACGCCTCTGAAAGATGCTGAGCTCGCACTTGAACCAGATCCTCCGACCGGAGGCCGGCCGGAGTTGGGCCTGCGACGAGTGCTTCGGTCCAGGCGGCCTGATCACCGTCCAGGGTCGTCTGCTCCAGAGTACTTGAAGTAGAGCCGCCGTTCGTTATATGAAACATCGTCACCTATCAAATCTCCTCTCGCTATCTGATGAAGTCGCCCTTGAAAGTATATCAGTACGAAAAAAGATGGTGACCATTTTCGCAGAGCCGGAGCATTGATTCGAGCCGCTCAGTTTGATAGTGTCAGGCATCCGTTATGCGGAGGCACCTGCCGGAATGCACAGCCGGCGCCGCAAAAGGACATCATCAATAGGCGGGATCGTTGGAGAGGCGCGGTTTTGTAGGCGCGCTGAACCCTGTAAACGGCTCGCATCTATCACATTTTGGGTACATTTTTGGGAGGTCCTGATGAATACGAATCCGAAAGCTCCGCCTCGATTGTTGAGAGGCGGTTTTAAGGCATATCTGAGCGTGCTGCTTACGCTCTTGTTCATCATTAGCAACGTACCGGCGCAATCCGGAACGTCCTCAATCAACGGCAACGTCACCGATCCTCAGGGCAAGGCAGTTGCCGGTGCTACAGTCAAACTCAAGAACGATGCTACGAATTTCTCGCGAGTTCAAACAACCAACGAAAGCGGGGGTTACACCTTTACGGGAATACCGCCGGGAAACTACGTAGTTGAGGCGGAGGCGGCGGGCTTCAAAAAGAGAGTGGTAAACGCCGTCAAAGCGCTCGTCGACAAGCCGGCCGAGATCGATCTTCAGCTCGAGGTGGGCGACGTCTCGGAATCCGTAACCGTATCGGCCGGAAGCTCAGAGACGTTGATGAATACCCAGGACGCCAGCATCGGCAATAACTTCATCAATCAGCAGATTGTGCAACTGCCGCTCGAGTCGCGGAACGTCGTACAACTGCTCAGCCTTCAACCGGGCGTAACTCCATCCGGCTACGTAACCGGCTCACGCGCCGATCAGGCGAACGTCACTCTCGACGGCGTGGACGTTAACGAACAACAGACCGGTCTGGACATCGTCGATCAACTCGCGTTTGGCCGGGATACGGCATTCGCGAGCGTTCTGCGAGTCACTCCGGACTCGATTCAGGAATTCCGCGTGACCGTGACGAATCCGAATGCGTCACAAGGGCGTTCTTCGGGAGCGCAGATTTCGTTGATCACCAAAGGCGGCACAAACGCCTTCCACGGATCGCTGTACGAGTTTCACCGCAATACCGTTACTACCGCGAATGATTTCTTCAACAATCGCAGCGGCGTCGAACGGCCTTCGTTGATTCGAAACCTGTTCGGCGGCTCGATCGGCGGTCCTATAAAGAAGGACAAGCTCTTTTTCTTTTTCACCTACGAAGGCAGGCGTGACGCAACTCAGACCAGCGTTGTTCAGACCGTGCCGCTGGCCAGCCTCGGACGCGGCGAAGTCGCGTTTCCAAACTCGTCGGGCGGCGTAACCAGATTGTCCGCCGCTCAGGTAAACAGCCTGTTTCCCGCTGTAGGAATCAATCCGGCCGCAATTGCGGTTCTTGCGGATGCGGCGACCCGTTATCCCGCCAACGACAACTCTGCCGGCGACGGGTTCAATACTGGCGGATTCCGCTTCAACGCTCCAACGCCGCTCAGGTGGAACACGAACATCGTCAGGCTGGATTACAGTCTCAATCAGAACCATCTGCTCTTTCTGCGGGGCAACTATCAGCAAGATCGAATCTCGGGCGCGCCCGCTTTTCCGGACACGCCGATCCCGGTTTTGCTGACTCATCCAGTAGGGATCGCCGCGGGAGACACCTGGACGATCAACAGCAAACTCGTGAACAACTTCCGGTATGGATTGACTCGCGAGTCATTCACCAACGTGGGCGACTCGACCGCCAACGACGTCAACTTCCGTTTCGTCTTCGATCCACGGATACCGTCCTACACGCTCTCGCGCATTACACCGGTTCACAATTTCACCGACGATCTGTCGTGGATCAAGGGCTCTCACAGCCTGCAGTTCGGGACCAACATTCGCTTGATTCAGAATCGCCGCCAGACATTCGGCAATTCGTTCGATCAGGCCGTGATCAATCCATCGTTCTATGATTTTTCAGGAGCGGTGCTCACCGATCCGATATCCGGAATAGCTGATGGGTTCGATTCAGCGGTTAGAACGGCGGTCGCATCCGTGATCGGCCGGTTCTCACAGTATTCCGCTAATTTCAATTTCGCCCGCGACGGCAGCGTTCTGCCGGTCGGCTCGGGAATTGACCGCAACTTCGCGACTCAGGAATACGACGGGTACGTCCAGGACGTGTGGCGAGCGAAGCAGAACCTCACGCTGACGCTCGGCTTACGTTATGGCGTCAGCCGCCCCGTGTATGAGACAAACGGCTTGCAGGTTAAGCCGACCACGAGTCTGAACAATTATTTCGAGCAGAGAAAGGCCAGCGCCGCCGCTGGAATGCCGTTCAATGACCCGATCACGGTTGATCTCGCGGGACCGGCCAACGGTCGCCCTGGTTACTATCCATGGGATCTGAATAACCTCCAGCCCCGTATCTCGCTTGCCTGGTCTCCGTCGTTCAAGACAGGGTTCCTGCACAAGCTGTTCGGCAACGAGGGCGATTCGGTAATCCGGGGCGGATTTGCGATGATCAACGACCACATAGGTCAGCAGTTGGCCGTGCAGTTCGATCTCAACAGCACGCTGGGATTCTCTTCCAATCAGACGATTGCGGCCAATACTTTCAACGTCACGGATCGGCCGGGCCCGCGATTCACGAACTTCGGCCAGAACGTCCGCACGTTCCCCGGTATCAGCGTTCCTGGACAACTCATCTTCCCGCTGGTCACTCCCGCGGATGAGGCTCAGCGCATCGAGTCATCTCTTGACGATAAGATCACGACGCCGACGCATTACAGTTGGAACGTGTCGTTCGGTCGCAAGCTGCCGGCGGGTCTCTTCGTCGAGGCCGCCTACATCGGAAGGAAGGCCAGAAACCTGCTCGCCACGCGCGACATCATGGCGCTCAATGATCTGGTCGATTCGAAGTCCGGAGTCGATTGGTATCACGCGGCCGGGATGCTGACTGATCTCCGCGCGGCGAACACTCCGATCTCGAAGGTGAAGAACATCCCATACTTCCAGAACCTGTTTCCACATCTTGCGGACAATCTCGGTCTCGATCCGAGTTTGTCCTCTACCCAGGCTGCTTACCAGTTGGTCGCCCGTGACGGGGTCGGTGGGTTTGATATTGTCGACTACACGTTTCTGCAGGTGATACTGGACGATGTTGGAATAGTTCCGAACCTGTTCTTCCAGCCGCAATACGCTGCGTTGGCTACTTTCAGCACGGTCGCCAGCTCGGATTATCACGCTGGAACGCTTTCCATTCGCGAGCGCTACAAAGACCAGTTGTCGATCGACTTCAATTACACGTTATCGAAATCCATTGACGACGCGTCGGGTTTGCAGAACAGCAACGTGTATGGCGCCGCGTTTATACTGAATCCGCTTCGGCCGCATGACAACCGGGCCATTTCGGACTTCGACATAAGGCATATCATCAACGCCAGCAGCGTGTGGCAGCTTCCGGTCGGCCGCGGCAAGCACTTCCTCAATAAGATTCCGGGACTCGCCGAAGGTCTGCTGGGAGGCTGGCAGTTGACGAGCATATTCAGGTGGAATTCGGGACTGCCGGTTCAGACGCCTTTCGACGACTCGCGCTGGGCGACTAACTGGAACGTCCAGAGCAACGCCGTTCGCATCGCTTCGATCCAGACTTCACCGACTCGCGGCGGGGCGGCGGCGCCGAATCTGTTCTCGGATCCGCTAACCGCCTATCGAAGCTTCCGGAACGCGCGCGCGGGCGAGACTGGCGACCGCAACGTGCTCCGGCTTCCGGGCTACGTTTCAATGGATATGGGACTGGGCAAGTCGTTCACGATGCCTTACAACGAGAACCATAAGCTCCAGTTCCGATGGGAAGTATTCAACCTGACGAATACGCAGCGGCTGACGCTTGGCCCGGTGACCAGGGACAATCTGGGGATCGGCGAAGATGCGCAGCTCGGAACACCCGGCCCTGCATTCGGCAACCTGAGCCAGATTCAAGGTACGCCTCGAGTGATGCAGTTTGCTTTGAGGTACTCGTTCTAAAACTGTGTATTAGCTTTGCGGTTTCGAAATCGCAAAAATGGATGGGCGGCCTTTGGGGGCCGCCCATTTTCTTTGAATCAGATTGGTCTTAGTTAAGAGGGGAGGCCATGGACTCCCTGCTACATTGAATTTATGACGCGCCTTGACGCCCGTTTTATGAGACGGTACACGGGATAGCTTAAGGCAAGCGCTCCAAGTGCGTACTTCGTATTGCCCAGGTCCGCTTTTATCGCGCCGGCAAGAAAAAAGACCGATCCTATCAGCGCGGCTCCAGTAGTCCAGGGATAGCCCCACGCTCGATACGGCCGCGGCCGATTCGGTTCTTTGCGCCGCAGCACGAAGAGCGACAGGAATGTAACCGTGTAGTTGGTAACGAAGAAGAAAGCCAGCACCGCCGTCACCTGTTCAAAGGTCCCGCTGAGCACGAATACGACCGCGACGCCGGCGCTCATAAACAAAGCAAGCGCCGGTGTACCTCCCGGATTAACCTCGGCGGCGCGGCGCCAGAACAAACCATCGCGGCTCATAGCGAATAACACTCGCGTAGCCATTAAATGAAATGCGTTTATGCCGCTCAGCATCGATACAATGGTTATTGTTCTGAAAATTGTATCCCCTCGCGCGCCAAAGACCGCTTCCGCTGCCTTGCCCAGGGCAAGATCTTCGCCCGCGATCGAAGACAAAGGAAGAATGTAGAGAATGGCCGCGTTCACGAGTAGATATATCACAATGATAGCCGCGACTCCGCCAAACAGAGCGCGGGGCACATTCCGTCCCGGATCACGCACTTCTTCCGAAAAATATATGACGCCGGTCCAGCCGTCATATGTATAAACAACAGCCTGAAGCGCAATGATGATCGCTACAAATAAAGCAAGCCCGCTGGGAGACGCAGGCTGAGGCGCTGCCTCCGAGCTTGCCCCTCTCGAGCCGACAATAAAACAGGCGGCGACGAGAGCGATGAACGACATGGTCTTGAGTACGCCGGTCACGTTCTGGATGCTGCTTCCCCACTTGATCCCTCGCCATTGAAGCAACGCGAAACCGAGAACGATCGCCAGCGCTATCGATACTCTCAATGCCGCCAGCCTTGGGAAGAGATGGCCGGTGTATTCGGCTATTGTGATCGATACCGCCGCCGTAGTGCCGCAGGTAGAAATCCAGTCGCTCCATCCGACGATGAAACCCGCGTAATCGCCGAGGGCGTGATGAGCGAATACATATTGTCCGCCCGAGCGCGAAATCGTTGCGCCAAGCTCGGCTACCGAAATCGCGCCAAGTAATGCGTAGAGCCCTCCCAGCAACCAGACCACAATAAAGAGCCACGTGGAGTTGAGGTGAGCGGCGACCTCACCCGGCGTTCGTAAAATTCCGGCCGCGATCGTATTTCCAACAATGACCGCCAGGCCGAACCCAACGCCAAGCACGCTGAGCAGGCGTCCGCGATCTGATGTTTTTCCTGTGCTCTCCGTAGGTGTTCTCCTCCGGAGACGCACTCTATCATCAAATAGAATGAGTGAACGAACTGTGATTGTGTTCGCGATAAGCTGCGAATTTAAATTGGCAGGTAACGTCCAAATGTCACGTACTCAAACTCCCCTCAAACTCCTCTGGCAAGGCATCGACGCCTTGAGTTACCTTACATGAATCCAGGAGACTACTTGAACTTAGACTATTTCCATCCAGCTACTCGGAACTGGTTTGAAAAGCATTTTTCAGCGCCGACCGAACCTCAATCACGCGCCTGGCCCGCAATAAAAGAAGGCCGGCACGTACTTATCGCCGCACCTACCGGATCAGGTAAAACGCTGTCGGCGTTCTTATCCGCCATCGACGATCTTGTTCGACAAGGGCTCGATACCGGACTCGAGGATGTGACGCAAGTTGTTTATGTCTCACCCCTCAAAGCGCTCAGCAACGACATTCAAAAGAACCTGCAAGAGCCTCTCGAGGGAATAAGAGAAGAGCTGAAAAAGCTCGGGCTTCCCGACATCGGCATTCGTACCCTGGTGCGAACCGGAGACACCAGCTCGGCCGACCGCGCGCGAATGATCAAGCGTCCTCCCCACATCGCGGTGACCACTCCAGAGTCGCTTTATATTTTGTTGACCAGCGAAGGCGGCAGACGAATGCTGCGAAATGCCCGCACCGTCATCGTGGATGAAATACACGCGCTGGCCAATAACAAGAGAGGGTCTCACCTCGCGCTCTCGATGGAGCGGCTCGACGCGCTCACGGGCGGGAAGCTTGTTCGAATAGGTCTATCCGCAACTCAACAGCCGATAGAAGAAGTAGCAAGGTTCCTGATCGGAACGAACTTCATCGACGAAGGCGGAACGCCGGACTGCACGATCATCGACACCGGGCATAGGCGCAACCTTGATCTGGCCATCGAAGTCCCGGGCTCCCCTCTCGAAGCCGTCATCTCGGGCGAAGTATGGGAAGAAATATACGAGAGAGTCTCGACCCTGATCGTGCAGCATAAGACTACGCTCATCTTCGTCAACACTCGGCGAATGGCTGAGCGAGTCGCCCGCCATCTGGGTGAACGAGTAGGCGATGAGAATGTCACGTCGCATCACGGCAGCCTTTCGCGCGAGCGCCGCCTGCAGGCCGAGCAGCGGCTCAAGTCGGGCGACCTGCGCGCCCTGGTCGCGACGGCCTCGATGGAGCTTGGCATCGACATTGGATCAGTCGATTTAGTCTGTCAGCTTGGGTCCACGCGATCGATCTCGGCGCTGCTTCAACGCGTGGGACGAAGCGGCCATTGGATTGGAGGCTCTCCAAAAGGCCGCGTGTTTCCCACAACTCGTGACGAGCTGATCGAATGCGCGGCTCTGTTCGATTCCGTGAGGAGAGGAGAGCTGGATCGGCTGTGTATTCCCGAGAAACCGCTCGACGTACTCGCTCAGCAGCTCACCGCCGCCGTTGCCTGCGATGAATGGACTGAGGACAACCTGTTCAACCTGATTCGCGGAGCTTATCCGTATCGTCATCTGACTCGCGAGGAATTCGACTCGATTGTGAAGATGCTGGCGGAAGGGTTCACCACGCGGCGCGGACGTCACGGGGCCCTGATTCATTACGACGGGATAAACCACAGACTGCGCGAGCGCCGCGGATCGCGATTGATTGCCATAACAAACGGCGGCGCGATTCCAGATAACGCCGACTACGACGTGATTCTGGAACCAGGCGAGACCTTCATCGGAACGGTCAACGAGGACTTTGCAGTCGAAAGCCTTCAGGGCGACATCTTTCAACTGGGCAATGCCTCCTGGCGCATAACCAGAGTCGAACGAGGGAAGGTTCGCGTAGAAGACGCGCACGGCCAGCCTCCTACCATGCCGTTCTGGCTCGGCGAAGCGAACTCGCGCACGAAAGAACTATCCGCATCGGTATCGCGCCTGCGGTCTGAAGCGGCTTCCCTCATCGGAACCGAAGCCGCGCCGGATTCCATCTACGGCAGCGCCGCTCTTGCATGGCTCGTCGAAGACGTCGGCATCGCGCAGGCAGCGGCCGAACAGATCGTCGAGTACCTTGCGATGACAAGGGTCGCTCTCGGAGTGATGCCATCCCAGCAAACCATAGTGTTCGAGCGCTTCTTTGATGAAACCGGCGGAACTCAATTAGTGATCCATTCGCCTTTTGGGAGCAGATTGAATCGGGCGTGGGGGCTCGCGTTGCGCAAGCGCTTCTGCCGCAAATTCAACTTCGAGCTGCAGGCCGCCGCAACCGAAGATTCGATAGTGCTGTCGTTTGGCGCAACCCACAGTTTTCCCATCGAAGATGTATTTGGATATCTGCGATCGACCTCGGTTCGCGAAGTTCTAATACAAGCGCTGCTGGCCGCACCGATGTTCACGACGAGATGGCGCTGGGTAGCGAACCGCGCGCTGGCCGTGTTGCGAAGGCGCGGCGGCAAAAAGATTCCAGCTCAATTCCAGCGCATCGACGCGGAAGATCTGCTCGCGGTTGTGTTCCCGGATCAGCTCGCGTGCGCCGAAAACATCTCCGGCAATCGCGAGATTCCCGATCACCCGCTGGTCAATCAGGCGATTCGAGACTGCCTGGAAGAAGCGATGGACATAGATAGCCTCGAGGCTCTGCTTGCTTCCATCGAACGCGGAGAGATCGAGCTGCTCGCCCGAGAAATGACCGAGCCTTCGCCGCTTGCCCAGGAGATATTGAACGCCCGCCCGTATGCCTACCTGGATGACGCACCTCTGGAAGAGCGGCGAACTCAAGCGGTCATGAGCCGCAGGTGGAGCGGCGTGGATAGCGCGAGCGATCTCGGCACGCTCGATCAGTCCGCAATCGATCGCGTTCGGGACGAAGCGTGGCCGCTCGTGGAGAACGCCGACGAGCTACACGACGCGCTAATGCAACTCGGCTTCATAACAGAAGAGGAAGGCCGGCTCGGAGCGGCGCTTGTGACTCCGGATGAAACGGGCGGCGGATGGCAAGGCTGCCTGGATCAGCTCGTCGTCGACCGCCGCGCGCTTGTGATTGAAGGCGGCAACCATCGGCCATTGTGGATTGCCGCCGAGCGCGAGCCGCAGATCAAAAGAGCCTTTGATGGATCGAGCGAGGACTTGCGCGAAGTTCTGCGCGGCCGGCTGGAAGGCATCGGCCCTACCACGTTGGAAGCGATAGCAGCTTCAGCGGGCCTCGCGACAGGTGATGTCGACATAGCGCTCGCAGCGTTGGAAGCGGAAGGGTTCGTCATGCGCGGCCGGTTCACGCCCGGAGTCGACACGCTCGAGTGGTGTGTTAGAAGGCTGCTCGCGAGAATTCACGGTTATACGCTGAACCGATTGCGAAAAGAGGTCGAGCCGGTTTCATCAGCCGATTTCATGCGGTTCCTTTTCGATTGGCAGCGAGCAAGCGAGGAAAACCACGCGGATGGACAGGAAGGGCTCGCCGCCGTGCTGGAACAACTCGAAGGGTTCGAAGCGCCTGCCGCGGCCTGGGAAGGCGAGATTCTGCCCGGGCGAATGCCGGACTACGATCCAACGTGGCTTGACGCGTTGTGTTTGTCGGGCCGGATCATTTGGTCGAGGCTCACGCCGCCCAAGCCGGGTCCCGAACGCGGTCGAGCCGGTCCAATCAAAACGACGCCGATCACGCTTCTACAGCGAAAGAACGCGGCTAACTGGAATAAGAGTTTTCCGATTGCCACTCGGGACGAGATCAAGCTGTCAGCTCTCGCCGAGCCCGTTCTCGATCATCTCGGCAAACACGGCGCAAGCTTCTTCAATGATCTTGTAGAAGGAAGCAGGCTGCTGCCCGCTCAGGTCGAAGACGCGCTTGGCGAACTGGTCGCCTTCGGCCTTGTGACCGCCGATAGCTTCACGGGTTTGCGAGCCTTGCTTACGCCATCCAACAAGCGGCTTAGCTCAAGCTCCGGTCGTAAGAGATCCCACGCTCCGTTTGGGATGGAGCATGCGGGTCGTTGGTCTCTGTTGAGGAAAGAGACGTTCGAGGCGACGCGAGGGCCGGTGAGTGGAAACGCGAAATCTCCGAGCTATCCGGGTTACGATCCCGAATCGATCGAAACAATAGCGCGAACGCTGCTCAAGCGCTGGGGAGTTATATTCCGAAAGCTGCTCGATCGAGAGGGCCTTTCGCTTCCGTGGCGAGAGCTGATCAGGGTCTATCGCCGATTGGAGGCCCGAGGCGAGATACGAGGCGGCCGGTTCGTCGGAGGCCACTCGGGTGAGCAGTACGCGCTGCCGGAAGCGGTCGGCATGCTTCGCAGCATTAGGCGGTCGGCTCCATCGGGTCTGCTTGTTTCCGTTAGCGCAGCCGATCCCCTCAATCTGGTTGGATTGATCACGCCCGGAGATCGGGTCACTTCCGCATCCGCGAACAGAGTCCTTTACCGCGACGGCGAGGCGATCGCAATACTGGAGTCAAAGGAGATCAGATTCCTGACCCAGTTAGAACCGGCCTCGGAATGGAAAGCACGTAACGCGCTTGTGCAACGCCACATCCCGCCCGAATTGCGTGCTTATCTTGGGTATTCAGCCTGAGGGCTCAGTTCTTTCCCACGGCCTTTGCTTCGCATCGGGGGCTGCGCTACGCTGACCCCCCCGCTATTGACGCGGTTCCCTTTCAGGAACAAGTTGAAGATATTCAAATTCCTGCGCTCGTTCGGGAAACAAATCCTGCTTCGCACCGGGGGCTGCGCTGCGCTGGCCCCCTGCTATTGACCCACGACCTCGTTATCCCGCGGGCGGTTTGCGCAGACTCGCGCTGTTCACATCCAGCGAGCCTATCGGAATGACTTCCACCGATTGAAATCGCTTCCGAAGATCTTCGATGAAGAGCTTTGAATCTCCGACGACAACGATGCTCGTGTTCTTGGGATCGATGTGCGCGGAAGCGAATTGCCGGACGTCGCTCGGAGTCACCGACGAAACGCTATTCACATAGCCGTTGATTTGATCGAGAGGGATGCCGTGCAGCGCGAGCGCCGCGCATTGCTCGACTATTCCATCCGCTGTTTCCAACCGGCGGCCGAAGCTCCCGATCAACACCGCTTTGCGAGGCGTTAACTCCGATTCAGGGGTAGGCTCGCTCGAAAGCCGCGCCATCTCCCCAATGATCAATGAAGCCACTTCCGGCCCCGACTCATTCTTCGTCTGAGTCGATGCTACAAACCAGCCTCCATTGCGGTGAAGAACGAGGCTGCTGTTGGCGCCGTAGCTGAGCCCTCGTTTAATCCTGATCTCCTGGTTCAAGCGCGCTGAATACCCGCCGCCAAGAACCGTGTTCGCGACTATTCCGCGGAAATAGTCCGGATCGGTTCGCTTGATACCGGCGTGAACCGCAAACACAGCCGCTTGACCCGAGTCCGGCATATCGATCACGACTACGCGCGGCTTCGAATTGGCAGCCGCGGATGCTGCTGAAACCTCGATCGGCGCCTGCGGTTTTGCCCAGTCTCCGAAACGGCTTTCGGCAATCTTGAATGCCGCGTCCGCCTTGATGTCGCCGCCTATGACCAGAATCGCGTTGTCGGGCCGGTAGAACTTCGAGTGAAGCTGAACGATGTCCGCGCGTTTGATTCGAGCAAGCGATTCCGACGTGCCTGAAAGAGGATGGCCGTAGGGCGAATCCCCAAAAATGAGCCGCGCGGCCGCGTAGTTCGCAATCGAGCTTGGCTGCGTGAGCGAAACTCCGTAGGCATCGACATACTGCTGGCGAAGGCGTTCGATTTCATCTTCTTTGAATGCAGGATTGCGAATTACATCCGCAAGGATCTCCATTGCCGCGCCGAATTTCGGCGATAGCACATTCACGGCCACCTGTGAGTAATCCCACGCCGCGCCGGAGTTGAGCGTTCCTCCCAGCGCTTCGATCGCTCGCGCGATCTCGGGAGCGCTTCGCGTGCCGGTTCCCTTGTCCAGCAATGACGCTGTCATATCCGCCGCTCCGCTTAAGGCCGCGGGATCGATCTCACCGCCGCTCTTTATTACTAACTGGGCGGAAACAAGCGGCATGTTCGCGAACTCGATCACGATTACGCGAAGCCCGTTTTTGAGAGTCCTTTCGACCGGCTTTGGTATGTTCGCCGACCGCGGCGGCCCCGGCGCTGGAGGCGTTTCCTGAGCCCGCGTGAATGGCGCGACCGCAAGAACGACGGCGAGGCTAGCGGCGAAAATGGAGGCGCGTCGAATAAGGATATTTGCTCCGATGTTCATATTCATCTCCGGCCCTCCGATTCGGCGAGACCACCGCCGGCCGGTTTTGAACCGGTGCGCGCCGCCTCCGACAGATAGTGAATCACCACTCGGCTTGAGTCAGTAAAGCGCTGCATGGCCTTTTGAACATCCGCCGCCGTGACCGCATCGATTTCCTCAATCACCGTGTTCACGCGCTTAACATCGCCCAGCAGAACTGCCGCTGTTCCGAGCGCGCTTGCCTTGCCGTAATTGGTCTCGCGCTGGCGAAGCTGTGAAGCGATGATCTGATTCTTCGCCTTCTCGAGCTCGGCGGCGCCGACCGGTTGCTGCTGCAGCCGTTTTACTTCAGCCGCCAATGATTGCTCCACCTCCTCGGGCTTCTTTCCACTGGCGAGAATCGCCCCGACATAAAATTGCCCCGCATCCTGCAAGAGGTTTGAGGTTGCGAAGGTTTGCTGCGCCGATTGTTGCTCGTAGACAAGCGCCTGATACAGCCGCGAAGAAGCGCCCGCGCTCAGGATCGATTCGGCGACTGCAAGAGCCGGAGCCTCGGCGCTCGAGATCGGCGGCGCTGGATAAGAGATAATTACCGCGGGAAGCGGAACGTTCGGCGCATACTCCACGAATCGCTGTTCGGATGTTCGCGGAGTCTCCTTGATCGTGACTCGCGGCATTGGCGTCGAGGGCCGGGACAATCTTCCAAGGTATTTGTCGATCCACTCATCAAGCTGCTTCTGATCGAAATCGCCGGCTACGAGCAGCGTTGCGTTATCGGGTCGATAGAATGTCGAGTGGAATGCCTTGACGTCGTCGATGGTCGCCGCCGTCAGATCCTCGATGCTTCCGATGCCTGGACGTTTATATGGATGCTTCACGAATCCACGCGAGCTGAGAAACAGATAGAAGAGTCTTCCGTAGGGCGATGCCAGCACCCGCTCGCGATATTCTTCCTTAACCACATCGCGCTCGGATTTGAAGATGGCGTCGTCTACGACCAGCCCGCTCATTCGATCCGATTCCGCCCAGAGAAGCGTTTCAAGATAATTCGAGGGAATGACTTCGAAGTAAGCCGTGTAGTCGTCGAAGGTCTCCGCGTTATTGAAACCGCCAACGTCTTCGGTGAACCGATCCATCATCTCGGCTTTCATGTTCTTGGTCTTTTTGAACATTATGTGCTCGAACAGATGAGCGAATCCGCTCCGTCCTTCCGGATCGTCCTTCGAGCCGACCTTGTACCACACCTGAATGGAAACGGTTGGGCTGGTTCTGACCTGTACGCTGTAGATCTTGAGGCCGTTTGCGAGAACGCGCTCGCGATATTCGAGCGGCGCGAGTTTGATTTGCGCCTGTGTGCGCGGAGTGTACACGGCGCTAACGGCCATGCTGATGCAAAAGAGCAAGAATACTGTGATGATCCTACGAAACACTTAATCCACCTCCAGCGAAAACGGTCGGGATGGCGAAACAACAGTCTCAAGGGATTCGCATCGACGAGCAGATCGGCGCGCTTGCCGACTTCGACCGTGCCGGCCTCGTTTAATACGTTCAGAAATTCGGCTGGGTTACGCGTGGCGGTCTCGAGCGCGGCATACGGCGGCAACCCGCTTCAACCGACAATTGCAATTCCCAGTGCAGCGCGAATCCGACTACTTGAAAGAACCGAGGCGAATCAGAGCCCGCCAGTAGCTTCGCTCCGGCATAATATAATGCTTTGACGATCTTGTCGCGCACCTCCGGCAGTATCTTATTTTCCTGTGGAATACGATGACTTTCTTGCTGAGAGATCCGGCCGAGCGAATGCGCCGCCGAAAGGCCCGCGAACAATATGATTGTGAATATGAGAATTAAGCGCCATTTCGGATCGTCGTGATCAGCGAGGCGCTCGAGAGTCGATCACTCCGTGATTACGAGTTTGCAGGGAACGACTATTTTTGGTTCGTTGGAATCGTCGGTGTTGATCTGGACGCTGCAATCGTAGGAGCCGGGCTTGAGCGTCGTGCCGTCCACCGAAACCCTGATGACATAGTTTGTACCGGGAAAGATCGTCTCTGCTTCAGCCTTCAGGAATGGATGCGAAGTTTGGACGGAAGTGATTTTTATCGACCCGGCGACTCTTCTGATCCCGATGCGCGTTGAGATTACTCGTCCGTTTTTCAGATCACCCATCGAGACACGTCCAAGATCAATCTTCTCGCTCGAAAGCAGAGTCGCCCGTGAAATGACGAGTACCGTTACATCGATAGGAACTTTTTGGCCTCCTACAATCGGCGCCTCGATCCGCCGAATATAGGTCCCTGGTTCGGGAATTGGACCTATGTTCAAGTCCACCCAGTAGTCGAGCCCTTCTTTTCTGATCTTCGATGAAAACACAGCCGGATCGTCTGGCAGCGGTTTGGCTCCGCTGTTCCCGCCGTTGAGTGGAATAACGATGTCAGCCGTGGGATTCACGTTTATCGAGTCGCTTGACTCCGGCCTCAGTCGAATCGCGCCCGCGAATTGCTCACCCCTCTGAAGTGTTATCGAAGGATGCGCGGTCGGCCACGCGCTCACCGGCCCGATCCGTTCTCCGTGCGCGAGATCCACTCCATTGATGCGGCTAACATAGGCCGGCACGGGTTTCACGTTAGCAGTCACCGCCAGCTTGATAAGCGGCTGGGCGGGGTCGTTAGTGCGCAACTCGTATGCACGATCGAGGGCGCCATTTTCATCGGCGGTATAGGTTGTAATTCGGACGATTCCCGCCTGACCAGGCAGGACGACTCTCTCAAAGAAGAAGTCGCCGGCGCGGCATCAGCTCGGGGCCGCCAGAGCAATCGATCGACGCTCAACGACGTAGCTCACTTGTCGAGGTTTCAAATAGTCGCTCGACCGCGTTCGCCAGGCAGCCATGCCTGAAGGCTTCGGTTTGTTGGGAGCCTTCTCAGACGAGGGCGGCGATGCCGTTCCCGATTCCGACAGCTCGAGCGTTCCTCCGCCCATATTGCGAACATTGAATATGCAGGTGAGTACCTCTCCGGCAAAGACTTCTCCGAAGTCATGACGCGTCTTATCAATTTGAATGCGCGAAGAGGGCTTGGAGTTCTTTTGGGCGAGAGCAGTGTTGGAGCCGAGCAGGAAAAGCGAGACGAGAAAGATGTATCCTGAACGAAGGATCTTTCTTACTACAGGGTAAGGCATACGACGATTTAGTGTAGAGGCCGCGTTATTATCTTTCAAACGCCTCTTCAAAGATATTGCCTCTCGAGTTTTCTGATACGCCGATACCGATGGAATGCCTCTCGCTCGGCTTCGAGTCCAAGGATCGTCTTCAGCGTCACGCCTCGAAATGTGTGGGAGAACATGCGCCGCGCCGTTTTGATTATGAAAAGCGGGTCGTGAGCAAGGGCCACGGGCATATGCCGCACCTTCATCCAGCGGTCTTCGCGCCACCGCATGAATTCGATTTCTTCGGCAGAGAGGTGTTCCGTTCGTACGACCGCGGTTGTTCCGTCGTACTCCTCGACGTTCTCGTTGATGATCAGGTTCCGCTCTCGAAACTCGGAATTCATCGGGGTCTTTGGATAAGGCGTCGGATGCTGAATGTATGGCCAGTCGACGTATTGCTTCGCGAAAGTGAGATTGGCTTCGATGGACTCCCTGGTATCGTCAGGATTTCCTACGATCAAACCGCCTACAACGTACATTTTGTTTTTGTGAAGGTAGTCGATAGCCTTCAACGTAGCGTTGCCCGCTGACTGGCCGTTCTCTCGCTTCACATTCTTGGAACGGGCGCGGAGGAACTGCAGATCGTCCTCGAGAATGTTCTCGATGCCGAGAAAGATATATCTAAAGCCCGCTTTTCTCATCAGCGGGGCGAGCGTCTCTCCGTGATTGGCGATCGCGGAGGTCATCCCCTGAACGATGTAGTCTATGTCGTTGAGCCCCGCGTCCACGATGGCCTGACAGAGCGCTTCGAACCTCTTCACATTCAGAGTGACGTTGTCGTCGACGATAAAAATTGATTTGGCGCCGTGTTCCTTGGCATCTCGAATATCGTTGAGTACGCGCTCAAAACTGTACGTGAAGAAATTCCTTCCACGCATTTCTATAATCGAACAGAAGCTGCAATCGAAGGTACATCCTCGCGAGGTTTCGATTACGTCGACCTTGCGGCCCAGCATTGTGTAGTCGGTCAGCAGCCGAGCCCCGCGGTTCGGCGGATGAATCTCGTCGCCTTCGAGACTGGAGACGCCGCGATCAGGATTCGAGTAAAAGCGGTCTCCGCTTCGATACGACAGCCCGCGAATATGGTCATAGCCGGTCTCGTCTTCCAGCGCGCGAATAAGCTCTCGAAATGTGATCTCGCCTTCGCCGCGCACGATGAAGTCGATGTCGCTATCGGCCGCGGCATACTCCTCGAATGCCAGGCTTGGGTCATAGCCGCCCACGACTATCCTCGCCTTTGGAGCAAGCGCCCTGACAAGCTCGATGATCCTGCGAGCGGTCTTGCGCTGAAAGGTCATTATCGACAGGCCGACTACATCAGGCGGCTGTTTTCGAACAAGATCCTCGACTGTTTCTCTGACCTTTTTTTGAGCAAGGATAAGATCCACAATGCGGATGTCGTGATGTTGATCGACGTTTCCGGCCAGCGATGCCAGAGCTCCATTCGGCATCCGTATCGCGACGGACGGCATATGCTCAAACGAGTCGGGCATCGAGAGAAGTAAAATGTTCATAGCAGAATTATACCTGGGAGAGTGAGTTCGCAAACTGGCGAGAACGATACTATGCCACGATTTAGACCGGATCAAGCGGTTTCAGGCAGGGGTCAAAACACAGGCGATCTCCTAATTTTTAATATTGCTAAGTCTTGCTATATAGTATTTGTATGAGAACGACCAAAACTCTTTCCGTCACCCTTCCCCCGGAGATGCTGGCCCGCGCCGAGAAACTCGCCAGAAAAGAAAACCGCACTATGAGCGAGCTTGTACGCGAGGCGCTGCGCAACTATGAGAGGTATCGCTGGTGGGACGAGATGAATGCTTACGGTCGGGCGAAAGCCGACGAGCGCGGCCTGACGGATGCCGATGTCGTGCCGCTCGTGAAGCAGGTGCGCAAAGAGAGGCGATCACGACAACCGCAGAAGCCCCGCCCATGATCTGGGTTGTCCTTGACAGCAACATTTACGTCTCCGCTTTGGTTTTCGGGGGCACACCATCTGTCGTGCTCCAACTGGCCGAGGTCGGTGCGTTTCAACTCGTCGTTTCTGAGGCGATCAAAGCAGAGGTGATGGAAACCCTCACGACTAAATTTGGATGGTCTCAGGAGCGTGTTGAGGATGTTGCCACGCATCTCTGGCAATCCGCTCAAATGGTTCACCCGGTTCAGCCCATCTGCCGGCTTCTTACCGGACAAGGCGGCACCTTGGTTCTAAGGGAAATTGATTAGTAAATACGCATCTCCCTCCCCTACTCCGAGCCGATGGTTACAGGTCCAAATGGGTCTAAGACCTCGGTAATTGGTGGGATGTTCCCACTTGAATTTTGAGATGAGGCGTTCTATGTTCTTCTTATGGCGACCCTGATTAAAGACGAACACTTTGAACGCTTGGCCGAAGGTGTTAAACCTGATCGCAAGAAACGCATCCTCTTGTCCAAGATTCTCGAGATGCCGGGAGTCACTTTTGATGTCTATCAGAATCATCTCGGCCAAATAGTCCTCGATCCGCGCCAGAGCATTTCCGCTTATGAGGCGTGGCTGCTCCACAATCCCAAGGCATTGCGCTCTTTGATCCGCGGACTCAAGCAGTCCGGTGAAGGAAAGACTAAAGACCTAGGTTCCTTTGCTGCTTTTGCCACGGATGACGACGATGAGAGCGCATGAAACGCAAGCTGCTTTTCACGCTTGAAGCAGCCGGCCAGTTGGAGGCGCTCAAGAACAATCCTCATGAAGCTGGCTTGTTTAAGCAGGCGTGCAAGACATTGGGGTTCCTTGAAATCAACCCCCGCCACCCTTCCCTCAACACCCATGAGTATTCCTCACTGGCCGGGCAGAACGAAGAAAAGGTGTGGGAGGCTTACGCCCAAAACAAAACGCCGGGAGCGTATCGTGTGTTCTTTCACTATGGCCCGGACGTTGTCAAACGAGGCAGTCGCATTGCAGTCATCACCATTATAGCCATCACATCCCATCCATGAACGCCTAGGCTCGAGAATTGACTGGCGGTCTGACCGTAAAACGGCGGCGCAGTTCCAGGCGGGCGTGACAGGCTTCGGCGATCGCGAGAAATATACTGGGTTCGTTCGTGAGAAGTGACCCGCTCGACCGAGCGAGCATGACCGCCTGCTTGAAGAACGGCGGACGCATCGAAGTGGCTCAACGGATGGCCGGGCACTCTGAGCGAAGACCACGGGGCTCTACGATCGCCGCTCCGATGAGATTAGCTTGGATGAGTGGAGAGGATTGTGATTTGAAGATACTTGGCATTGCACACCCAGCCGCTACGCAGATACGAACGTTAAAATGGTTTCTGTTTTCATTCGCTTGCCCAAGGGATCGCGTTATATTCATTGGAGGCGGCAAATATCGGTTTTGTGCCGGCAAATCCCGCTCGACTTGATACTGCTGCGATGCATCCGGTAAAAACGTGCGGGTTCACGGGGCCAAAGAGAATCATCCTCGATCATTTGTCCAGCTACTTCTTAACGTCTGCGGCTACTTCTTAACGTCGGCGTTATAAACGAGCCTGCCGTTTATGAACGTCTTGAGCACCCGAACGTTCAGCCACTCGGCGGGCGAGCTCAGTTTTTCATTTCCGGATATGACTATCAAATCGGCGAGCTTCCCGGGTTCTATGCTGCCCTTATTGCGCTCTTCGAATTCGGCGTAGGCCGCTTCAGTTGTGTAACCCTTCAGCGCTTCCGCGACCGAGAGTCTCTGATCGGGATACCAACCGCCTTCGGGTCGGCCGTCGGGACTTTGACGCGTGATCGCCGCATAAATTCCGTAGAAGGGGTTCAGAGTCTCTCCGGGAAAGTCCGAACTCAGAGGCAGGTGCGCGCCGGTTGCTAAAACCGAACGCCACGCGTATGCGCCTTGAATTCGCTTCGGCCCGACCCGCTTCTCGGCCCACGCCATATCTGAAGTACAGTGCGTAGGCTGCATTGATGCGATGACGTTCAGCCTGGCAAAACGCGGGATGTCCATCGGAGCAAGAACCTGAGCATGCTCGATTCGCAAGCGAGTATCTCCGGCTTTTGGCTCTGCCTTCATCGCCTGTTCGTACGCGTCCAGCGCCATATGATTCGCGCCGTCGCCGATCGCATGCGCAGCGACCTGGAATCCGTGTTGAAGGCATCGCCGCGTCAGCTCGAATATCTCGGATTGGGATGTAGTGACGACGCCTCGCGTGCGAGGCTCGTCTGAATACGGCTCGAGCATCGCCGCTCCTCGCGAACCGAGCGCGCCGTCGGCAAACACTTTTACCGACCTAATAGTGAATAGATGGTTCGCTGAGTCGATCTCCGGACCTCTTGCCAGCCATTCATCGACGAGGGCTTTATCCGCGAAGTCGAGCATCCCATAAACGCGCAGTTTCAAGCGATGTTCTTTTACAAGCTCTCGAAACGCCTGGATCATCACGCGAGTCACTCTGGCTTCGTGTACAGAAGTCAATCCATTGCGAATACATTCGTCGGAAGCAAGCTCAATCGCCCGCTTAACCTGCGAGATGTTCAAAGCCGGAATATGTTTTTGGATCAGTTCCTGCGCGCGATTGGTTAATATACCCGTAGCTTCGCCGGTTTTCGGATCGCGTATGATTTTGCCGTTATCCGGATCAGGGGTTCCGCGGTTTATGCCCGCGAGATCGAGAGCTCTCTTATTCGCCCACCCCGCGAAACCATGAAGCCCCGTAAGAAAGACGGGATTATCGGGCGCCGCTTCGGTGAGCGAGCGATAAGTCGGATAGTTAGCGGCCCACGCGCCTTCATCCCATCCCCATCCAAAAATCCATTCGCCCCGCGGCGTTTCGGAGCTTCGGTGTTTAACCAGAGCGGCAACGGCCTGTTCTGTCGGAATGTCCTTTATATTCAATTTCAGATAGCTTTCGCCGAGAGTCATCAGGTGAGTATGGGCGTCGATGAATCCCGGGAGCACGGTTGCTCCGTTGAGGTCGAGCGTCTCACGCGAGTTGCCGTACAGACGCCTGGCTTCCGTGTTCGCGCCGATCCAGAGTATTCGGCCTCCCGAAATCGCGACCGCCTCCGCTTCGGGCCGGCGTTCATTCATCGTCACGATATGCGCGTTGATGAGTAAAAGGTCCGGTGTGATTGATGTCACCGCGGCAGGTTGAGCGAGCGGCAGTAGTACGAGGATTGTTGCAAGCGTGAACACACGAATCATGGCGGCCTCCATCCAATACTCTTATGACCGGAGCGGGGTATTCTGTCCGCGTGTTACGCGGAAATCAACCTCACCGGTGTACCAAAAGGCAATATTATTGACACACTAATTCTTTGATGTTAGTTTACGCCTGAGTTGTTCTTAAGGGTCGTGAGCCCCGATGAAAAGCGGTATGCTGACGAAAAATCGGATTACCTTTGATAACCGAAAGAAGGAGATCCTTGGAGCGATAGTGAGGAATCACATCGCTACTGGCGACCCTGTAGGCTCCCATGGCCTGGCTCGCCAATCAAGAGAGAAGCTTTCGTCGGCGACGATCCGCAATCTTTGCGCGGAGCTTGAAGAGAGCGGCTATTTGACTCATCCCCATACCTCCGCCGGCCGAGTTCCTACCGATCGCGGATATCGCTATTACGTGGATAACATTCTCGGCCCTGCTCGGCTCTCCAAAACAATAACCGCCAAAATAGAAGAGCGCCTCCTCGACGAGGAGTCTCTTTCAAGCCCGCAGCGATTGATGGTGCGGACAAGCAAACTGCTTTCGCAGTTATCAGGCAATGTAGGGATTGTAGTGCCGCCGTCGGTCTCCCGCGAAATTCTTCACAGCGTCGAGTTCGTGAAATTATCCGAGCAGCGCATTCTTGTTATTACGGTTTCGAGGAGCGGCCGCGTTCAGGATCGGGTAATCAGGGTCGACGTCGATTTTTCGCAGGATGAGTTGAACTCTACCGCGCGCTTCCTGGTGGACAGCTTCAGCGGGTGGACGCTGGAAGAAATACGCGACGAGATGCTGCGACGGCTCAGTGAAGAGAGGGCCTATTATCGGCGCCTGCTCGAGAACGCGATTCTCTTGTGCAGTCAGAGTATTCAGGAAGGCGATCAGCCGGATGTGTTTATCGAAGGCGCCTCGAATATCATCGCGAAGTCGGACTTTTCAGACTCCGAGCGCATAAAGGCCATCTTGAAGATGCTGGAAAAGAAAGACCGCATAGTCAAGATTCTCAACGAGTGCGTTGGGCTGTCGAACGACGCAGCGGTAGCGGTCAGGATCGGCAGTGAAAACAGCGCGGCCGATCTGCATGAATGCACGGTCATTGCCTCCTCTTGTTGCTACGTTTCGGGTAAGGCGATCGGCCGGATCGGTGTTGTAGGGCCGACGCGAATCGAGTACGGGCGTCTGATCGGCCTGGTGGACTACATAGCAAGACTATTTGAACGCGTTCTGAACGATGGCGGCGTGCCGGTTATGACCTCATCTGGTATCGACGCTGTGCGATTTCGTGAACTGAGTTAACTGATATCCTCGATCGGAGAAAAGTGGGCATGCCATGGGGAGGAAGAAAGATAGGCCTACGGAGATACCAATCAAGTTTGTCGGCCGGGATGATACGCCCGCGGAAACAGAAGCAGGGAACGTGGAAGAGTCGGAACAGATAGAGCAGGACGAAGCCATACAGCAACAGGTAAGTGAGGACATCGATCCTCCCGTGATCCCGGAGGGGGGCCAGCCATCACACGCCGCCTCCAATCAGGAATCGGAGCTGAACAACTTCGCCAAATTCGCGCTGGAGATGGCGGAGGTTCAGGATAAGGTCGAAGCGCTCACCCGTGAGAAGGCTGTCCTGTATGATCAGGTCCTCAGGCGGCAAGCCGAGTTTGAAAACTTTCGGAAACGAGTCGACAAGGAGAAGACCGAGTTCTATCAGCGCACGAGGGCCGAGATCCTGCTCGAACTGCTCCCGGTCCTTGATAATTTCGATCGTGCGCTGCTGAGTCTAGGCGACAGCGAAGGCGACCGCGAATCGCTTCGCCAGGGTATAGAGTTGATCCATCGGCAGTTCAGCGAAGCCTTGAAGAAACTCGGCCTCCAGCCTGTCGAGGCTATTGGGCAGGTGTTTGATCCCCACATTCACGAAGCCGTTACAGTGGAGCCGACCGACAAACACGAAGAGAACACGATTATTGAAGAGTTCGAAAGAGGCTACCGAATGGGTGACCGTTTGCTGCGTCCGGCAAAGGTAAAGGTAGCCGCCGCCCCCGAGAACTAGCCCCGAATCCCGGCAAAAAAAGACGCCGGAGAAAATAACGCAAACTCTTGTTATTGGGTTTGGGCCGTCATATAATGCGCCGGTAGCAAACCATCGCTCTCCGGGTTTCGCTGACGCCACTGCCTCCCTAAAGCCCCTATACTTCCCACAAGCCCTGGCTGGAAAAAGGGTCCACTTCTACAGCGACTGCTTGTGGATGCCTTGCCGGTTCTAACCCGACAGGAGGAGTGCTTCTAATGGGCAAAGTAATAGGTATAGACCTGGGGACGACTAATTCCTGCGTGGCAGTGCTCGAAGGCGGTGTGACGCAGATAATTCCCAACAAAGAGGGTGGCCGGACCACTCCTTCCGTCGTCGCCTTCACCGAAAAGGGTGAGCGCCTGATTGGGCAAATCGCCAAGCGGCAAGCCATCACCAACTCCGCGAACACAATCTACGCGGTGAAGCGGCTGATGGGCCGAAAATTCAACTCGCCCGAGGTCCTGCGCGCGAAGGATGTTTGCTCCTACGACATAACCGATGCGCCCAACGGAGACTGCAGGGTTCACGTGCGAGGCCGCGACTATTCCCCGCCCGAGATTTCTTCGATACTGCTGCAGCGGCTGAAGCTTGCCGCCGAAGAGTTCCTCGGCGATGAAGTCACCGAGGCGATAATCACGGTGCCTGCGTACTTCGACGACATCCAGCGGCAGGCCACGAAAGACGCCGGCAAGATCGCCGGTCTTAACGTGCAGCGCATTATCAACGAGCCTACGGCGGCCGCGCTGGCTTACGGGCTCGGAAAGAAAGACAGCGAAAAGATCGCGGTCTATGACCTTGGCGGAGGCACGTTCGATATTTCGATCATGGAAATGTGCGACGGAGTATTCGAAGTGCTGTCCACCTGCGGCGACTCGTTCCTGGGCGGCGAGGACTTCGATCAACGCATCGTCGACTGGATGATCGATACGTTCCACAAAGAAGTCGGAATCGATTTACGCGGAGACCGCCTGGCTCTGCAGCGGCTGAAGGAAGCGGCCGAGCGCGCGAAGTGCGAGCTTTCAACCGCGAGCGAATCTCAGCTCAATCTTCCCTTTATCGCGGCGGACTCAACCGGCCCGAAACACTTCAACAAGACGCTCACCCGAGATCAGTTCGAAGGGCTGGTCAAGGACCTGGTTGAGAGAACCGTCGAGCCTTGCCAGAAGGCTCTGCGCGACGCCAAGCTCGGGCCGTCCGACATTACCAAAGTTCTGCTCGTGGGAGGCCAGACCCGCTCGCCGATAATCATCAATCGCGTACGCGACATCTTTCAACGCGAGCCGTCGATCGAGATAAACCCCGATGAAGTCGTCGCCATCGGCGCGGCGATTCAAGCGGGCGTGCTGACCGGCGAAGTCAAGGATCTCATTCTTCTCGATGTCATTCCGCTGTCGCTCGGAATCGAAACGCGCGGCGGGCTGTTCACAAAACTGCTCGACCGAAACTCGACTATACCGATCAAGAAGAGCCTGGTATTCACGACGGTTGCGGATATGCAACAGGTCGTCGAAGTACACGTGCTCCAGGGTGAGCGCGAGATCGCGTCCGGCAACCGCAGTCTTGCGAAGTTCGAGCTCGTCGGCATTCCGCCTTCACCGCGAGGAGTTCCTCAGATTGAAGTAACCTTCGAGGTAGATGCTGACGGAATCGTCTCGGTAGGCGCGAAGGACAAGATGACGGGTCTGGAACAGGCCATGCGCATAACTCCTTCTTCGGGCCTGTCCGCCTCTGAAATCTACGACCTGATCGAAGAAGCCGGCCGTAACTCGGAGCACGACCGCAAGGTCAAGGAAATGATCATTACCCGCAATCGACTCGAGGGGCTTTTGCAGAACGCGGTGAGATCGTTCGCGGAGTTCGGATGGATGCTCTCTTCCGAGAATCAGAACTTCGTTCGAAACGCGCTCGAGCGCGCGCGCTCGGCTTCTGCTTCCGAAGATGGCGGCGAAGTGCGAAACGCGCTGGAAGATCTCGAGCGAGCTGCGAGAATGATCACGGATGCGATGTTCAGACCGACCTCCGTCTCGCCGTCGGACGCCAAGGCCGAAGACGAGTTGGACACCATACGATTGTCTGAAGCTTCGTAGTATTTGCTATAATCTCTGCTCGAAATTGCGCCCCCGGTTCCGCTCGGGCTTTTTGACGGCTGGTTCATATTCGTGTACTCGGCTTGAAACCTGAAGCGGCCGTCACTACCAAATTGAGGTGAGCAGAGATTTGAGCAGCAAGCGTGATTACTACGAAATACTCGGCGTCACTCGGGACGCCGGCGATCAGGATTTGAAGCAAGCCTACAGACGGCTTGCGATCAAGTTCCATCCCGACAAGAACCCCGGCGATCAGGAAGCGGAAGAGAAGTTCAAGGAGATCGCCGAGGCCTATCAGATCCTTTCCTCACCAGATATGCGCGCGCGCTACGACCGCTATGGCCATGCCGGCATCGGCGCGGCCGCCGGCGGCTCGCCCTTTGGGGCCGGGTTCGGCCAGGGCTTCCCAGGCTTTGAAGACGTAATCGGAGATCTCTTCGGCGACTTCTTCGGGCAGCGCTCGCGGCGAGGCGCGCCCAGGCGAGGCGCCGATCTCGAATACCATCTGGAGATGACCCTGGAAGAAGCAGCTTCCGGGCTCAAAACGAAAATCAGAGTGCCTCGCAGAGAGCGATGCGATTCCTGCAAAGGCACGGGCGCGGCGGAAGGCGCGACGCCTGTTCGCTGCGCGACGTGTGGAGGGAATGGCCAGGTTCGCTATCAACAGGGATTCTTTTCGGTAAGCAGAACCTGTTCGACTTGCAGGGGAACCGGCCGCGTAATCAAGGACGTGTGCAAAGAGTGTCGGGGCGAAGGCCGCATAGAAAAAGAAAAGACTCACGAGATCAAGATTCCGGCCGGCGTCGATTCCGGCTCGCGGCTCAGACTCAGCGGCGAGGGCGAGGCAGGTGAGCCGGGCGCGCCAAACGGCGATCTTCACGTAGTCCTGCACGTCAAAGAACACGAGATATTCGAACGTCGAGACTCAAACCTCTACTGCTCCGTACCGATCTCATTTACTCAGGCCGCGCTCGGCGCGGAAGTTCCAGTTCCCACCTTGAATGGTTCCGAGCGGTTGCGCATTCCGGAAGGAACTCAGTCAGCCAGTGTATTCCGAATGAAAGGCAAAGGGATGCCCGGCCTTGGCGGACGCGGCCAGGGAGACATGTTCGTCGCGGTCAATCTCGTCACTCCAACCCATCTCACGCGCGAGCAGCGCAAGCTTCTAGACGAGTTATCCAAACTCGAAGCATCCACCGATCGCGGCTCAAAGAACAAAACGAAAGACAACGTCAACTAGCGCAGCGCGTCGGAAATATCGCATACAATTCACTACTCACCTATGACGGCAATGGAGCCGAGACGTGTTCGTGAACTATTAGCCACTTTCCGTTTCGAAGTTCCCAGATTGCCGTGTGCCGCGCGTCCAATTCCAGCGCGCCGCCGCTCTTCAATTTGCCCATCAGGTGAAAAGTCACCGTGGTCCATACGATGTTTCCGCGTCGGGTCACCTTCAGATCGTCCTTTGGAACAAGGCTCCCGCTGCCGCTTACGACATTTTCAGTGAAATTCTTCTGCACTCCTGATTTGTATTCGGCCCAGCCGTTGTACTTGAGCGGAGCGATATCATAAAAGGGAAGATCCGCGTCTTTTGCATAAAACTCGGCGGCTTTATCCGGATCAAGCGTGCTCCACGCGGCATAATAGCGAGTGATTATGCCCTTAAATTCTTCATGGATCGACGGCTTGGCGGCTGGCTTATTCCTTGTGTGAGCGGCGGCGGTAATAGCGGTTCCCAGGCAGAGAGTTATGGCGGCGGTGAGATAAAAGGCATGTGTCTTTTTCAATGTTATGTCCTCCCAAACAGGATTGATTTGATCCAAACAACAGGATTGATCCAATCAATACGATTATTTCCGACCAAATGGATTTCGATGCAGCGGAGTCCCCGGCGCTATTCTTCGTCCAGGGCTGCATCGTCTCTGGCGATATCAAGGAATTCGTTGAGGGGACTTTGGGGCAGGTCGGCGTCTCTATCGTAGGGAGGATCTTCGTGCTCGGGCATTTTGTAATCCGGAAAGTCTCGCAGCCAGTCTTGTCTTCTATCATCGTTGGCGTAGTACTTCATATAGAAATAGGTATCTTCTTCGTCATAGCTGCCGAGCAAATCGATGTGCCATGCGGAGTTTCCGCCGAACGAAAACGCCATCGTCTCTTCCCGAAGCACTTCATTCCACAGCGCGATGTATAGCGACCGGTCGTCGAGATGGTTCGTCTGTTCGAGGTACACACCCATTCTCGCCAGCCTGTAAATTACTTCCCACAATTTAACTTTCAACTCCGAATCGTTCAGGCTCTCGGGAGCAGGAAGCTCGACGCCGGCCTCCTGCAATTGGTTGAAATGGGTCGTACTCGGAGCTTCCTCATAAGCGACGATTTGTTTCCAGAACTCCTCCGCGATTTCCGGCGGGCAATCGTCCCCATGCCGGATTGTAATCTGACTGTCCGTCGATTCGTTCGCCGTTCGCTCGAGATCGTCGACATTCTTGCGCAGCGCCGCGTCACGGCCGTTGCCCGACTTCTTTGTCATTTCTGCTCCTCTTAGACGAGAATGAGGCCGCATTCTATCTTTCCAATCTCTGTCTCGCAAATTAAGCAGCAACGCGTTTGCTTGCCGCCGCCGGATGTATGTTATCGTCACTCTCTCGAAGCTTCCGCAAATGTCCAAAGTTCTAAGAGAAGTAACAGATGAATTGAGGCGGATGTTTGACTCCGCGAGGAGCATTGTCGTGTTGACCGGCGCCGGAGTGTCTGCCGAAAGCGGCGTGCCTACCTTTCGAGGAGGAGGCGGCTCTGAAATGTGGTCCTGGAGAGGCAGGCCGATTACCGAGCTGTCTTCAGCCGAATTACTCGCAACCGATCCCGCGCTGGTCTGGGAATGGTTTGATTACAGGCGGGGGTTGTTGAAAGAATTGACGCCTAACCCCGGTCATTTTGCCCTCGCGGAATGGGAACGCAGGTTTGAGAGCTTTGCACTCGTCACGCAGAACATCGACGACCTTCACCGCGTTGCAGGCTCAATGAATCTGTTCGAATTGCACGGAAACATCTGGCGCGCTCGCTGCCTTCGCTGCGCCAGCACCTTTGAAGCTCGCGAGACGCCGCTGGAGAGCGCGCCCGCCTGTTTTGTTTGCGGAGGAGCCTCGCGGCCCGATGTCGTGCTCTTCGGGGAAATGCTGCCGGAGGGAGTATTTGAACGTGCCGAGGAAGCCGCTTCTCGCGCCGACATCTTCTTTGTCATAGGTACGTCGGCGGTCGTATATCCGGCGGCCTCGTTGCCGATTCTTGCAAAGCAGACAGGCGCTAAAATCATAGAGGTCAACCCTGAACAAACCGACATATCGTTTCTAGCTGACGTAACGGTGCTCGGACTCGCCGGTGAGATTCTTCCACAATTCATCAGCGGAAGGGCTCACTGACTTCGTGTCGGGTTCATTGTTGCGGAGAGGGGAAATACCGAAGGCGTGTCTGCCGTATCGATTCTGTGCCGGATAAATCGAGCAGCTTCGATTGTGCGCTACAGTTCGCTCTTTCTCGGACCGCTGCTCTCACGCGCTTTATTTCGGATCTTCCTGAGCAGTCGCTTTCTGGCCTTTCGCAGACGCAGGTAACAATTCAGGGCATCCTCGATCTTACGCTGCCCTCGATTCCTATCAAGGTCGGTCTCGAATTTGGAGTCGATTGTCTGAGTGTAAATGCGAACAGAACGTTGGAGCGCTTCAAGCTTGTCGCGCGCAAGCCGGTCCACTATAGCGGCGTGCTTCTCTAATCTTTTTCCCATTCGGTCCTCGCGTCTCAAAAAGTGCGGGGCCCTCCTGCTCGGCAAATCCCTTGGCTCAGCAATTATATCCGCGCTCGGATTGTGCGACGGTAAACCTAACCTTAAGTGCTCGTTAACATCAAGCGGTTTTGCCATACCGCAATAACGCACGGGTTTCTTAGAAGAGACCGTCGCCTGAAGATCTCGCCGATGCTGCCCCGCGGTATGCTGAACCGAAAGGATGCCGAGTCTCACGATTTTCTCCATTGAAAATACCTGAGCGAGAGGTCTATTTGCTGTTCTGCCCGGCGTAAAAAACGGTTAGAATGAGCCCGTAGCAAATGCGTTTTGGGGATCAATTCGAGTAAATGCACATCGCGGAGCAAGTCCATTGTGTAATCAAGCTCTGTCGCGGTGTGTGCCTGGAACGTAAGCTGAACGAAAGCGGCATCAGTTTAGAGAATCGTGGAACGGAGCGGTCATAAGGGAGACCTATGAAAATTGCAACGGCCTTTCTCCTGTTGGTTGGTATTGCGGCAGCCTCGATCGCGCAGAATCCCGCTGCTGAACGGAGCCAGTTTATTCGCGTTGAAGCTCCCGTCGTAGCCCTGACTCACGTCCGAATAATCGACGGTACAGGCGCCGCGCCTCGTGATGATCAGACAATCATAATTGCGGACGGCAAGATCCAATCGATCGGGGCAGGCGCGGCGAGCGTTCCGGCGAATGCGCAGACCCTGGATTTAAGCGGGTATACGGTGCTTCCCGGCCTGGTGGGAATGCACGATCACATGTTTTTCCCGCAAGGGGGATCACCGCCGATCTACTCCGATATGGGCGTGAGCTTTCCCCGCCTGTACCTGGCTCTCGGCGTTACGACTATCCGAACCGCCGGCAGTATCGCACCGTTCACCGATCTGGAAATTAAGCGGCTGATTGATTCGGGCCGGATGATCGGGCCTAAGATGCACGTCACCGCTCCGTATCTCGAAGGGCGCGGGTCATTCACGCCCGTAATGCATGAGCTAACGGGTCCGGACGATGCTCGGCGCATGGTTAACTTCTGGGCTGACGAAGGCGCTACCTCTTTCAAGGCCTATATGAATATTACGCGCGCCGAATTGCGCGCGGCGGTCGAAGAAGCACATAAGCGCGGGCTCAAAGTGACCGGACATCTCTGCTCGATCGGTTACCGCGAAGCCGCCGAGATCGGCATTGACGATCTCGAGCATGGATTGTTCGCGGATTCAGAGTTTGTTTCAAACAAGCAGCCGGATCAGTGCCCTGGCGGAGCAGTCAATACCAGTCTCAGGCAACTCGATCTCAACGGCTCCGCCGCGCGCGACACGATAAATACACTGGTGTCGAAGAATGTCGCCATAACTTCCACGCTTCCGGTCTTCGAAGCCGGGAGCGCACCGCTCGCTCAAAGCGGTATAGGCGCCGCCTCCGCATTACTCAATCCGCGAGTGCTCAACGTGATGTCCACCGATGCGCGAGTGCGTTATCTGACGGCGCGCGCCCGCGTCCCATCCGATCCCGGCAACGTAGCTCTTCTCCGAAAGGCGATGGATTTCGAGCGCGCATTCGTGAAAGCCGGAGGCCTACTGATCGCTGGTCTGGATCCTACCGGCAACGGCGGGATCGTAGCCGGATTCGGCGACTTGCGTGAAGTCGAGCTTTTGGTCGAAGCCGGCTTCACTCCTCTGGAGGCGATCAAGATAGCCAGCTTCAATGGCGCAAAGTTCCTTGGCGAAGATGCGCGTATTGGCTCGATTGCAATAGGCAAGCAAGCCGACCTGATGGTTGTGAGAGGAAACCCGGCCTCTAACATCAGCGAAATAGAAAAGATCGAAATCGTTTTCAAGGATGGAGTAGGCTACGACTCGGACAAACTGATCCAATCAGTTCAAGGCCTGGTGGGAATCCGATAAATCGTTCGACGAGACGCAAAAGTGACCGTGGTCTAAACACTCATCGACCAGTCGTATTGAGTCCAAAAAGTATGCTCACGATGTCGAGTCATTCCAAACTTATCGCACTCGTGAGTTGAAGAGCGTTTCGGATTGCGTCGATTCAGATCACTGGTTTGTCCTTGATGCATCGTATCTTCCGTCTACTAAAACAACTGACGTCTCAACTTGTCGGTCGGGAATATTCCAGTATTTCTTTAGCAGCCGGTTCTTCTCCTCTTCGTCCACGACTCGGAAACCGTGCTTCTCATAAAAACGGATCGCCCAATCGGCGGCCTTCCAGGTTCCTATCAAAATCGGCCTCGTTGTATCTCTTATCAGCTCCTGAAGGAGGAGCGTTCCGATGCCTTTGTTTCGTTGCTTTGTTCTTACATATGCATGGCGAATCAACTCTACATCGACCTTATCCTGAATCCCCATAACTCCGACGATTTCATCGTCATCGACGTAACATGAAAAGCGCACGCCATCTTCGATTTCGATTTGTAGTTCTTCTTTGGTCATATAAGGCTCATGCCATCGATCTGGTGGAATCACCCCCTTGTAGGCAATTGCCGCGTCATTAATAATAGTGAAGATTTCCTCAAAGTCTTTATCAGTTCCCTCTCGTATCATAAGGTCCTCCGCGTCTCGTCGGATTATTCTCCAGCTCGGCCATACCTTTTATCCTCCGTACCGTCTCCGACCGAGATCCGATATCTTCATATAATACGCACGTCTTCTGACTATAAGACGCACCCTTCTGACGGCGGATGAAACACAATAGAGCACAACGATGCGCGCATTTTCGTTCGATGTCCGGATTTGAAGATTAAGGTTCGGCTCCTATGAGCCTTGCAGGTCGCCAATCGCTTGCGGCAACCGGACGTCTGTGGCGGACGTTCGAGAATTCACGAGTGCGAATTCTCGAACGGTGACACATATGTCGGTATTGAACGTCAGCCTTCTTCAACTAGAGCCAACCGCTCATATCCAAATTCACGCGTCGGCGCAATCGAGGTGTCGATATGCGCAAAGCGCTTTCCAATGATGGCGGTCATGCTCGATCAGATCATTGAGATATTTTGAGGTTGAGCGCTCCGGCGCCCACAGGTTCTCATCTTCTGGAAGATCATTCACAATGGTAAGCAGCTTCTTACGCGTTTCGTTGAATTCCTCTCTGATTTCCTCGACGCTCTTGTCCTTCCGTTTAGCTGCTTGCGCGCTGTTCCACGAATCATAATCCTTAATGTCGCCGACGGTCGGGCGCTCACCGCGAGCCTTTTGCTCGAACGCGTTTACTACTTCGCCTTCCCAGGCGGCGAGATGACCAAGGGTATCCTTGACGGACCATTTGCCTTCACCCATTGGCTCATTCATTTCGTCATCGCTGATGCCTTCGATCGCTTTCAAGACGTTTTGTCTTTCTTCCAACAACTTTTCTATGATCGCGTGTTTGTCCATTGCCTGCTCCTTGAAATCTCGCTCTGTTATGCGACTTTTACTTCGACTCGATGCTCGAGATCTTCGATAGGAGCTGCTTCCCATCGAGCTCCGGAGCATTCTTAACGTTCAGTTGATGCATCCAGTATTCCGGTTGCGGCGGGGCCTCGCCTTCCCATCGCGCCGCCGGACCATACACCATATAAACATCCCATGCATCTTTAGTAATGCCAAGAGCCGGTCTATAAGATCGCAGCAGCAATCCTTCTTCGTCCCAATAATGAAGAGCCCGCCGGTCCGCTACCAATCTTGTGGCGGCGTCCACATCCGGCTCGCGAGCGCCGACTTTGGGCACCCACACAACGTAAGCGCGCAGATCCGAATTTGAATCGTGCTCCAACACTTCGTGTTCTACTTCGGAGACCCCCCGAAGACAGACTCCTCAGGTAGGCGAGACAAGCATCACGATCCTGAGTTTGCCGATGTCCGCGTTGAATGCGTCGCGCAGGCTTGCGGCCTCGGAACCGATCGCGGCATGAGTCGAAATCGGGCCGGCGGATTCCGGAATGTGCGATTGGTTAGGAGCCGCAAACAATATCGCCGAAGCCATCCAGAGAGCGAAGGAACTCCACAACACCGTCTTCAGGGATTTTCCGGAGCGAATCGGGCAGGATTGACCCGCCGACATCGAAGGCCGATAGAGACGCCAGAAGCCTATGGCCAAGAAACAGAGCGATCCAAATAGAAGATAGGGCCTGAAAGGAGCAAGTCCGGCGGCTACAGCCGCGCCTCCTGCCCCAATGAGCGCAAGGACCGCCGGGCCCGCGCAGCACAAGCTCGTGAACAGCGCCGCTACGCTGCCCGCGCTCGCCAGTATCGAACTGCCAAACGCTACTTTCTTTTCTTTCATCGAGAGCTTGTTTACATTGCGAGAGAGTCAAAAAGCAAGCTGAGGCTAAAAGGAGCTATCAGCGGTCCGCTATCAGCGGTCAGCTATCAGCAGGCGGCGGATTCTTCGTGAACCGGAGGATTGTCTGTATGATTCACTGGTGCTTGTTTCCGATTTTGATTTTGAGCTGCCCGATCGCTTGATTGCTCAGGAACCGGCCGCCCGACGCGACTCATCGAAGCTACTGATAGTCGATCGCGACCGGGAATCTCTAACCGATTCGATATTCACTGCGATTCCCAGTTATTTAAGACGGGGAGACGTTCTTGTAGTCAATAACACGCGGGTCTTTCCAGCACGCTTGATCGGGCGAAGGTTGCGTACCAGTCCGCGAGGAACCGAGTTGCTTGGAGGCCGCGTTGAAGTGTTCCTGGTCAAGCGGCTCGAGCCGCTGGTGTGGGAAGCGTTAGTCAAGCCGGGCAGGTCGCTTCTGCCGGGCGCGCGAGTCGAGTTCGCCCGTGGAAAGCTGACGGCTGAAATTCTCGAATGGCGTGAGAGCGGCAGACGCGTCGTGCGGTTCGAATCCGCCGATGACTTCGACAGCATCATCGACCGGATCGGACGGACGCCATTGCCTCCTTATATAAAGCGCGATGAAGAGGACCGTCTCGATGCACAGAGATATCAAACCATATTCGCGAAGGAACGAGGCGCGGTCGCCGCGCCGACGGCCGGACTTCATTTCACTCCGTCGCTCCTCAATGCGATTCGTGAAATCGGCGTGGAAATAGTCGAGATCACTCTTCACGTCGGCTATGGGACTTTTCAGCCAGTGCGGGTAGATCGAGTAGAAGATCACTCCGTCGAACCCGAGGTCTACGAGATCAGCGAAGAAGCTTCCGCCCAAATCAACGCCGCGCTCTTTGACAACAGACGAGTCATCGCGGTAGGAACTACGACGACACGCGCGCTGGAATCGGCTGCGCTTGTCGAGCCCTCCCGACAGGGCCTGAGCCGATCCAACGGCCCAACGACGACCGGGCTGTTCATCTATCCCGGTTTCGAGTTCAAAGTAGTGAAAGCCCTCGTGACAAACTTTCATCTTCCCAGATCATCCTTGTTGATGCTGGCGTCGGCGTTTGGAGGCCGCAATCTCATCCTTCGAGCCTATCGCCATGCGATCGAGCTGGACTATCGATTTTATAGTTACGGCGACGCGATGTTCATCGCTTAATCGTACGGCCGGCATCATCGAGATCGAGACCGAGGAGAGAGTATGAAGCCCTACATAATTGCGAGCGTTTTCCTGTGGACTTTGATCGGCGCTGCTACCGTGCGCACGCAACAGGCGCCTCCGCTTGCCGCATTGAAGCGGATGCCCGTCAAGGAGATTACCGTATTCAAGGACGGTCACGCGTTCGTTCTGCACGAAGGCTCGATGCCGGTCGACACGTCAGGCTCGGTGCAGATGGATTATCTACCTGAGCCGGTTTTGGGCACGTTCTGGCCTTATTCCGCGAATAAGAACGTCAGGCTTGTAAGCGTGGTGGCCGGTAGGCGGAGAGTCGCGGTTGAAGAAACGGCTCTTCATCTTGGCGCGCTTCTCGAAGCGAACACAGGCGCGGAAGTCATCATCACCGAGAAAAGCCCTGCTCCCTCTCAGCCCGCGCCGCGATACTCCGGCACTCTGCTCGGAGTTCCGATGCGCAGTTCCGAAGAGATCGCCGGCACGGCCAGCCCTGGCGCAGCCGAAAGCCTTCCGGAGAAAGGCGACATCATTCTCATTAGAACCGGCGATGGGGTGAAGGTAGTTCTGATTCAGAACATTCAAGACGTCACTTTCAAGTCACCTTACAAAGCGAAAGGCTCGAATGAAGAATTTCGCAACCTGCTTTCACTCAAGCTGGATTGGGCCGGCAGGGCTCCGGAGAAAACCGCCGACGTCGGCCTCGTGTATCTCCAGAAGGGCGTGCGATGGATACCGAGTTATAAGGTGACCGTCGACGGAAGCGGCGCCGCTACAGTCAAGCTCCAGGCAATGCTGATCAACGAGCTTACGGACTTCGAGGACGTAAACGTCAATCTCGTGATCGGCGTCCCGGCTTTTGCTTTCAAGGACACGCTTGATCCGATCTCGCTGCAGAGAACGGCTACTCAGTTGAACCAGTACTTCATGGCGGGAGACCGAACGAATATGTTGACGAATGCAATTGCCACTCAGACGGCTCGGATGTCCGAGCGAGTCGCGGAGCCCGTCGATTCCACTTCGCGCGATCTGGGTCCTGAGGTAACCGATTCGTCAAAAAATGAAGATCTCTTTGTCTTTAACGTGAAACACGTTTCGCTCAGAAAGGGCGAGCGGATGGCTTTGCCGGTGGCGGAATACAATCTGAAATACAAAGACGTATACACGCTGGACTACCCTTTGCGCCGCCGGCCGATCTTCGAGTCAACGTAAGCACGGAACAGCAGGCCGAGATCGCTCGACTTCTGAGCGCGCCAAAGGTCACGCACAAGATTCGAATCGTCAATCAGAACAATCAGCCTTTGACGACCGCTCCGGCGCTCATCATAAGAGGGGATCGCGTTCTCGCTCAGGGAATGATGACATACACCGCGCCCGGCGCTGTGACTGATCTCGAGATCACCAAAGCAGTAGATATTCAGGTGACAAAGAACGAGAGCGAAGCCCGGCGCGTGCCCAACGCGGTCAAGTGGCAAGACAACGAGTACGCTCGAGTCGAGCTCGAGGGAAAGATAACGCTGACGAACTATCGAGGAGCGCCGGTCGATCTAGAGATAACGCGGCATGTTCTAGGAGTGGCTTCCGCGGCGGATCACAATGGATTGATTACGAAATTGAACCTGCTTGAAACCGGTCCTATTGAACATCCGGTCTGGTGGAACTGGTACAGTTGGCCTTCGTGGTGGAATCAGGTAAACGGCCTCAGCCGTGTTACGTGGAAGTTGTCGTTGGAGCCCGGCAAAAGCGTCGAGCTTGGATATCAGTGGCACTACTTCTGGAGGTAAGCTCCGCGAGACGGCGCTCAATTGCCAGGCATTTGTACTCCGGGGCAAGCGAAAGCCCGGTGAGTCAAATGCAAAAGCGCGGACGAAAGCAAAGGTAAATAGGAATATCCCTGCTTCCACAATTTCAATCACGAAAACTTGACGCGCCGCCCACGAAGCCCCCACGAAGCAAAGGCCCTTGTTTGAAGCAAAGGTCCGTTGGGACCGTTTCTCTGTTGTGTTACGATTCGGCACTGATCTCAATCGACGAGGATATTAAATAATGATTCACGCATTCGCGAAACGAGTAGCTATCTTGCTATCTCTCTTCTTGCTCTTCTGCGTTGGAGCGCTCGCACAATCGAAAAAGAGCGGCGATACCAAGAGGCAGCCCGGGGCCGGCTCGCAACAAATCGACGAGGCCTATACCAAGAAAATCCGCGAGTACACTACAGAACCGTTCTTCAACTCGCCGCTCACCGATCATCTGCCTGCCTCGAAGACCGTACCGACTCCCGAAGCCGTGCTTGGCGACATAGCAGGCGCGCCGGGCAAGCTGCCGTATACCGCGGACGTTCATCGCTATATGCGAATGCTTGAAAAGGCCACTCCTCGCGTCAAAGTAGTCTCGATCGGAACAAGCGAAGAAGGCCGTGAGATGATTGCCGTAGCTGTCGCGTCTGAAGCGATAATGGCCAAGCTTGACGAAAATCGAGCGCGTCTGGCCAAGCTCGCTGACCCTCGGACCATTAACATGAATGACGCGGAGGCCGATCGCCTCGTGGCCGACTCGATTCCGATCTATTACATAACCGGAACCATCCACTCTCCCGAGACCGGAGCGCCCACCGCTCTGATGGAGCTGGCTTACAGGCTGGCCGTCGATGAGAGCCCTTATATAAAAGGTATTCGCGATCGAGTCATCACGCTTATCACGCCCGTGGTCGAAGTGGACGGACGCGACCGAATGGTCGACGTATACAAATGGCACCTCGCGCATCCGAAAGACAACTGGCCCGGTCTAATCTACTGGGGCCACTACGTCGCTCACGATAACAATCGCGATGCGATGGGGATGACACTCAAGCTGACCCAGAACGTCTTGAACACATATCTCGGCTGGAAGGCGCAGGTGCTTCACGATCTGCATGAGTCCGTGCCTTACCTTTACGACAATACCGTTGGCGACGAGCCTTACAACGCGTGGCTCGATCCGATACTCACCGACGAATGGCAGATGATGGGCTGGAACAATATTTCCGAGATGACTAAATTCGGAATGCCCGGCGTATTCACTCACGGCACCTTCGATACGTGGACGCCGGGATACCTAATGTTTCTTGCGGCGACGCACAACGGAATCAGCAGGCTTTATGAAACATTCGGGAACGCCGGCGCCGACACCGTGGAACGTACGCTCTCGCCGCAAGAGTATGCGCGAACCTGGTATCGCCAGAACCCGCCGCTGCCGCACACCAAATGGTCGCAGCGAAACAACAATAACTATGAACAGACCGGCCTGCTAATCGCACTCAACTACTTCGGGTCGAATGCCAAGCTCTTTTTGAAGAACTTCTATTTGAAGAGCAAGAGATCGATCGAGAAGCCGAAGTCCGCCGGTCCGTCCGCATATGTATTTCCCGGTGATGACCCGCGACCTGGGGCCCAGGCGGAGTTGTTGAGGATTCTTCAGAAGCAAGGCTGCGAGATCTCTCGAGCCTCGGCGGCCTTCTCGGTCACCCTTCCCGTAAAGAAGAAGCCGCAGCCGGAGAAGCAATCGCCCAAACCGGCTGCCGAAGCCGCTGACGGAGGAAGCGCCGACGGAGCGAAAGCCGAGCAGAAACCCGACCAAAAGAAAGACGAGCCTTCCACTCGCCAGTTTCCAGCGGGCAGCTATGTAGTCCGGATGGATCAGCCTTATTCGCGCATAGCCGATATGCTTCTCGATCATCAGTATTGGAGCCCCAACGATCCCCAACGAAATCCATATGACGATACGGGCTGGACGTTCGGGGAGCTGGGCAATGTTCAGGTCGTTCGCGTCACTGATGTAAAGGTCCTTGAGACTCCGATGGAGAGAGTGTCCGGCGACGTGCGCGCCAAGGGCGGCGTGACCGGTTCCAGTTCGATCTTTGTCGTGAACCATAACACCGATACATCTCTGGTGACTTTGCGCTATCGGCTGAAAAACGCATCCTTCGAAGCAGCGGAAGAGCCCTTTGAAATCGGAGGGAAGAAGTTTAATCGCGGCTCGTTCCTGATCCGCAACGTTGATCCCGGCGAGTTGAATCGCGCCTCCTCTGAATTGGGCGTTCAGGTGCTCGGCGTAGACTCAGCCCCGCGAGTCAAGACTCATCCCATCAAAGCGCCTCGCATCGCGCTGCTTCACACGTGGCTGAGCACTCAGGACGAGGGATGGTGGCGTCAGGCGTTCGATCAAGTCAACGTGCCTTATGACTACATCAGCACTCAGGATGTGGCGAACAATAACAACCTCGGTGATAAGTACGACGTGATAGTGTTCGCGCCTGTAGGGCGTCCGCCTCAGGCGATCATCGCGGGCATGCCGATGTTTGGCAATCCGCTGCCATGGAAGACCACCGCTGAGACTCCGAATCTTGGAAAGCTAGCCTCTACCGACGATATGAGACCCGGTCTTGGCTGGACCGGTCTCGACAACCTGCAGCGATTCGTAAACAGAGGCGGGTTGTTGATCACGGTAACGGACACTTCCGATCTCGCGGTGAATTACGGACTGACTCAGGGCGTGTCAATCGCCAGGGCGCAGCGACTCAAGATCGTGGGCAGCGTTCTGCGATCGAACTTTGTCGATCGCGAGAGTCCTATTGCTTACGGCTATGGCGACCGGCTTTCGATCTATTCTTTTGATGGTCCCATCTTCAACCTGAGCAATTTCTCAGGCGGACGCGGAGGCCGCCGCAGATCCCCGGAAGATCGAGAGCGCCCGACCGGACGAGGCACGATGGAAGATCCGGACACGCCTCAGGATCGGCCGCCGGCCGACGCGCCCGAAGAACCTAAGGCGGAACAATGGCAGGCAGTGCCGTTGACCGAAGAACAGCTTCGAAACGGAGTTTATGTCATCCCTCCCGCACAACGGCCGAGAGTAATACTCAGGTATGGAGACGCAAAGGACCTGTTGGTGTCGGGATTATTGGATGGGGGCGGAGAGATTGCTCAGCATGCCGCTGTGATCGACGTGCCCATCGAAAAAGGTCATGTTGTCCTGTTCTCAAACAACCCGATATGGAGAGGCGAAACCCAGGGAAGCTACTTCCTGGTTTTCAATGCGATCCTCAATTTTGACAACCTCAATGCGGGCCGCAAGCTCGACGAGAAGTAGCATTCGGGAGAAACCATCGCGTTCGAGGACTTATGTAGACCTGAAAGGCCGACTATAAAGCAGCCAGGGGCAAGCGCGTAGCGCGTCGCCCCTGGTAACGGCGTCGACCTACTTGCATCCAGAAATGGTAATTCGACAAACTTTCAAACACGAAATATAATCCGCGTCTGCACTGATCCGTGAGATTGCTTCACGCAATCACAGGTGGTCACGATCTTCCTCTTGGAGAAGACCTAATGCTCAGACTTCGCGCCGTAGCTCTATCGCTTATATTCGCCGTGAGTCCGATGGCGGGGTTTGCACAGGACCCGGACATCAACGCAAAAATTCGCAAAGAAGGGATGGACAGTTCGCAGATCATGCGAACCATGCACTTTCTCGCCGACGTCTATGGGCCGAGATTGACCGGCTCGCCTAACCATAAGGCGGCGGCCGAATGGGCGATAAAGGCGATGCAATCGTGGGGCTTTGAAAATGGACATCTCGAACCCTGGGACTTCGGTCATCCAGGATGGCTCAATGAGCGCTTCTCCGCTCATATACTTTCGCCGGTCAAAGATCAGTTGACTTGCGAGGTGCTGGCGTGGACTCCAAGCACAAACGGAACCGTTACCGGCCAGGCCTTTCAGATGATCATTCCTGAAAAGCCTACTCAGGAAGAGATGACCGCATATCTGAACGGGATCAAAGACAAGGTGAAGGGCAAGATGGTATTCGCGGGCAAGCAGACGATCGTGCCGGTGACTATTACCCCTGCAGCGAAGCGCCTGGATGATCAGCAAACGAAAGCTCGCTACGATCCCAGTAATACAAACGCGGGTCAGGCCGGCAGAAACGGGGGACCGCGCGGACCAAGAGGCCCGCAGGAACCGCCGGACCCGACGAAGCTGACTCCGCAGCAGATCGGCGAGCAGACTGATAAGTTTCTGCTCGAAAACGGAGCCGCGATTCGCGTCAACGATGCCGGCCGCGATCACGGACAGATTCGAGCGTTCAATAACCGCACCTTCGACGTGAACAAGGTGGTTCCAACCGTAGTGATGCGAAACGAAGACTACGGGCGAATAACCCGGCTGCTTGCGGACGGCCTGACTGTCGAGCTGGAATTCAACATCGTCAATCACATCTATCCCGAAGGCAAGACCTCTTACAACGCAGTCGCCGAGATTCCCGGAACCGACAAAAAGGACGAAGTCATAATGCTCGGCGGCCACCTGGATTCCTGGCATGCGGCTACGGGAGCGACCGACAACGCAGTAGGCTGCGCCGCTATGATGGAGGCCGCGCGCATATTGAAAGCGATCGGAGTAAAGCCGCGCCGCACAATTCGCGTGGCATTGTGGGGCGGAGAAGAAGAGGGGCTGCTCGGGTCGCAGGCATACGTTAAGGAGCACTTCGGTTCGGTTGAAGAGCCAAAGCCCGACTTCGCAAAGCTCGGCGCCTACTTCAACATCGATTCAGGCACCGGCCGCGCCAGAGGAGCGAATGTGTTTGGACCTCCGGAAGCGGCTTCGGTTCTCAGACAGTCGCTTGCGTCATTTGAAGATCTCGGTGTGATGGGCGCATTGGCATCGCAGAGCCGGGCCCTTGGGGGATCGGACAACACTTCGTTCAGCCAGGCCGGCCTTCCCGGAATCGGAATGCAGCAGGATCCCATCGAATACGGAACCTACACCTGGCACACAAGCCTCGATACCTATGAACGCATCATCGAGGACGACGTAAAAAAATCGGCGATAGTCATTGCAGCCGCGGTGTATCAACTGGCAATGCGCGACGAACTCCTTCCGCGATTCACTAAAGAACAGATGCCGGCTCGACCGCAACCCGAACCGCGGCCGCAGCGAGTCGATAGACCGGCGACTCCGGCGCCGCCGGGAACAAAGAATTGAGAACTGAGAACTCTCTCGGGGCTATTCGGGATCCAGGCGCATCCGCACGGAGTAATTTATGCGTGAAGTCGAACGTATTTGCGATCAACTCGAACGGGCTCTACATGGAAATGCATGGCACGGCCCGTCGGTGATGGAAGTGTTGGCCGGTGTCAGTCCAACCGCGGCGGCAGCGAAGCCGCTGGCGAGCGCGCATAGCATCTGGGAAATCGTTAATCATATCGCTGCCTGGGAGCGAATCGCGCGGGAGCGAATTCTTGAGTGGAATATAAGGAAGGTCTCCGACGAAGAAGACTGGCCGCCGGTTGTAGAGGCGAGCGAATCTGCATGGTCTAGCGCGCTTGAGGCGCTCAAACAAACCAACTCTGAACTTCGCGAGACGATAAAGAGTCTCGACGATTCAAGACTGGAAGAAACGATCGGAGATCAATCACAAACCGCATACTATTTATTGCATGGGGTGGTCCAGCACGATCTCTATCACGCCGGTCAAATCGCGCTTCTGAAGAAGGCGTTCGCGGCGGCTTGATTCGTACTATGGGCATTGAAATGCGCCTTAATTCGCGGCCAACGCACGCAGGATGAGCGCGCTCTCAGGCCCGCGCTCACACACCCAACGCACTAACCTCGCGGCGCTTTGAAAATAGATCGTATCCTTGAAAATAGACCATAAACGAAAAACAGGGGCGGGCGCCGAGGCCCACCCCTTGGGTTTTTGAAATATACGTCCTTCCTTATCTCTGCTCTCAACCGATCACTTCGGATAGACCATAGTCAATGGATCGGGCAGCGGGATGCGGTGAATCTGCCCGTCTTTCGCCAGCTTTGTCAGCGAGTATTGAGGCTTGTCCGTATTCCCCTTGGCTATATCGTCGATATTGCCCACTACCAGGATCACAAGTTGATCCGGGTGCAGATATTGCTTTGCTACTCGCGATACATCTTCGATCGTGACTGCTTTGGTTCGCTGACGGTAAGTGTCCCAGTAGTCGGGAGCGCGATGTGTGTATTCATCTCGCGCAAAGGTTCCCGCAATCTGCCCCGCCGTGGCGAAGGAGCGAGAAAAGACTTCCACCGCTTGGTTGACGGCGGTGTCGAACTCTTCCTTAGAGACCGGGCTCGTTCTGATCTTGTCGATCTCCTCCAGAATTATCGCGGCTGCCTGCGCACAGGTCGAGCTCTTTGATTGAAAAGACGCGCGAAACGTTCCCGGATAGTAGATTCCGAAATCGAAGTTCGCGTTCACGCTGTAAGCCAGTCCTTCATCCGACCTGACTCGGGAAACTATTCGAGAAGTGAATCCGCCTGCGCCGAGAATATCGTCCATTATGTTGATCGCGTAGTTGTCGGGATTGTCCCGCACTATGCCGACGTGTCCTATCGAAACGCGCCCCTGGTTAACATCCGCCTTATGCACCGCATAGAGGCCTGGCGTCGGCGTGTGATCGGGTTTGGGAACCGGAGGAACGGCTTCCTTACTGACTTCCCATCCCCCCATCGCGGTATTGAGCTTGCCGATCATCTCGTCGGTCTTGAAATCTCCCGAAACGGCGAAAATGAACCCACCGGGTTGAAAGTATTTCTTATGAAAAGCAATGAGGTCCTCTCGCGTAATCGAATCGATCGATGCCTTTGTTGAATCTCTGGTTGTGAAAAAATCGTCTCCGTGCATCAATCTATCCCATTCACGGCTTTCGATTGCGTCGGTGCGGTCGTTGCGCCGCTCCATGCCCTGGAGTATCTGACTCTTCGCGAGCGCGAGCCGTTCCTGCTGAAAGCCGGGCGTTTTCAGCATCTCGAAAAAGAGCGCCAGACCTTTGTCTATCTCTTTAGAGAGGCAGTTCAGAGCCGCGCTTCCCTGTGTCTCGCCGACACTGCTCGATATTGTCGCCGCCAAAAAGTCGGCAGCCTCATCGAATTGCTCGGCGGTCTTTGTCGTAGTGCCGCCCGCCCTCATCTGCGCGCCGGTTAGCGAAGCAAGACCCTCTTTGCCTTTGGGCTCGAGGTACTTGCCCGTTCGAACCACCAGCGAGACGTTGATGAGAGGAAAGTCATGATCTTCGACCAG
>Ga0209687_1000038_pt1 | contig 58875 bp, 56 predicted proteins | sample GraSoiAngelo_136_FD_185893 | JGI IMG/M metagenome (GOLD analysis project Ga0209687, IMG submission 185893) | Grasslands soil microbial communities from the Angelo Coastal Reserve, California, USA - 14_0929_09_20cm (SPAdes) (version 2) | ecosystem: Environmental > Terrestrial > Soil > Grasslands ...
CGATACCCGATCCAAGCTTAAGATTCGACGAAGGACAGTGAGCGACGGCCGTTCCCGTTGACACTAGAATCTCTATCTCGCGGTCATCGGCCCATACACAATGAGCAAACACGCTGCGCGAATCAGTCAGGCCTAGCGCGTTGAGATATTGAATGTTGCCGAGCCCTGTTTCTGCTTGAATGATTCGTGTCTCCTCCGAGGTTTCCGAAGCATGCGTATGAATCGGCAGGCGCCGCTCGCGTGAAACCGTCGAGATTTTCTCTAGAAGAAGTCGACTGCAGCTTAACGCGAATCTCGGCGCGAGCGCGGCTCTGATTCTGCCGTTGGCGCGCCCGTTCCATTCCTCGGCGAGGGCGACGGCCGCTTCGAGAGACTCGTTGCTGTCTTCGATTAGTTCGCGAGGCGCATCGACGCCTCGATCCATCATGCACTTTCCGACGGCGGCTCGGAATCCGGTCGCTTCTACCGCCTCAAATACCGATGCAGTATTGCGGACGGTCTCCATCGTTAACGCGCAGGTCGTGCCGCCCTGAATGAGCTCCGCTATGCCAAGCAGAGCCGAGGTGAAAATCGTGTCCGAGGTATGCGCCGCTTCCAGAGGCCAGATTCGGTGCTTGAGCCAATCCAGAAGCCGCAGATCGTCCGCCGATCCGCGCATCAAAGTTTGACAGAGATGAATGTGCGTCTGAACAAAGCCAGGCAGAACGGCTCTGCCCGCGGCGTCAATGACAATTAATTTATTCTCATCGAGGTCCGCCCATGAATTCGAGGAGCCGTTTCTCATGGCGTCTCTCTCAACGATGAGATCGATTCTGCCATCCTGAATGAGCAAGTCCGCTTCCAGGATCCGATCGGCCGAATCCATCGTTATAAGAGCGCCGCCTTTTATCAGAATTCCCTGTTCCATAGAACGTCGTGACCGCGCGATCATCATAAGAGTCAGCGCAAACACCGGTCAAACGGGCGGTCACAAGCGCGTTTGCGGCGCCTCCGAGCCGCGTATATAATCAGCGGCTTCACAAGACCGGAATACAAGAGTCGGACATTCTCTGCGAACCAACGGCAGACGTTCACTAGATTATCAGTTAGGCGGGACACGCTCTCTGCTTGCGCCAATTGATTTTTATTCGGCTGACACAACACCTGTCAGCAACAAATAAGAGGAGGAGAGGAACAAAGATGAAGAAAGCAATAACTGCTTCCGTGTTGGTTATTCTCGCGGCTGCTGCCATGGCATTTGGTCACGATCCGCGAACAGTCGCCAAGGACTTTTCGCACACGATGATCATTGAAGGCTCGGGAAAGCTCAACGTAATGTACAAATCGCTCCACTGGAATGAAGCCGCGTATGTGAGCTTCAAAGCGAACGACCAATTGAGAACTCGGGTGCTGAATGCCGTATGGAAGAAGATCGGCAAGTTGGACTCCGAATTCGAGTTCGTACTTGGCGGAACGAAGATTGCCAAGGGCAGCTATGATCTCGGAATCACATTCGATGCAAACGACAACTTCAGCTTGATACTTGGCAGCGGCGGCAAAGACACGATTATTCCGCTGAAGACCTCATCCGACGGGCCGCTCATCGACTTTCTCTCATTCGACATTCGCCCGGCTAGCGCGGATAAACCGGATACGTTCTTGCTCGAAGGACGAGGCGGAAAATTCCGGTCAGTCGCTGAATTGACCGTGCCGGCTCTTGCGCCGCACGAGCACGAGACGAAGAAGTAACTTTCGGTCTTGAACCGTTCGCCCGTTTGAAGCGGGTTTGCGCCTTCGGTCTTCTCGACTTTTTCAGGGAAGGCCGAAGGCAGCGCCGGCTTCAAAGATGCCGAACGGCTCAGATATGGGTTCAGCTTTGAGCTTGATTGCGGTTGCTAATGCTCATCGCGCTTGAAACCGATTGCTGCGAGGCGGTTCGCCTGATTGAAAGCTTCGCAGCCTGACCTGACGCTCGGTCTAAGCTTTATCGAAGCTTAAGACCGGGCCTTTGCTGTCTCACTCTTACCACCGTGAACAATCTGAACAGCAGATCCGCGTTAAGCCGGTTCGCGGTTGGATCTGTTTGCTCGATCCTGATGATTATCGGCGCGCGAGCGCTCGCCTTCATCCAGTCTGCTCCAGGCATCGGAGAAACCCGTGCATCCCTGGTCACTGTTGTGCGACGCGACGCCAGAGGTAAATACGGCGGCCAGACCGCGGGAATAATCGTCGGCGAGGGCGGAGATGTCGTTACGTCCTCAGTTGAAGGCGAATCACAATCGGCTTTTGAGGTTCGAACCTCGGAGGCCAGAACATACGCCGCACGCCGCTCTCCTATCTCCGACGCGGCTTCCGGCTTAATAGTGTTTTCCACCAAAATCGGCAGAGCGAAACTTCAACCAACGCGTGTTGCGGGAACGTTGCCTCAACGAGGGGATTCGCTGTTCGTAGTCAATTCAGATGACGCGGCTTGTAACAATATCGTGACCGGCAAGGTCGCTTCGGTGGAGTCTCTTTCGCAAACCGATATGGTCTTCGTGGAGGCTATCGGCACGGCGGTCGGCGGCCTGGTGTTCAACGCGGAAGGTGATTGGGTAGGCACAGTGCGATCGGTTGAGCCGAACCGCGCCACGATAATCGCAGGCCGAACCATCCTGTCATTGTTAAATCGAGCCGGTGTCCGATACACGGTTTCTAATCGCGGAAGGAGCGCCGCGATTCCGCCAGGACCGGATGGCGTGCGAGTCTTGGGAGAAGAGCTTGCAGGCGAAGCGGTGAAGCGAGTTGAGCCGGTGTATCCCCGCAAGGCGCTGGCCGCGCGAGTAGCCGGCACGGTCAACGTTGCCCTGCTCGTCGACGAGCGAGGCAGCGTGACCAGAGCCTGGGCAGTAGATGGCAACCCCCTGCTTCAGGAAGCTGCAATCGGCGCGGCCTACGCTTGGAAGTTCGCGCCGGCCACGTTCAAAGGAACGCCCGTCAGATTGCGAGGAGTAATAAGCTTCAGGTTTCGGCTTTAACAGTGCTTTGACAATGGAAAGGCTCCCGAAGGAAGAGAATGTCTAACGGACAAGATCAACGCTTCTCGCAGAACGTCGGCGTTGCGTTTGATGAGTTAAAAAGCCGGAGAGTAGGAGACGCCGCCTGCGAAAGTTGAGAGGGGCATCAATCTCTCAGACTCGAGATTGATGCCCCTGAGCGCTGCCAAAGGAAGCCTGCCGTTTCAGCCTCGTGCGATGATGCTCAGCCGCTTGAACAACTCTTCCTCACCGATGCGGCCTTCTCGCCCACGCCGACGCAGCGACAGGCGGCGGCAGTCTAATGCTTAGTTCGGATTTGCTGTGACCACCGGACCAGGAGGCGGCGGAGGCGGGCAGACGGAGTCGGTGCACGAGTTCGCTGCCGCGTTTACTACGCAGTGATAACCGGTCGCCGACGTACATACCCACTTATTCAGTCTCGGCACGAAGGCACATAGTGAGTTGTTACAGGGCGGAGGAGCGGCGACGGTCGTATCCTCTGCCGTCGGCGTAACATCATCCTGTATCAGCATGGCACGTGACCGGAGAGAGACTCGTTGAACACGGCTGCTCAAGTCGGAGTCCTGGATCGAGGATGCGTCACCGGTTGTCTGTGTGCCGTCTTCGAATATGATCTGAGTGACGGACACTTCGAGCCGTAGATCGCCGTGAAGGCTGCCGTTCTCTTGCAGAGGCTTCATAACTTCGCCGTAGCTGACCAGCGGATACGAGACCAACAGGCGCTTGCCGGCCGTAAGCGGCACTCGAAGGAGTCGGCTTTGACCCTCGAGCAACACTATGGACGAAGCTCCTTCCTTGTGAACACGCCAGCCCAGTTTTACAGCGGCTACATTTTTGCCGGAAAGATTTGAAAGACCGATTCTTTTGACGACCGCGTTCTCCGTCCCTTCGCTATTTACCGCGTACACATCAACCAGATGTCCGCGGTCTCTACTGGGAAGGAAGGCCACCGTGCAATCGTCAGCCATGAGCTCAGAGGCGCGGTGGTTGGTATTTCCGAAAGTCCCGATACCAAATCCCGCAATCGTCATCGCTGCTAAAGCAAAAAGCCCAATTACAGCCTTGCGCGTCATAGGTTCTTTCTCCTTTCGATTTTCTTCCTTGTCGTTTCCATAGACGAGAATAGTCGATTACCCGACAGAGCCTTGCGGCTCCACAAAGGTGAGGACTATGCACGCCTAAATAAGCCGGACAGCGAGGTATCCGGTTTGTGAATTCGAAACTGGTTTTTTGAGCGGCGGAAAAAGGCAGCGGAGATGACCGAAGTACCGGCGCGTCCCCCGCTGCGCGAGCGCGAGAGTATCATTCGTTACGGATCGAAGTCAAGAAAAACAGACTCGGCGCTGCAACAAAAAACCTCAGCAAAACAGAGCGCGCCGAATCGTTTTATAGCTTAATTACCTTGGCTTGTATTGCAACTATCGACCGAAAAGGAGCCTGTATTCCATTCATCGGCTCATCGGGGCGGATGCTTATCAGCGGGTTTAGCCTTATCGCCGCCGGCGACTTGCCTTCTGTCGGGGCTCTTTTTCGAACCTCGCGCTTCCGCCGATTCTCGGAGACATCTGCCGGCAAGACCGATGATCGCCATTGCTCGTAGACTTGTATCCTCGAGCTTGTCTGCCAGCAGCAGCGCGCCCGTGAGGTCGTGCGCCGCGATCGTTCCGAAGACGTTCTCCAGGCTGAAGCCTTCCACTCGATAGACAGCATTGTAGGAGAAGGTCTCGCCGGCGATTCGTTGAATAAAGCTTGTCGCGTTAAAATCGCCGCCGCTTTGCGCATTCACCGCCTTGACGGCTGTTCTCATGACGTCAAAAGCCATAATCGGATCGAACGAACCATAGACCTGCGCAGCTCCCAATAGCGCGCGCGCCTTCTGCGTAGTGTTCTCGGCTTTAATTGCCAGAGCGACAACTTCGGACAGGGATTCCGCCGCTCTTGTTCGATCACCCTTGCCCTTAAGGGCCTTTGCCGCCATCTCATAAAGAAGATAGGCGCGCATATCCAGCGGCTGCACCTTTGATGCAAACTGCCTTGCATCGTCGAGATGCCCCTCCTCGGTCGACCTCTGGCTTCGCTTGAAATAGACGTAGTCGAGCAGTTGAGGGCGTAGATTTTTGTCATTGATCTTGTCGACCGCCCCAACCACTCTATCGAGTGCCACGCTGGTGGCCGCGGAAATCGCGGCGAGCGCCAATTCCTGATCGCGCCTCTTTGGATCCGCCTGATGCGACGCACGGTCGATTCGCGCTTCAAAGGCATCCTCGGGCGTCTGCGAAGTCTGCCTGCCGCCTTCAAGCGCGTTGATCTGCGCGCCAGGCGGAAGGAGTGAACGCATCGCAAGCTTTGCCTCTTGAACTCGCTGTAGAAAACCCGGTTGGTTCTTGGCGACCGCGGTCTCTAGTTCACTGAGACCGAGAAACAACGGGCCCGCATCAGGCTGAACGCCTCCAGTCTCCGAAGAGGCGGGTCCCAACTGTATGAGTTTCTCGGCTCGGCCAAGAAGGCTCTCAACGAATAGTCGCTGAGCCGGACCGTTTGGTTGAAAAGCTTGAGGCAGGGAAAAAACATTCTGCCCGGAGCTGGGCCCAATCACACGGTTCAGCGCGAACGGATATGGCGAGAGATAGAAGAATTCGAGAAGCGGAGCCCCCGAATAAGCCGACAGAGCTTCCGCATAGAAGCGGTCCGCGGCCGCCTGATCCACGGCAGCCAGGGCAAAGAGGTATTCCGACAAGGCGCCGGTCGCCGGAGACCCGAACGTGCTTCTGACCAATTCGCTCGACCGCTGTTTGTCATTCTTGAGCATAGTGATCGCCAGCGATATGACGCTGTCGGTCAGGCCGAGTTGAGTGGTCGCGGGCGCCCTAGTTTGCGAAGCATCGCTTCTGGTCTGCTCGCTTATTCGCTGTACAAGGCGGCCGGCCCACGCAGCGTCCCTCAACGATATCGCCTCGGCTACGATGAAGCGCTCGTCTTCATAGACTACTCTTGCGCCGCGGGCATCGGGTATTGCGCCGCGCCGCGCCTCGCGATAAGTCTCCTCCGCAAGCTCGTAGGCCCTGGCGAATATGTCCCTCGAATTTGTCTCCCGATATGGCCAAAGCAGCTCGGCTATCTTCAGTAGGGTTCTGATACGAGCATCGCGATCCTCGATTTTCTGAGTCTCTTCTACTTGCTGCTGGATCAAGAGGACTGCGCGAGTTTGATCGCACTCCGTAGACCCGTCGCTGGACTGATCGGCAGCCATTCTGATCGGAGTCGAAAACAACGGAGAGAAAACCAACACGAAATTCGCGAACAAGATTGATCGCACTCCAAGGACGAGCATTGTTCCCCCTTCTCGGCCTGGTCAATACTCTGAAACGCGGATTGAGACGGAAAGACAACATAGTGTGTCCCTGTCTCCAGGAGCGCGAGCGTAGCACCGGCAAAAATACAAGTCAAATCCACCGCATTCAACCGCATTCACAGCATTCACAAAAGGCCGGGCGCATCACGGGAATGGCCGCTGGTTAATATCATCGCGAGTTCTAGACGGCCGCAACCCGCCTGGAGCTGCTGGAGCTGGTGAATATGGTGTCTTTCAAAAGAATGTGTGATAAATTGTCGCAACTGAACCCGAGCAGGAGACGCAGCACATCGCGCGCCGTTGAGAGGCTTGGAACGAGTCAAAGGTATAATCTTATAAAGCCGTTAGATAAGTAATTCTGACCATGGCTGCTAGAACACGCACAGCGAGGCCGTTAAAGAGATCACTGGCCAACGAGGTCGTGGCGGTAGTCATGATCGCTATAGCTGTGCTGGTTCTCTTGAGCCTTTTCAGCTACTCGCCTAAAGACGCCAGCCTGAACTCGGCCGGTCCATCAGGTTCCGTATCGAACACTATCGGCGTAATGGGCGCTTATGTTTCGGACTTCCTCCTTCAATGGTTCGGACTGGCTGCCTTCATTATTCCAATTCTGCTTGGTCTACTGGCGTTCAGGGCATTCTTCTCGGCTGTGGCGGGGATTCCGGTGCGCAAGGCGATCGGAAGCGCGATGCTGCTGCTGGCTCTGTCTGGTTTCCTGGCTTTATTCCCCGATGGCGGTTTCAAGGTACTTGCCAGCAGCCGTAACGGAGGCGCGCTCGGATTTCTTATCGAAAGCTCATTAAGCAAGCTGATGAACACGACCGGCGCCGCAATTATCCTGACGGTCACGTCGGTTCTGACTCTGATGCTGACTATGGAAGTATCTTTGAAGATGCTTGCGCAGTGGGGACCCCTGGCGCGGCTCCGCCTAAAGGAAGACGGAGACGCATCCGAAAGCGGCGCGCCGGAGTCCGGCGGTCTTATGGCCTGGGCCGCGGGAATCGCCGACTCGATCACCGCGTGGCGGCGCAAGCGCGTTGTGAGTAAGAGGATGGCGCGCGCGCAGCAGCACTCGAGACTGGAAGCCGAGCGCGAGGAGAGAACCAGGCGGCGCCAGGAGTTACTTGGCGCGGATCGCAGCACTCCTGTCTTCGATCTCGACGATACCGTTTCCAAATCTACGGTCGAAATCTCCGACCGAGAAGGCGCAGCGCCGTCCGAGGAGATCTCGGATTCTCCGATCCCGATCTCACGTGAAGTCGTGACAACGCGGACGGTCTCAGAAGCAAAGCAAACTGTCGTATCAACCGAGCGGCCGCGCGAGCCTTCAGGCGCCAGGGCCGATGCGGCAGCCGCGCTGCGCGCGCGCGCAGCCCGCTTCGAAGACAGCAGGGACGTTACGATGGACCCCGACATCGTTGAAATGGTTTCGACAGCGTCAATCGTAAGGACGCCGTCCGAACAACCGCTCCATCTCGCGACGAGGCCCGGCGAAAGCTCGAGAGCGAAGAAGTCCCTGGTTGCGCGGGGGTACACTCCGCCTTCGATTACTTTGCTGGAATCCACTATCGGGCATCACGAAGAAGCGGAAGAAGAACTACGGGAGCGCGCAACGATTCTTGCGGAAAAGTGCAAAGAGTTCTCGGTGACCGGGCATATTCACCGCATCAATCCCGGTCCTGTGGTTACCACGTTCGAGTTCAAGCCCGATCCAGGAGTGAAGTATAGCCGGGTGGTCAGCCTTGCGGACGACCTCTGTCTCGCTCTCAAAGCGGAGTCGATTCGGATCGATCGGATCCCCGGCAAATCGACCGTGGGCATCGAAGTCCCAAACGCCCATCGCGAGAAGATTCAGATTAGCGAAGTGATCGAATCGCCAAAGTTTCAGCAACTGGAATCGAAACTCGCGATCGCCCTCGGCAAGACGATCAACGGAGAGGTGTACGTAGCCGATCTTGCCAAGATGCCTCACCTATTAATCGCCGGAGCCACGGGCGCGGGGAAGTCAGTCACGCTGAATTCGATCATTTGCTCGATGCTTTACAAGTCGTCTCCTGATGAAGTGAAGTTCATAATGGTCGATCCGAAAAGGCTCGAGCTTGGGCTCTATGAAGGAATTCCACATCTGTTGACGCCGATTGTCACCGATCCAAAACGAGCCGCCAACGCGTTGAAGTGGGCCACCAACGAGATGGAAAACCGCTACCGCGAGCTTGCGAAATATGGAGTGCGCAACATCGAGCAGTACAATCGAGTGGTTCGCGAAGCAAAACACCCCACGCTCTTTGAAGATCAGACCGAGGCTGCCAAGCCGCTGCCTTTTATCGTAATCGCAATAGATGAGCTGGCTGATTTGATGATGATCGCTCGCGGAGATGTCGAGACCTCGATCGCCCGCCTTGCGCAGATGGCTCGCGCCGTCGGCATTCACTTGATAGTCGCCACTCAGCGACCCTCGGTGGACGTAATAACCGGCGTGATCAAAGCAAACTTTCCGTCGCGCATTGCCTTCCGGGTCTCGTCGAAAGTGGACTCGCGGACGATCATCGACTCAAACGGCGCGGAGAGCCTTCTTGGACAGGGCGATATGCTTTTTATGCCTCCGGCTTCGTCCCGATTGATCCGGGTGCATGGCTCATTCGTCAACGAGTCCGAGATCACAAACATAACCGACCACACGCGCGCGCAAGCTCAGCCCGACTACAACGAAGAAGTGACCTTGAGCGAACAGGAAGCGGGGGGCGGCGATGAACTCTCCCTTGAACAGGATGCGCTGTTCGAAGAAGCTCTAAAGATAGTGACCGATATGGGACGGGCATCCACATCCGTCCTCCAACGCCGTCTATCGATCGGATACGGCCGCGCAGCCAAGATCCTCGACATTATGGAGCACGCAGGTATGATCGGCCCGGCAGACGGCGCCAAACCCAGAAAAGTACTTCAAGCGGCCTACGAATTCCGCGAGCGACTCGCCCAAAAGTCCAACGATGAAGAAGACTAAAAGCCCACTGAAAGCCTCCGAATTTGAGATTTTTCGACAGAGTTTTGCACAGCTTTTCAGCAATCTGCTCTGCCGGCAAAAACGAGCATCTCGAAACGGCCGAAAGAGCCTCTAAACTGAAAATACACCTTCTAATCTTTGAAATCATTGGGCTTGATTGATGTTAAGCATGTTTGAACAAAATGTGTGCAATATGCTAAAAGGCTCGTGATTTTGGAATTTGCGCCTCGGGAGGGTGGCATTTCCACAGGCTTTTCCACAGACCATGTGGAAAACAGCAAGGGCCCTGTTTCGGCGAACCCGGGAGGACGAAGATCACTCGATGAACTTACACTGTGGAGGTCTGCCGCACTCGAAAAGATGGTGACGCGTATTCCCAAAATTGCCGCCTCAAGCTACCTTAACACCGCTCCGCTTTGTTACAGCTTCGTGGGTGGAAGCCAAAGGGGCTCGTCCGAGTTTTTTTCGGATACCTCGCCCGCTGTCTGCGCGGAGTTGTTGACTCGAAAGGAATGCGACGCCGCGATGATTCCTGTGATCGAATACCAGCGGATGTCTGGAATCAGAATCTCACCGGGTACGTGCGTGGCATCGACAAACAAGGTTCGCAGCGTCTTGCTGGTTTCGAAAAAGCCAATTGAAGGAATCAAGTCCGTTGCGCTTGATACAACGTCTCGCACTTCGGCGGTGCTTGTCAAAATTCTGCTAGAGAAGTTCCATGGGCTGGAGCCGGCCTACCGCGCGGCTGCTCCTCAGCTTGGCGAAATGCTCGAATCCAGCGATGCCGCTCTCATCATCGGCGATCCAGCAATGGTTATCGATAGCTCCGGCTTGAATGTCTACGATCTGGCCGAAGAATGGCGCGCGAATACCGGACTCCCGTTTGTATTTGCGTTTTGGGCTGTCAGATTGGAATCGGAGGGTTTTTTCCACGGATCTCAAAAGCAGATTGATTTCAATGCAGCATTGGAAGAAGGACTGGCTAATGTCGACGCAATAGCCGCGGACTATTCGAGAGCGTTGAGTCTATCAGTATCGGATCTGATTCAATACTTGACGGTCAATATAAGCTTCAGACTCGATGATGCCGCTATTCGGGGTCTTGAACATTACTACGCTCTAGCACACGAATGCGGGTTGATTCCTGAGTCTAGGCCGATCCAGTTCTGCGCGGAATAGACTTCTAGAAATTACAACGGATCGTTCTTGCGCCGCTCCATAATACGGAATCGATACGAAATCAAGCAGTCGCTTGTTGTCCTGCATCTTCCGCCGGCGGCTCGTCATCATCGGCTGTATGAGAACCGAGGATGCGTTTCCCTTCTTCGCTTCTCGGGTCGATCGTACGCATATGCTTGCGTCCCTGCATCTCCCAAATCGCGGTGACGTGACCGTCTTTTTCGTACAAGTGGTAGGCTATTTCATTATCCTCGTCCATCAATCCTCCTGATCAGTCCGATTGGAAACACCGAATTGTAGATGCCGAGTCTCACATTGTCCAGCACAGGTCAGCACAGGTCTGCGTCCGCTGCGTCCGGGCGCCTCCGGGTTCGCTGCTCGATTCCCCAGAAAGTTACTTCGGCTTTCTTCTCACGCGCCGCCTATGAGCCGCACCGACACAAAACCGCGCTCTTTCAGTGCTGGGACTCGAGTTTGGACACTTTTTGAATTGTTCCCTGAAGGGGAACGGCGCGTTAGCCGTTTGCGGGCCAGAGAAGCTGAGTCAGATCAAACTCGGATTGGTCGGGTGTGTCAGGCGGCTTTGTTGCAGGTTGGTCTTGCTGCATCTCCTGTCGCCTCTGTTCCCGAACGCGGTTACGCATTTCCTCTTCGAGTTGATTGAACTTGTTTACTTGTTCGGGGGTCAGCACCTTTCGGACTTCGGTTCGAATGCGTGATTGGAGCCGGATTTGATTTGCCTGGGCGGCAGCCAGTTCGTCGGCCCGCCGTTGAATCAATCCTTCATCGATCTGCGAGCTCATTACTGCCTCATCCAGCGCACGCCTTGCCTGGCGGAGACGGCGATTCCCGGCAATTCTGTCATCTTCGTGAGACCTGAGAACTTCCCGAATGCGCATCTGCTGGCCTTCGCTAATACCGATATCCCGCAGGATTTGTTGCCTCATCCGAAGCTGTCGATTTGCGGGATTATTTCCGGGGTTTCGGTTTATCTTGGGGTTTGGAAGCCGATCCTGTTTGGCAGGATTTCTCGGTCTCTGTGCGGGAAAGGGTCTTTGACTGTAGCCGGCCGAGGTTACGCAGATGATAAACAGGCCGGTCAGGAGCATTTGTGAGGTTTTGGGTCTCCCGATCATCATCTTAACGCCTCTGTCGGATCGTGTGTCATTTGATGCCTTAGACCACGGCCCGCAGCGAAAAGTCTTAAAACTTGGAGGATTCTACCACAATCGTATCGGTTTCATAACAGGCTCCGACGCATCCGGGACGCATTCTGTAGACTATCAGCCTCGGCTCTATTCTGGACTCCAATAACCCGCCTAATTATCGCGCGGCACGGCGAGCATGCGATCGAGCGCAACCCTTGCCGAGGCCAGGATTTCAGGTTCTACCGTGATCTCGAATTTGGTTTCCGAAAGCGACCGTTTGACGTCGTCCAAAGAGATCATCTTCATATACGGGCAATGCAATCTGCATCCGATACAGCCATCGGCGAGCACGAATTGGCGATCCGGAAATCGCTTTTTCATCTGGTGAACGATTCCACTCTCGGTTGCAACAATGAAAGTCCTCGCGTCGGGATACTTCTCAATGCGGTTGATCATCGCGCTGGTCGAGCAGACTTCGTCGGCCAGGGCGATTATGTCCTCCCGGCACTCGGGGTGCGCGATGACAACCGCATCCGGATAGGCCGACCGCGTCTTCGACACATTGGCCCCTCGCAGGACGTCGTGCGTCGGACACGCTCCGTCATAAACGACGATCTCTTTTTCGGGAACATGCTTCTTGACCCAGTTGCCAAGATTCCGATCGGGTGTAAACAGGATTTTATTGTTTGTTAGGCTTTTGACGATTGAGATTGCGTTGGCAGAGGTGCAGCAGATGTCGCTCATCGCTTTTACTTCGGCAGTCGAGTTCACGTATGTGACTACCGTGTGATCCGGGTACCGGCTCATCCATTCGGAAAGGCTTTCCGGGCTAATCGAATCGGCCAGCGAGCATCCGGCGGAGAGATTCGGCAACAAGACTTTTTTATCCGGATTGAGTATCTTGGCCGACTCGGCCATGAAATGAACGCCGCAGAACACTATAAACTCGGCGTCGGTGTTTTGGGCTTCCAGAGAAAGTCCCAGGCTGTCACCCGTGAAATCGGCTATGTCCTGCACATCGGGCCACTGATAATTGTGGGCGAGGATGATTGCATTGCGCCTGCGCGCAAGAGTCCTGATCTCTTCCATCAATCCAAGGCGCACGGCTTTGTCCGCGATCGCGCCCGGCAAGTTCGGCATGAATGGCTGCGTACTCATCTCATCTCCTTCTCGATTCGGGCTCCACGGTCGGGCTTTATTTTTCCGTTTCCGGCGGGAAAGATCCTCCAAAACTCTTTTCTAATCAGACTGGTGATGGTGGCGCTTTTGCTCATCTGGTGATAGCGGGCTACGGCCTCGAGCATCTCGGCGTCGCGATCCATAGCCGAATAAGTACGCACCTTGGTTCGTTCTTTTTCCATGATGTTCCTATATAGAATTTATATATAACTTATATAGCAGGCCGCTCGGCCTGACAAGATCAAACGAGTCCAATCCGCTAACGGAACGCTAAGAAATAACATCGCGGTTTTGTATTCCGGCCTCAGAGCGGCTTTTGACTCTAGCCGTGTACTTCAACGTACTTCAGTGCAAGGTTGTTGGATGGAATCGATGTTTTTGTCGCGGCAGCGACAATTGAAAGGCATTTAAAAAAAGGGGAAATAACTCTCTTACGCCGCCTCGGAGTCGCGTGCAGATCGAAATCGAGGAGCAGACTGTAGAACGGAATTACTATCCGGCCGCATGCGATTCATCCAAAAGGATCGCATAGATGTGTTCGTTGATGAGCTTGCCGTCTTTGATCGCGCCTTTCCTCATTATTCCTTCGAATTGATAGCCGGCTTTTTCAAGAACTCTCATCGACGCCGGATTCCATTCAAACACGCCGGCGCTGATGCGGTTAAGATTGAAATGTGAGAATGCGTATTGGGTCATCGCGATCACGGCTTCGGTTACTATTCCACGGCCCCAGTATTCTTCGCCGAGCCAGTAGCCGATCTCGCCCGAGTGTCGGAAGATGTCGCCTTTGAGCATGATCCCGATGCCGCCCACAGCCTGTCTATTAACTTCAAGGGCAAATGAGGTCACGGGAGATTCTGAAGCCGCGGTCTCAATCCATCTCTTGCCGTCGGCAAGCGTATAGGGATTGGGAAAAGAATCGCGCAGGTTGAGCCATATCTTTCGGTTATTGGCGTGATGCACGAGCGACGCTACATCCTCCGAACGCCAGTCTCGAATTGTGCTCCTGGTCAACCTGAGTTCCATCGGCCCGTAATGTGTTAGAGATTTGCCGCGAATCGCAGGCCGACTCCGTCCGGCCCCGCAATGGTAAAGTCGCGCAACCCATAGTATCGATCTTCGATAGGTTTCAACACCCTGGCGCCCAATTTTTTTGAGAGCGCCCAATACCCGTCAACATTATCGACCATTATCCGAACGTTGCCGACAGGGGACAATGGCGGCTCCGGATTATCGGCGACCTGCTCGAGGAACAACAATGAATCATCCCATTTCAACTCAGCAAAGTTGGGTTCCTCGCGGACCAGAGTGAAGCCATAGCTTGTGTAGAATTCGCAGGAAGCTTTGAGATCGCTCACGTACAATTCGAGGATAAGCTGCTCTGTTGAGTCACGACGGGTCATTTCGAAAGTGTGAGACAGACGGAGAGACGAGGGTTATGTCGAGCTCTTAATCGACAGCTCGACTCGGCCGTTGTGAGAACTCCCGCGCGGCTTGTCAGACCGCGCTGCCCGCGATCGGAGTCGAATAAAAGCGACGAAGCATCTCGTCTACGTCCTTCTTGCCGATCGCTTCGAATATGACGCTCGGTTGGATTCTCATTCCTTCGGCCAGTTTTAGAGCCGACTCTACATTCAACGTATTCACGACGGAGGACAGTATCTTGGATAATAAGCCTTGATCGAAACCGGTTTGGCGGCAAAAATCAATTTGCCTGAGCCCTGTCGACTTGAGGTGCTCGCTTACCAATTCCGAAAGCGGGCTCTGGCGATTCACAAAGGGCCTTCTCTCAGATGCACCATTGGCCGTGGATCCGTTTCGCCCCGGCTCTACCGATGTTGATCCGGGCGAATTGGGGACGAGTTTTGCTTGAGTATCTGACATAGCGAGAGTCTCCTTGATTCAACCTCGGGAACATGAGATGAGGTTGTATCACTGAAGGAGGAGCTTCCCCGGCTCCCCATCGACCTATTTCTTAACTACAGGCTTGCTGCGAATGTTCTTTTCTTCGGCCGTTCTGGCTGCCGCTTGCCTGCCAGTAAGTGATTGACTTCATCGGCCCCCTCTGGTGAGGAATGTAGCGAAGCTGGCTATCCCTACCATGCTCGATATAGTGCCCAGCTTCTTTATAAGGTTTCCGTGCACGATTATCGTATCGCCCGCGCGAAGGTAGCCATTGTCCTCAGGACCGGCCTTACCTTCTAAAATCTTTTTGACGTTAACGGTCACTATTTGAGTTCTGCCGTCTTCATACTGCCTGAGGATTGACACATTTGATTTGCTGCCGGTGTCCGTTATACCGCCTGCCAACGAAATGGCGTCGAGCACTCGCAGCGGCCGAGTCATTACGAGAACCCCAGGCGTTCTGACGTCGCCAAGCACGCCGATCTTGGCGCTGTTTGCTTCCAGCAGCGAGATCGTTACTCGCGGATCCTTGATGAACTCCGAAATCGAGTTCGTGAAATGTTCCTGAAGCTGACCTACCGTTTTGGCAACCACTGTGATATTGCCCATCAACGGGTAGTAAATCTGGCCGACGGGTGAAACAACGGCGCGCTCTACTGAATCATCAGGATGCTTATCTACATGGATCGCGATCACATCGCCGGGCCCGAGCCTGTAGGATTCGTAGAAACCCCGATAGACCGACTGAATTTGCTGTTGAATGGCCGCCTCGTCGGGTGAGAGCGTAGATTCGGAGCCGTTGATTGTTCTGGTTTCAGTTGACGCCCTAGAGACTTGTGACGATGACATCGGCGGGTCCTGTTTTTGAGCCGCCGTGCACAAGGGAGAGCAGGCGACTATCAGCAGTCCCGTAATCAGCGCCGCCCCGATCGATTTGTTTCTACGTCCCATGACTCTCTCCAAAGCGATTCGCAGCCGGGCGGTCAACGAGCCCCGCGCCCGAACAGCACGATCTTTATCGTCTCAAATACGATAATGATATCCAGCAACAACGATCGGTTCTTGATGTAATACAGATCGTACTGGAGCTTTTGCATTGTGTCTTCGACCGATCCGCCGTACCCGTAGCATATCTGAGCCCAGCCGGTTAACCCCGGCTTAATGAGATGGCGCTGCATGTAGTAAGGCAGGGTCGTTGAGAGTTGCTCGACGAACTCAGGCCGCTCCGGCCGCGGACCGATAAAGTTCATATCCCCGCGGGCGACGTTAACGAATTGCGGTATTTCATCAAGCCGGAGCTTTCGGAGCACGCGGCCGACTCGGGTTGCGCGGGGATCCGTAGCCGCGGCCCATACCGGTCCGGATTCCTCTTCGGCGCCTACGCCCATTGACCTGAACTTAATAATCTTGAATCGTCTGCCGTTTTTGCCTACGCGTTCCTGTCTGTAAAGGATCGGGCCGGGCGAGTCCAGCTTGATTGCAATAGCAATGATCAAATCCAACGGAAGCGAGATCAGCAATCCCACCGCCGCTAGAGATGCGTTGACTACTCTGCGGGTCCTCTCAGTGACATCTGTGTATCGGCCGCCTCGCGAAAATATCAGCCAGGACGGTCGCAGTTTCTCGACCGCGACTTTTCCCGTCAGTCTTTCGTAGAAGCAAGCGCTTTCTTCGACCGCGACTCTTCCGCTCAATCTCAGGTTCAACAGATCGCCGGTCGGCATACTTCCGCGTCGATCCTCCACGGCGACGACTATGCGATCGATTCGATGCTGAGCGACCAGGCCGGGAAGGTTCTCCGTCAAGCCGATGACCGAGGGATTAATCAAGCTCTTGCCAAGTAGCTCAGGCTTGTTGTCCACGAATCCGATTATCTGAAAGCCCGCGGTTCGCCGCTCGAGCGTCGCCCGTGCGATCTCTATCGCCTCGGTGCCGGAGCCCAGTATAAGAATTCGCTCGCGCACGCCGAGTTGAGGATGACCGGCCCCCCACGCGAAGATAAGCCGCCAGAGGGCCGTGGCAAGAAGCGAAAGCGCCAGGCTCCACAAAAAAACGCCGCGGCCTAACAACATCGACGGCACTGCATAGAACATCAATAACAGCATCGCGGATGCGGTGATGTAGGCCTTCATCAGGTTCATCACCATCAGGCGATAGCGGTGCGACGAAGCGCGCAGATCGTAGAGGTCGAAAAGATGAAATGAAAATTGTATTACGATAGCGACCAGCAGGAGCTTGATCCAGCCCTGCCTGTGAGTTATTTCCCACGACGCATCCGAATGCAATCGAACGTATGCCGCCAGAATTCCCGCGCTGAGGATGAGGAATGTTTCGGAAAGAATAAGAAGAATTCGTCTCACTGCCGATTGACTCCCGACTGTTCGCTTGAACAATCTTGGCACTTCTGTTTCGCCGGCTGCGGCCAAAGGGGGCTTCTTTTTTAGTGCTTCTTGCCAAACCAGCCGCGGCGCTTATTTTTGGCGCCGTAGTAATAAGTGACTTCTTCGTTGAATACCTCGGCGACGTTGAGCACTACTCCTACGCGTCGCTCTTTTGGAATCAACTTGAGGGCGTTTGCTACCGCGCTGTGATGGGTTCGCCCTGCTTTGACTACCAGAACGGTTCCATCAGCCAGCGCCGCGAGGCGTTGCGCGTCGGCGAAATCGGTAATGGGCGGCGCATCGATTACGACGAAATCGAACGCGGATTCCAACTCATCAAGGACGCCTTCGACCCGCGAGGTCGTCAGGATGTCGCCCGCCGATAGATTGGGGATGTCGCCGTTGCTCCGATCCGCCAATACATACATGCCGTGCGGCTTGATGGCGACGATTGAATCGCTCACAGCGGCTCGGCGCTCGATAACGTCGACCAGTCCATGCGGAGACTTTAGCCCGAGCATTTTGCATATCGACGGCCGCCGGAGATCGGCATCAAGAAGCAACACCTTTTTGCCCGACTGCCTTGCCATCACCCACGCCAGATTGGTTGCTATCGTAGTCTTGCCCTCGCCTTCGAGCGCGCTTGTGACAAGAAGTGATCGGCGGTTGTGCTTCGCTGCGAGGTTTATCAGCCTGACGGCGAGCGTGTTGTATCTTTCTCGAGCAAGATCGTCGCGTTCGATTAATCCAGCAAGGTGCTGGTCGACTCTGAGATCGTGAATTGAAAACGACTGCCGCGGCTCGACAAAGCCTTGGTTGTTCCGGGCGAACTCCCCGACGCGCAAATTTGAGGCAGCCGCGGAAGCGCGCGCCTCGCGTCTGCTTGAAGCCGGCTGTGAGTTGCGCGTGGAACCGGATTCCTTGATGAATGAATCATCGCGTTCATCGAAGAAGTCGGGGCCGATTGCGTCGCCGAATACGGCGCCTTCGGGCTGTTGAAATTGCTCGGTTATTCGTCCGGCTTTTACGAGAGCTTTGTAAACTCTACCCATTGGCATCGTTCCTGTTGAGAGCTAGGTCCTGGCAACGCGAGCGCGAGAGAAGAAACGCTGCGTGGAGTCTTGTGTTGCACGGCTGATTGAAGCGGGTGTGTCGAGTCCGCTCCGCGGCGGTTCCGAAGGATTCAAATCTCGTCGCAGGTAGCGCACGTTGTCCGACTTGTGAGAGTCGCTGCCTGCCGCGATCGCTTCAGGGCGAGGCGCTTCTTGAACTATAGATCCAGTAACGGCCAAATCCAGCCGGCCGACGTGCATAGGCAAGAGATCGGGAGTGCCTAGATCGAGGAGATCCACGACCTCGTGAATAATCGCGGTTGTGATGGCTCTGTTCCCTCCGCTGAATCCGGTCAACAGCGCGTTGTCGCATATGTTGTTTATGATTCTCGGGATCCCTCCAGAGAATCGGTAGACGGCGGCGATTGCTTCGAGCTCAAAGAAGTTCGGGTTCTTAGCGCCTGCCACTCGCAGTCTCCAGGCTATGTATTCAGCGGTCTCGCGCGCCGACAGCGGGTGTATTTCGGTTCTCAGGCTTATGCGCTGCTTGAGTTGACGCAGCTCCGGCTGGGCAAACACCTGTCTGAGCTCCGGCTGGCCGCAGAGAATTATCTGGAAGAGTTTCTCGCGATTGGTCTCGTAATTCGACATCAATCTGATTTCTTCCAGGAGAGTCCGAGGGAGTAGGTGCGCTTCGTCGATGACGAGAACCGTTCTGAGACCGCGCTGATGGCGCGACAACAAGAAGTGCCCGAGCATTCTGAGCATGCTCGCCTTTGTAGTCTGCGCGGGAAGCCGGAACTCGCTTGCTAGAGTCGAGTAGAAATCGCTCGTGTTGAGGATTGGATTGAATATATAAGCGGCGGCTACCGAGTGATCCAGCGATTGAAGCATCGAGCGGAGTACCATCGTTTTGCCGGTTCCCACTTCACCGGTCATCAGGACGACGCCCTTGCCGTGCTCAATGCAGTACTGAAGATTGGCGAATACTTCAAGGAGGCTCTCAGTTCGGAACAGATACTTTGGATCAGGAGCCAGGCTGAACGGTACGTCGTACAATCCGTAGAATTGTCGGTACATTGATCCCTCTCCGAAAATCTATTCTTTCAACAACGCAGTATCGAAATGGAGAATGGCTCGGCGCTTTCACTTCTTGCCGATTAAATTGAACAGGTTCGTAAGGATGAACACCTTGGCGAGTCCGATTGTCACAGCGGCCGCGGCGGCCGTACCCAGAGCTATTTTCAGCCACTGAGTCCAGGCGTGCAGGCGTTGTTCCTTCGGAGATTCAGTCAGGGGTATCGCGGCCAGCATGGGCAGCTTCGTGTAATGCTCTACGTCACGAGCATCCTGAAGCGTGGGCAGCCGCGGAAGCTCCGCCGCGAGGCCGAAACAAGCTCCAATGGCCAGGCCAGCGACAGCCGCGATCAGAAACAAAAGCCTTCTGTTCGGAGAGACGGGGAGTTGAGGTAGATTGGCCTGATCCAGAACCCTGAATTGTTCCGCGTTCGCGCTGCCGATCGTCTGCAGCTTTAGCTGCGCTTCCTGAAGCCGCGCGGTCACTTCTTTGTAATTCTGTTTCAAACCGAGATAGTCCTGGGCCATTCGGGCCGAGCCTGCATCGCGCGGAACACCGGTCGACGCAGCATCGGCCACGGAAGCTGTTCGAGTCTGCGGCGGATTCGCGAGGTGGCGATCAATCTCGCGGCCGACCACTTCCAACTCGATTTTGTAGCGGTTCCGCTCGCTCTCCAGCGCGTGCAATTCTCGCTCTTCGGCGGTTTGCGAACCAGCCCCCTGATCCTGCCTCGCGAGGTCGGAGATGGTTCGATTGATTGACGCGATCTGGTCGTCTACCGCGATTACCCTCGGATGTTTGTCCGTCAGCCCTTGCTGCTTGACGTAGTTGTCGCGAATGCCCTGAAGCTCGGCTCTTTTGGCCACGAGCGCGCCATAAGTAGGGTTGTCGCGCGTCCCTCCGCTCTTTTTCTGCCGATCTACAATCGTGCGTTGCTCGGCAATTCGCCTATCCGCGTCCGCGATCTGCTGCTGCAGTTTATATTGTTGATCCTTAAGAGTTCCCAAAGTCATCTGCTGCGATCGAAGTGCATCGAGAGACGGTTGAGCCCATCTGCCGACAGGCCCGACTGCTGGAGGCGGTGAATCCTCCTTGAGCGATATGAGCCACGGCGCGCGTTGCTCCAGCTCATGGAGTTGCGAAGAGAGTTCTGATGAGCGTTTCTGAAGGATGGATATCTCGCCCGACGCCTGGGACGCCATCGCCTGAACATTTTCGGCGATCAACTGATCCGCCAGCGCAGCCGTGACCGCCTGGGCCGATTGCGGATCTCGCGATCTATAGGAGATCGTGAAGCCGTCAGTCACTTCCGGCCGCGTCGAGTTCACTTCAACGTCGACATCACTTCGCATCCGCGCGATTACGCGGTCGGCTGGCTCCCCCAGTTCTTTCAAATCGCTATAGAGTGCGTGAGTATCGATCAGTCCTTCGAGACGAGTACGGCTTGTCACTTGCTGCCGAATCGTCGCCAGTCTGCGCGACACATCGATCGGAGAATGCTCGTTTGCGGAGTCACTCTGCGGAGATTCGACGATTATGAACGTCGACGACTCATATATGTTGGGAATCTGCCTGATTGCGATAAATGAAGCGATAATGACGATCAATGCCGGGCCGGCAATCAGGAGCTTGCGGCGGCGCGCCGCTTTGACATAGTCGGTGAGGGTTCGAGGTCTGATTGAATTCATTTTTCTATCTTTTTCGAGACGAACCAGCGGACCCTATCGCCGGGGCGTGGCGTCGGCCGCTGTCACAACGCGGTGAAAAGCTGAATCTGATAGGCTTTCCAGAAGCTTTCTGTAACAAGCATACCGAAGCGAGAAAGGATTGAGTCTTGTGTGCAGGGACCGAAATCGCGGAGAGGCTGTCGCTAAAAACTGTTGACATCGAAGGGGGCATATCTTATAAACAGTGCGCGAAGCTGCCGTAAGGTCGAGTCTGTATGCGTTCGGGCCAGACGGTTTTTTGTTACCCTCCCAAGTGCTCCTTTGCCCCTTAGAATAGCGTTACTGGACCGGGCGAATTCGTAAATAATCGCTTGAGTCAATTAACTTGTACTGCGCCCCTCTGGCACCCCGCAAAGAGGAATTGTCTATGTTAGCTCAAGGTTCTTATGTAGTAGCGTCCGCGGGAAATCTACCGCCTGCTGAGGGGACTGAAAGATTAGACTGCCTGGCAACCGCATTAAATGAAATAAATGAAGGCGTTATATTCTTGAATTCGGAAGCGCAGATCGTTTGGCATAATCGAGCTTTCGATAAGCTTATGGTCGAGAACCGCGAGGGCCATGTATTGGTCGCCTCGGTCATAGAGCTAGCCGAGGATTTTCGACAAGATTTGCGGCTTTCTCACGACAAGGACAAAGACAACAGTTCTTATTCGACATCACGCGGAATCGCTGCGGGAGGTATTTCTCACAGGCTCCATTGCACGCTGATGCCTAAAGGAATGTTTGGGGCTGATCCTTACCTGCTTTGCCTCGTTAAGCGATCGGCTTCTCGTTGGTCCAGCTACGAACAGCACCTGCGCCAGACATGGAATCTAACCGAGCGCGAAGCGCAGGTAGCCGTTGAGTGCCTACAGGGCAAGAAGAACCTGGAAATCGCGGAATGTCTCAAGATCAGCGTCGAAACCGTAAACAAACACCTCGATAAGGTCTATCAAAAGGTCAGCGTCAGGGGCAGGGCCGAATTGGCTTCGAGGTTGCTCGATAGCGGAATCATGTAATTTCTCCCGCGTGACCTTTTCATCATGGTGTTTTAGCCGGCGAACCTCCCGAGAGATCCGCCGACTTGTTCCTCAATCAACATCCAATATCCAGAAGAACGGTAGCGAAATGGGCGCGAATCCCAGACGCAGCTCGCGCCATTTGTCATCACTCCGCTGACAGAAAGTGTGACCCGCCTGGGTAATATCCGAGCTGAACCGCGATTGCGTTGAAAAACTGAACCTACCTGAATTGGCCGCTCACCGGCACTTCCGTTGCAAAGGAGAAAAGCGCAGCGGCAGTTTGCTGCAGGCGGCGATTGGAGCTAAGGGGGCAGCGCTGATCTCCGTTTGAAAAAGGTTCGAAGCGGTAGCCGCTTTGACTAATCACGACCGGCGGGATGACGGGGGCCATCCCGCCGACGTGCTTAGGAATTGATCTCAAAAAAAGCATCGATGCTCTGCAAGAGCTGCCTTTTTATCTGGGCCGTATCTCCCTCTATCAAATGAAGCGTAACCTGCCTCGTCTGGCCGTCATCCATTAGGACCTGGCCATGCTCAACCGCCGCTAACTCTCCGTTTCCCACAATCCTGAGTCCGTAGACAAGTGTTAGGCGCTCCATTCCTCTCCTCCTATTACAGTCTGTTCGTCCTTTATACCATCAGCATAAATCTTGGCCGCGCACCGATCCAGATTCAAGGGCGCGCGACGGTTGATCAAAGGCTGATTTACAATCATATTGATCGCTACGGATCCGCCGCTCGAGCCCGATGGAAGTCATCACCTTAAACTGCCCTGATTGTGCCGCGCTGATCGAGCTTTCGTTATCAGTCGACTACGTCATCTGCCGCCGGTGCGGAGCCGGTTACCGCGTCTCTCGCAGCGAGAATTCCGTGAATCTTCAAAGGGCCGGAGGCATTGCTTCCCACAGCTACACGGAGTTGGAGGCGGAGCTTGAGCGGGCAATCGTGGAGTTGGAGGAACAGATTGCCGATGCCAGAGAACAGATCGAGATCGTTCGCAGCCGCGAGAAAGGCGCCGCGCTTCAGGTCGGTTGCGCGAGCTTTGGTGTTTTCGGAGGAGTGATCGTAGTCCTCGCACTTTTTGTAACCTTGGCGCGAGCATACTTCGGCGGGTTTTTCTTCTATGCGGCGCTGCTGGCGGTCGTGGTCTTGGGTATTGTTCGCTTGCGAAGAAAATTACTAAGTAAGCAGCAGCGCGAGAAACTGGCCGCGGACAGAAGCGAGTTGGAAGAGGGCCTGCCGACGCTCGAAGCTGCTCGCGACCGGCTCATTCGGCTGCGCCAATGAACGTTCCAACTGAAGCGCTTCCTTCGAGAAGCCGTCATTATCAGCGTCCTCACTGAACTGAACTTCCTCCTGCATCTCTCGGAGACAGCCCAAAGCCGTACTTCGGCATCCAATGTGCTGTCAATAAACAGGCAGAAAATCTCTGCCGCCCGAACGAAGAAAGAACACGAAAAAGAACGAAGAATGATAGAGATGCTAAGGAGGTGTAGGCAAGTGAGGTTAAGGAAAAGTGCCATGGCAGTACTACTGTTATCACTCGCGTTTTCGGTGCTGCCGGCGATTGCCGCCACGCCGAGTACCAATCAACAGTCACGAAATAATCTTGAATTCCAGGAGCACATTCGCAAAGAATTGGTCACCCTGCCGTATTACGGCGTTTACGATAACTTGAGCTTTGAGGTAAAGGGCAGCACGGTAATCTTATCCGGAGAAGTTGTGCGCCCGGTTACGAAAACGGACGCCGAGAGACGAGTCAAGGAGACAAAAGGGGTCACCAACGTGATTAACAATATTCAGGTGCTCCCGCTTTCGAGTATGGACGACGGCATCAGACTGCGGACATACAGAGCGATTCTTCGAATGGACGGCTTGTCCAGATATGAGCAAGGGGCGAACCCCTCTATCCACATCGTAGTAAATCGCGGCCACGTTACGTTGGAAGGCGTTGTCTCGACTGTTTCCGACGGCCGTATGGCCTTTATGGCGGCCAACGGAGTGCCGGGAGTTTTCTCTGTAACGAACAATTTGCGCGTCGAGAACGGCAGGAGGTCGTAGGAGTAGTCGATATAAGGGCGGGTCAAATGGCCCGCCCAAGCTGTCCTCTCAGGCAAGAACATGTCATTATTTTTGGAAAATCGGATCCGGCAAAATCTGAAATTGGAGGTAAAGCAGAAGAATGAGTCAGGAATTCAAATCTAAGCTAGCTCGCGCGCTTCGTGCGCGGAGCATCGTTTATACTCTGGTGCTACTTCTCTTGGCGGTCGGTGCAGGCGTGGCGGGCCGTCGCAGTGTATTCAGTCAGCAGTCTCAGCCGGCCCAGTTGCCGTCTCCCTCTGACCTTTCTCGCGCCTTCATTAATGTCGCTAAGCAAGTCAAGCCGGCCGTTGTGAACATTGATGTGAAGGAAAAGGCGAAACGCCCCTCCGGCCGCGGTTTCGAGAACATGCCGCAGATACCGGGATTCCCCCAGTTTGATGTCCCGCGCGGTCCTCAGCGCGGAACGGGTTCCGGGATCATCATCAGCGCCGACGGTTATATCCTCACCAACAATCACGTCGCGGGCGATGCGGATGAGATCAAAGTCAGACTCTCCGACGGCCGCGAGTTCAAAGCCAGACGCATCGGTACCGATCAGGATACCGATTTGGCTGTAATCAAAATCGACTCTGAAAACCTGCCTTTCGCCAAGCTCGGCAATTCGGACAAGGTCGAGCAAGGGGAATGGGTGATCGCATTGGGAAGCCCGTTTGGACTGGAGCAAACGATGACCGCTGGAATCGTGTCGGCCATCGGGCGTGACATATCGCCGGATCCAAGCAGATCATTTCGCGATGTGAGCTATATTCAGACTGATGCGTCGATAAATCCCGGCAACTCCGGTGGTCCGCTCGTCAATATGAGCGGCGAGATAGTCGGCATTAACACTTGGATCGTGTCCGGCAGCGGTTCAAACTCCGGAGTCGGCTTTGCCATCCCGGTTAATACGGCTGCCAACGTGTACGGTCAGCTCGTAAAGAGCGGCAGGGTCACCCGTGGTTATCTCGGTGTTTCTATGCAGGCGCTGAATCCGGCGATTGCAAAGAGCATTGGAATGAGCGGAATAGACGGAGCGCTCGTGAACGATCTTGCGCGCGATCCTTCGGCCCCCGCGGCGAAAGCTGGCTTGCGTAGCGGTGACGTTATCGTCGAATTCGACGGCCGGCCTGTGAAGTCGCCAAAGAACCTTACGGAGTTTGTAGCCGAGACTCCGATTGGAAAGGTTGTGCCGCTTAAGTACGTTCGCGAGGGCCATACCGAAACCGCGACGGTCAAGATTGCCGAGCGGCCTCACGACAACGAAGCAGCCAAAAACGACGGCGAAGGCGGCGAACAACCGACAGGCAAGTTGGGTATCTCGGTTTCACCGGTGACACCCGAGGTTGTGCGTGAGCTCAAGCTCAGAGTGAACGGCGGCGTGGTTGTCGAGAACGTCGATCCGGATGGCCCGGCGGCCGATGCCGGCGTGCGTCAGGGAGACGTGATTCACAGAGTTAACCGGGCGCCGGTGAACTCCAGGGCCGAACTCATTGCGATCCTGAATTCGCTCAAAACAGACAAACAACTTGTCCTTCAGATCGAAAGGGGTGGACAGCTTACTTTTGTAACCGTCCAACTCGATTGATAAACCCGCTTATGTAGCGCAAAAAAAGAGCAGCCGTCAAAGAGGCTGCTCTTTTTTTATTTGCAACGGACCACCTCCGAGCTGACGATCTTCTAACGCAATCCAGGAATCAACTCCATAGTTTGGGGCACGCTGACGAAGAAATGTATGGGCGGGCGTCTCTGCCAGCCCCTCTTGAAGATCGAAACTCTCCCAAGAAATCGACCTCTCCTGAAGAAGTACATAACGCGACGAGGGGCGGGCCTCCGATGCCCGCCCCTACATTTATCTTCATTCTCTCATCGAAGCTGAAAGTTCCGTCTTCGTGATTTCTATTTGCTGCTGCTCGAGCTCTCAGCGGCGAGCACGTCGTACTGGTAGTTCAGCAGAACCCGTTTAGGTTTCTTCGGAAGCATTACCTCAAAATCGCTGGGCTTCGCGCCGAATACATTCAACTGGCCTAATCGCGCGATCTTTCCATCGAAGTCGAGATATATCGGAACGATCATCGCGAAGTTCTCTGAGACTTCGCTCTGCGTCACATTTCCTTTCAACAGGAATTTCCCGTCCGCGCCCGGCGTCAGAGTATATTCCATTTTGTATCGCGGGACCTGGGTTCCATAGACCCATTCGCGGAAGAACCAATCCATCCTATGGTTGCCTTCGAGATCCATCTTCGGAGTCATATGCTTCTCGACAACCTGTTTGAAGCTTTCCGTCGAAGCGTTCTTGTTGAAATGGCTTTGCACGAAGTCTTTCATCATCGCGATGAACTTCTCGTCTCCAGTTTTGACGTCGTGCATCATCATGCGAAGCATGTGGAGTATGTAGGCGCCCTTCGGATAAACGACGTTCCGGTACGCGCCGCGCGTCTTGAATGTGTTTAATCTCAGACCGAGCCAGATCGGTCCCGCGTCTGTCGGTCGAATGCCGAATTGATTCTTCTGAATTATGTCGTCGCGAAGGCGGCTATAGAAGTGGAGATACTTGTCGGGCGTTTTTTCGCTTGCCTGCAAATATAGACCGGCGGAAAAATGAGCGAAGCCTTCCGACAACCACTGATCGTGGTAGGACGCCCAGCCGACCATATGACCCCACCATTGGTGCGCAACCTCGTGTGAGCAAACTTCATCGACGAACTCGTTTCCGCGAGAGCTGATCCCGCCCTGCAGCGCATACCGCTGAGTCGAATCGAAGAAAGCAATGATCGGCAGGTACACAAGCGTCGGCCAGGACTGACCGAAGTTGGGCTGCGGCTGTTGCGTCAGTGCGATCCTTCCGTAAGGAGCCGCTCCGAACCAGGCGGTAAAGAGACGCATCGAATTCTGCGCCTCGACTATCATATTGTCCGTCAAACGAGTCGGCGTCATCCCGCCGATTCCGGTTTGCTCTTCTGCATTGCTCAAGTAGGAGGGGAGCTCAGTCGTAGCATAGCCCTCGATCTGATATTTCGTCTCGGCGTCGAGGACATCCTTACGCTTGAAAAGCCCGTAGTTGAATCCCGCGACTGCCAAGGGCAGTTCTGAGATCCACTGCGAAGCTGCGAAGCTGCCCTCCTTCCACTCCTTGACCATCTTGCCTACGCCGACGATCGTGAACTTGCTCGGAACCTTGAAGGTCAAATCAAAGGTGGCGCGATCATTGAACGCATTCACGCTCGGATACCAGCTTGTGCGCGCGCCTACGGCGAAATTGCCGCCGCCTGCGTCCTGAAGCACCTTCTGGCCATGGTATTCGATCGTGATCGTATACTTCTTCCCTTTAATGAGAGGCTCCGGCAGCACGGCGAAAAAGGAGCCGTCCTGCTTCTGCTTTTCTTGAATAAAGGAGACATCGGCGTCGCCAAAAGCAACCCTTGTCGCGCGAAGCGACGGCAACAGCCCGAACGGCAGCATCCGCTCGCCGTCCAGCAGCGCGGTAAATGTAACATCGGCCCTGGCCGTAAGATTTTCGCCGCCGTCTATGACGGTCTCGATTTTGTAATGCTCGACGTCAATGAATCGTTTGTCTTCGAGTGAGCTTGCGGTTCCGCCTTTGATCTCGCTCGCAAAGTGACTCATGTACCAGAACCCGCCCTCGGAGCTCGCGAAATCCAAATTGACGAGCGCTACTTCCTCCGGTCCCAGGGAAGAAAAGACGCCGTATGGATTCACGAAGAACGCAAGCTGATTGTGCTTCTGGCCGTCGATATACGCAGTGAAAAAGCCGGGCCTCTTGGGGTTATAAATGCTGGCCAGCGTCAATGCATCCACGTTCTCGCCGTCGCCGGTATACTGAGAGCGAGAGCGATTGCGGAAACTCTCGAGAACGCTCTTTGCACCCGCTGCATTTCCTCCGGGCTGCGCCTGCTTTTTTATCTGCTGGTATGTTTCGTCCGTAAAATTCAGAACAGCCTTCTTGAATGATTCGCTGACGCTGTCCTTCCCGGTAATGAGATGGATGTGATCGCGTTCGATCCCCAGCACGGGGTCGAGTGTGAACTCGGCTTCTCCGACGAATACTCCGGTAGTCACGCGGCCCATGACCGGCGGTAGAAAACTGACTGAGCCGCTATGCAGCACGAAGGTTCCTACGTCGCGATTGATCGTCAGCTCACTCACGGCATAGCTCTCAAATTCAGTTGCATCTCGCAGCGCGCGATAATTCGGGTCGGTGTTCGCGACTCCCTTGCCTTTGGCGCTCACGCCGACCTCTATTTTTGTTTCGGCAATCTCGAGTTTGATGTCTATAGGCGAAGAACCGGAACCGCTCACGGTCACTTCCACATCGGCGGTTTTGAATCCGGGATTGGAGATCGATACGGTGTATTTTCCGGGAGGCAAATTCGCCACGCTGAATTTTCCCTCGCCGTCGGTTGTGGCGGCTCTCGATTCGTTAGTTGTCTTATTGCGCACGGCGACGGCGGCGCCGACGATTACCGCGCCGGTCTGATCCTTAACGACACCGTTTATGACGCCGTTACTTTGCGAGCTGGCGCCGACGCTCAGCGTCAGGAATGCAGAAATTATGAGTAAAATGGGGAGGAAGAGTCGTCGATTCATGGGAACTCCACTGAGTAATGTAGTTGATGTGAGTGAGCACTTGATCGCAAAACCTATCATACCGGCATGGGTGCATCAAGCGATCCGTATAGATAGATGAGACGCCTAACTGCTCCTCGAAAATCTAATAGTGATTGTTGTCTTTGCTTGTTTCACACCGTCGCCATTGTGCGGCCGACGCTTACTTTGACTTTGACCATCACCCCACATAGAATCTCCGTGCCGATTAATCCCACTACAAACAATCAATGCGCATAACAAAGGTCTACACGAAGACGGGTGATAGAGGAGAAACCTCGCTGGTGGGCGGCGCAAGGGTGAGTAAATCGAGCCCTCGCGTAGAGGCATATGGTGATGTAGATGAATTGAACTCCACCATAGGTTTCGCGCGAGCGAGATTGCGGGACATCGAAATCGACGAGGTGCTCGCGCTTATTCAGAATGACTTATTTACTCTTGGCTCGGATCTGGCCAGCCCAGCCGATGTAGAAGTGCCCCGAATAACCGCGCCTTTCATAGATTCGCTCGAACAGATTACCGATCGCTTTCTCGAACAGCTCGAACCGCTCAAAGAGTTCATATTGCCGGGCGGTTCCGAAGCGGGATCGACGCTCCATCTCGCGCGCACGGTCGCGCGTCGATCCGAGCGCCGCATCGTGGCGCTGGCCGAAGCCGAAGAGATAAATCCCGAAACTGTGATCTATATCAATCGCCTATCCGATCTCCTCTTCATTCTGGCGAGAGTCGTCAACAAGCGCGATGCAGCGCCTGAAAAAATGACCGATTTCAGCAAGCGCACTCGTAAGTAACCGCCGAACCCGATCCCCAACAAACTCATGAGCTGGTTCAAACGAAAGGAAGGCCCTAACCCGCTGGACGACTCCGGTGAACGAACGGTTCGCACCGAAGGACTCTTCGTCAAATGCCCCGGCTGCGACCAGACTCTGTTCAGACGGGAGATCGAAGATAACTTGAATGTCTGTCCAAAGTGCGGCCATCATCAGCGCCTCAGGGGCAGAGAGCGGCTGGATATGACCTTCGATGACGGCGCCTGGATCGAGCTCGACCGCGGTTTGATTTCGAACGATCCACTCGGGTTCGCGGACACGAAATCCTATCGCGATCGCTTGAAGGACATGCGGATCAGGACCGGGATGCTCGATGCAATTGTAACCGGTGAGGGACGGGTGGGCGGATTGCCGACTGTAATATGCTCCATGGAGTTGTCGTTCGTCGGCGGTTCGCTGGGTTCGGTCGTAGGCGAGAAGATAACACGAGCAATAGAACGCTGTCTTCGAACGCATTCCTCCTTCATCATTTTTTCGGCTTCAGGCGGCGCTCGCATGCAAGAGGGGGCGCTCTCGTTAATGCAGATGGCGAAGATCTCGGCGGCGCTGGCGAGGCTGGATGAGGCGAGGCTCCCATTCATCTCGGTGCTGACCGATCCGACTACGGGCGGGGTTACCGCGAGCTTTGCCATGCTTGGCGACTTCAATATCGCGGAGCCTCAGGCACAGATTGGATTCGCGGGACCGCGAGTGATTGAGCAAACGATTCGACAGAAACTGCCTGAAGGATTTCAGCGGTCGGAATTCCTTCTGGAACATGGGATGTTGGATGCGGTCGTCGAGCGAAAACAGCTCCGGGACTTTATCATTCACTCGCTCGAATTCATGGTCGGCAACGGAAAGAAGAGCGGGTGAGATGTGATTGCGCTGCCGGTGTTCCACGGTCGCGCGGATCAAATCGGCTTCTGATTTTAGTTCTCGCGGATCGCCGGAATACAACGGCACACTCTCTCATAGACAAGATGAATTACGAGGAATCGCTCGACTATCTGTATAGCCTCGGTCACGAAGTGCTGGCGGCCAAATACAGATTGGAAACGATTGAGGCGCTGCTGGAATCCCTCGGCGATCCCCAACGGAGCTTCAAGTCCATTATCGTGGCCGGCACGAACGGGAAGGGTTCGACCGCGGCCATGATCGAAGCCATTCAGCGCCGGGGCGGCTATAAGACGGCGCTGTACACTTCCCCGCACCTCGTTCGTATCGAAGAACGAATAAAGACTCAGGGCAGCGAGATTCCGTCTGCGGATTTCGGCCGGATCGCGACGATCGTTCGCCGCGCCTCGGAAGATCTCGTCATGCGAGGCAAGTTCGAAAGCGTGCCGAGTTTTTTCGAACAGGTCACCGCGATTGCGATGTACTATTTTGCCGAGCGAAAGACAGCTCTCGCGATATTGGAGGTTGGACTTGGAGGCCGGCTCGACGCCACAAACATAGTGCAGCCGCTTGTCTCGGTCATCACCGCGATAGACTACGATCATCAAGAGGTTCTCGGCTCAACCATAAAAGCGATCGCCTCGGAGAAGGCGGCGGTGATTAAGCCCGGTTCTCGCGCCGTAATCGGACGTCAGGTACATAAGGAAGCTACTGAGGTGCTGATGGATCGCTGTATCGAGACTGGCGTGCTGCCGGTCTTCAGCGGAGAAGCCGCGGCTGTCAATGCGAGCGAAGATGGCAGATTCACATTCGATTATGAAACCGGCAAGAACCGCTTCAGCCGAATTCAGCTCGGTTTGTTGGGCAGACATCAGGTCGAAAACGCCGCTTCCGCTATAGAGGCAACCGAGCTTTTGGCCGAACTTGGTTTCGGAACTTCGCGGGAGGCGTTGATTGAGGGCTTGAGAGGTGTCCGATGGCCCGGACGTCTCGAATCGATCAACAGCCGCCCTCGAATCTTGATGGATGGAGCTCACAACTCGAGCGGCGCGCAGAGGCTGAGGCAGTATCTGGACGAGTTTGCGCCGCGGCCTGTCACCTTAATATTCGGCGCGATGAAGGACAAAGACATTGCCGGGATTGCCGGCGCTCTTTTCGGTGCGGCGCGCACAATAATATTCACAAGAGTCGCCGATTCGCGAGCGGAAGGCGCCGCCCGCATCGGAGCGCTTGCCGTCAAGGCGCGCTGCGACTTCATTATTACCGAGTCGATCGAAGAAGCGCTCGTGCGAGCAAGAGAAAGCACTCCGGATGACGGGACTATCTGTGTGGCAGGCTCGCTTCATCTGGTGGGCGAGGTTAAGAGATCGCTCGAGATCGAGAAGTATCCGTTAGCGACTATTTGAATGGCGCACGAGCTGATCAAACGTGACTACATCTATCGCGGCAGGGTGCTGGATCTCTCGGTAAGCAGGTTCAACTCCGAAGCTAAGGGCGAGATTCGGCTCGAGATCGTTCACCATAACGGCGGCGCCGGTGCGATACCGATTTTTGAAGACGGCACAATCGGACTCGTGCGCCAATGGAGATATCCCGCGGGCCGATACTCAACCGAGATCTGCGCCGGAAGAATAGAAGCGGGCGCTTCGGCTGAAGAGACAGCCGCCCGCGAGCTCGAAGAAGAAATGGGACTCTGCGCGAAGAGCCTGCGAAAGATAACCAACTTCCTCGTAGCGCCGGGCTATTGCGAAGAGCGCATTCACCTATTCGTGGCAACCGAAATATCCGAGTCGAAACAAATGCTCGACGAAGATGAGGAGATTGAAGTCGTGCGGCTGCCATTCGCTGAGGCGATCGCAATGATTCACGACGGCAACATCGACGATGCAAAGAGCATCATCGCGCTTCTCCTTGCCGGGCCTATTATTGAGGCCAAGCTCCAACAATAATGGGTCGCACACTGCGACTCGCGAAAATACTTGCCCGCGTCTCCGTATCAGGCGTCCAAACACCGGGCTGAGATTAAGAGACGGCTAACGCAGCCGGCCTCCGGAGATCGAGCCAATCTCAACGCGCCCACGCATATGCTTCCGTACGCGGATCGGCACCCGCGCTCAAAGCGCCGGTCTTCAAATCGACGACAATCGCCGCGTTCGAACCCATCGACCAGGGACCCCGCACCATCAGCTTATGGCCCTTGCTGCTGAGCGCCTGCCGAACGGCTTCGGGCACGCGAGATTCTACGGCAAGATCGCCGGGATACATTGTGTGAGGAAACGGCGATGCGGGGAAGCTTCTTGTCGACCATCGCGGCGCTTCGATCGCCTGCTGAACGTCCATTCCGAAGTCGATCATATTCAGGAGCGTCTGAATCGTCCGCATAACCTGATCGTCTCCGCCCGGGCTGCCCATTATCATGTGAGGCTGACCGTTCTTCATTATTAATGTGCTTTGAAGCGTGCTGCGAGGGCGTTTGCCGGGCGCCAGCGCATTCGCCTCGCCTTCCACGAGCGAGTAGTAGTCGCCGCGGCAGTTGAAGATAACTCCGGTGTCGCCCATGACCACGCCGGCACCGAAGCTGCTGTGGAGGCTTGGCTCAAAACTGACCATGTTGCGATCCTTATCGACGACCGCGATGTAGCTCGTGTCGCCCTCGTGATCGGCGTTTCCGGATAGGTTCGGACGGATCGTGCGGTCTTGCACGGCTCCGCCCTTCATGAATTTTTCCGGCGAGCCGGGCCGCAGCTCTATGGAGGCCCTGGTCTGATCGATCAAGCCCCGGCGTTCGGCCGCGTATTCCTTCGAGAGCAATCCGGCATAGGGGATCGTGATGAAGTCCATGTCGCCGAGGTACTTCTCGCGGTCTCCAAAGGCGAGCTTAACGGCTTCCGCGCTGGTGTGAATATATTCGGCGCTGTTGTGCTTCATAGCCTTGAGATCAAACCCCTCGAGAAGATTCAGCGCGATCAACTCGGTAGGACCCTGGCTTGCCGATGGGTTCTTGTAGATCTGATAGCCTCGATAATCTATGGAGACCGGTTCTTCGACCTTGGCGGTATAGGCTGCAAAATCTTCATACCTGAACAATCCGCCGTTGTCCTCGGAAAATTTTGCGAATTCCCTCGCGATATCGCCTTTGTAAAATCGATCGCGAGCCGCCCTCAAGGCTTCGTGTCTTCCCTTTCCGAGCGCCTCGTGTTCAGAGTCGACGAGCTTCTTCAGCGTTCGGGCAAGATCCGGATTGCGAAATATGTCCCCCGGTCTGGGCGCATTTCCGCCCGGGAAGTAGACTTTCATCGTCGACGGGTATTTACGAATCTTGTGTGAGCTTGCGATGGAGCCCGCGAGCCCATCGCCGATCGGGAATCCGTTTTCCGCAAGATCGATCGCCTGTTGAAGAACCTGCCCAAAACTCATCGTGCCCCAGCGATCCAGAAGCGTATACCAGGCATCGACAACGCCCGGAACCGTGCCTGACAACAGGCCGTCGCTCTGCGGCAGAGTCCCGTTGAGGTTTTTCTTGTACCAGTCGATTGTAGCCAGTTTCGGCGCGGTTCCTTCACCGTTAATGGAAAAGACTTTCTTGGCGCGCGAATCATAGACAAGAATGACGGTATCGCTGCCTACGCCGTTGAGCGAGGCATCGGCAACGGCCAGCGCGGCCTGCCCGGCTACGGCGGCATCGAACGCATTTCCGCCGGCTTCGAGGATTCTCTCAGCGGCGCGCGTCGCTTCCAGCTTCATGGATGACACGGCATATTGTATTCCCCGAACAACGGGCCGCATCGTGCGCGAGCTAATCGATCCCTCTTGCTCGGCGCCTCTGTTACTCTCTTGAGGCTGATTCTGATTCCTCTCTTGCGCAAAACCATTAAGCAGCGGTGTAAGCCCCAACACCAATACGCAGATCACGATCACGCAACGTAGACTTCGCATGCCGACCTCGCTTTCTGAGACTGTGTACTTTTGTTTTCGGGTGCGCGATCGATCCGAGTCACGTCGCGCCTGACAAACCGCTAACAGCGGCACAGAGTCTACCACTGGAGGGGCTACGTGTCAGCGGCCGGCGCGCCGGTTGGCGCGGAATCGGAGCGGCGAGAAAAGGCGATCGGGTATAGGGCGATCACCGCCTGACTTGAATTTAATTTTGGCCCGGCGTCGAAACCTCGAAACGTTGAGCTGTGAGCAAAGCTATTCGCAGTACTTCTACACGCGCGATTGCGATGCATATGCAGGCTTCTCTTCCGTTTGCTCGCGTGGTTTGGTCGCGTATATATTTCAGCGGCGCGAGGCAATCCGCTCAATCGAGAATCGCAGTGATTCAGCCTGCTTATCGACGGCCTTGCTGACCCTCAAACGGTAATCATCGATAGACTGGAGATCAATAACGTGCCGACATTGAAAGAATTGTTCGATCTCTCCGGAAAAACGGCCCTTGTAACCGGGGGCTCGCGTGGGCTCGGCGAAGAGATGGCGGAGGGGCTGGCCGAAGCCGGAGCCTCTCTCATGCTCCTCGCTCGACGCGAGCAGTGGCTTACGCCGACGGTGGAAGGCTTCCGCGCACGAGGCTTCAGATGCGAAGGCGCGATCTGCGATGTCTCCAATCCTGATGAGGTCGAATCGGCGGTCAAGCGCACCGTCGAATCGTTCGGCCGCCTCGACATATTAATCAACAACGCAGGCGTCACCTGGGGCGCGCCGGCCGAGAACATGCCGCTCGACAAATGGAAGATGGTGATGGATATCAATCTCACGGGCGCGTTCTTGTTCTGTCAGGCGGCGGGGCGCGTGATGCTGAAACAGGGAAGCGGAAATATCATTAATGTCGCTTCCATAGCGGGATTGATCGGGACGCTCGAAGACGGCCAGCATATATCCGGGTACGTAGCTTCGAAAGCCGGCTTGATCGGGCTTACGCGCGAGCTTGCGGCGAAGTGGGGACGGCACGGAATTCGAGTGAACGCCATCGCTCCGGGCTTCTTCCCTTCACGAATGACCGAGAGAATACTCGACATAGCGGAAGCCCAGGCGAAGGCAATGGCCCCGCTGGGACGGGTCGGACGGGAGGGCGAATTAAAAGGCGTGGCGCTCTTTCTTGCGTCCGACGCTTCAAACTACATAACGGGCCAGGCCATCGTCGTCGATGGAGGCACTACCATAGTCTGATCCGGAGGAGCCTTGATGAAACCCAGAAGGATTGCCGCCATCAACGCGCTGGTCGTGACCGCTCTCTTGTATGCGAGCGGGTACGCGCAAGGCAAGCTTATGGCAGGAACCGGCAAATCGGATATCACGCCGCCGGTTGGAACACCACTCGCGGGCTACGGCGCTCGAAGCGGAAGACCATCGACTGGGGTTCACGATCCAACCGAAGCGCGAGCATTGATCCTGGACAACGGTACGGAAAAGGTAGCTCTCGTCAGCACCGATCACCTGGGTTTCGATCACGGAATGGTTGAGCGAGTCCGGTCTCTCGCATCCGCGGCTACGCAGATCTTGCCCGATCGTATCTTCGTGATGTCTTCTCACACGCATTCGGGCGGAGGAGCGTACCTCGAAATCTTTCCGATCCTCGCCGGCAAGTACGATGCGAAGATTCGAGCCCACTATGAAGAGCGCGCGGCCGGCGCAATAATAAGCGCGGCAAAGAACATGAAGGCTGCTCGAATTGCATTTGGAGCAGGCGAAGCTAAAGGCCTCTCACGATTCCGATCGACGTGGCCTCCGAACGGCCCGGTTGATCCGGAGGTAGGCGTCATTCGCGTCGACTCGGTTGAAACAGGCAAGCCAATGGCGGTGCTGATGAACTTTGCCGCGCACCCGACGGTTCTTGGAGCCAAGAACTTCGATTTTTCGGCCGACTATATCGGCTACGCGCGACGATCGCTTGAGAAGATGATCGGCGGAGAGGTGATGGCGATCTTTGCGAACGGCGCGCAGGGAACCATTTCGCCTCGACCGTTTCAGGGAACCGACGACTGGGAGCGATCGGAGAATATGGGAGCGATCCTCGCGGCTGAAGTCTACAAGGTAGTGCTGATGATCAAGCCTCAGGACGGCGTCGAGATAAAGCTGAGCCGCACGCCCTTTTCAATCAAGCCGCAGCCGCCCCCCGGTTTTCCGGCGGGAGTCTCCTTTCCCCCGCAATACGATACGGAAATGGATGGGATCTCTTTCGACAATAAGATCGCGTTCGTGACGGTCCCCGGTGAGCTGAGCAGTATTCTGAATTTTCAGGTCAAGGATCGAGGCAAGCTTCTGGGATTCGAGAAGACCTTTCTTCTTGGCCTGACGAATGACGCGCTCGGTTACATCATTACCGAGGACGAGTATCGCCACCACACCTATGAGTCTTCTATTTCTCTGTTCGGCCCGAGCTTCGGGAGCTTCATAACCAACGAGGCATTCCAATCCCTGGAAAAGCTCAGGCCGATTCAGAAAGAGCATTAATCAATCTCGGATCGCCGCCCGATTGCCTCTACTCGATCTTCGCAATGCCGTTGCCGGGCTTCGGGAATCGCACGAATACATCGGGGTCGTGCCCTGGAACGATGAATCGCGGATTGGATGCGATCTGCTTCATTCTTTCCTGAGCTTTTAGATTCGAGGCGGCATCGAATGTCGCAGCGATGGGCGCATGCTTATCGAGATTCTCGTACAGATAGAGATTATCCGAGGCGACAACCACGGTGCCCGCTTTCGTATTCACGCCGACGTACTGAGACGCGTAGGTATGGCGGCCTCCGGTATAGAACACGACGCCTCGTATCAACTCTTTGTTGTCTCCATCGACGATCTTGAGCTGCTTGTGGTGGTTCTTGGTTGCGGCTACAACGGCAACGTCCTCCGGATCGACTCCCGATCTATTCTTTCCCGGTGTGTCCGGATCATTGATGTAGTAGTCGTATTCGTCTTTCTGAATCCAAACCTTGGCGGTCGGGAACAAATCCAGTCCGTCGGCATGATCCCAGTGCATATGCGTGATGATGACGTCCGTGATGTCGGACGGTTTCAAACCGAGCTTTTTCAAGGCGTCCGAAGGCTTGATGTAGTCTTTCACCTTCCAGTCCTTGAAAAACTTTTCGCGATGGAAGCCGCAATCGACAAGGATGTTGCGCCCACCCGGCCCTTTTAGAAGCCAGAACATCATCTGAATATCCATCTTGCGCGACTTGTCGGCGCCCGCCACCAGTTGAGAGACAGGAAAATCCGGTAATACCCCGTAGCTTATCGCATAGACCTCATAGACCGGTTTCACCTCCGGTTGCGCTGGAGCGGGGTTCTGACCGGCGCTCATTCCCGCCGCGGGAGCCAGAATTAATAACGTCAAAGCTAATAACCTTCTAATCATCTTCATTACCTTCCGTTTTCAAAGTTTCAACCGACTCGAACTATGTCCACCATTGCGTTGAAATCGGGTATTCCGCTTTCGCGGTCGCAGACGCCGCGCGGAATGAGGACATTGCCTTCCGGCCAGTGTACTTGAACGTTGCCGGCCCTGATCGGAGCGATGTGACATCTGCCGCGCATGATACCCGCCGAACTCCGAACCTCGATCGCGTCTCCCTGTTTAAGGCCAATGCGATCCGCGTCCGAAGCGTTCATGAGCACGCTATCGCGCTCCGCGCCCGTAAGAGGATCGCGATCCTTATGCACCATGCTGTTGAACTGCTTACCTCGACGAGTAGAAAGGCGCAGCTTCGCGTTCCCATCCGCGGGCTTCTCCGCCAGGTTAGAAAAAGTCGCTCGGCCATCGGGCGAGGGAAAGAAGGGAATTGTGCTTCCATCCGAGGATCGGGTTTCGCAAAGCCGTTCGCCGCCCCACTGAACCTGATCACCCGCTCTTTCAAGATTCTGTATACCTTCGTAAGCGGGAACCGCGCGCGCGATTTCGTTTCGGATCGACTGCGCATCTTTGAAATCGATCAACCGGGAAAGCTCCGGACGAGCACGCCGGGCGATGTCGACGAGAGTCTCCCACTCTGATCTTGCTTCGCCGATTCGGCGGCCGGGAATCTCAGGGCTGAAGATGATCCTGCGCTCGGTGGAAGTCTCGGTCCCTCCGCCCGGCTGTTCGTATCGAGTAGTTGCCGGCAGCAGGATCACCATTTCTGCGGGATCGATCAACATCTGCGGATTCAGTACGATGTCCTGATGAACCCTGCATGGAATTCGCGCGACCGATTGGCGGATCGAGTCGGGATCGGGCATGGTCTCGAGAAAATTCCCGCCGATCTGATAAAAGAGATCAAGTCCGCCGTCACCGGCTGCCTCGATCATCTCGACGCAATTCATGCCGGGCCAATCTGGCGGCGAAAACCCCCACAGTTTAGTGAATCGCTCGACGCCATCCGCGTTCAGGGGAACGCCGCCCGGAAATTGATTTGGCGCGGCTCCGACTTCAGCCCCGCCTTGCACGCCCGAGTGCCCTCTTATGGGCATCAACCCCGACTTGGCTTTTCCGAAGTAGCCGCGTGCAAGCGCCAGGTTCACAATAGCTCGAACGGTAGCGACTCCGTTGGTATGTTGAGTGATTCCCATCGACCAGACGAATACAGCCGTTTGCGCGTCGGCGAGCATGCGAGCGAATCGCTGCATATCGTCGCGAGTCGCGCCGGAATCACGCTCTAATGTATCCAGCTCCAAGGCCCTGACCGACGACTTCATCTCATCAAAGCCGCGCGTATACTTCTGTATGAACTCTTCGTCAATCCACGAATTCTCGATCAGGAGTTTCATCACTCCGGTGATGAATGCGAGGTCGCCGCCTGTGTTTACCTGAAAGAACTCATCGGCGATTCGAGTACCAAACAGCGCGCTCTCCACGACCGATGGGACCCAGTATCGCTCGAGTCCCGGTTCGCGATACGGATTTATCACGGCGACTCGCGTGCCTTTCTTCTTCGCCTGATAGATGTACTTCATCGTGACCGGCTGATTGTTCGGCGTGTTGCTGCCAAACAGAACCAGTAGATCAGTCCCGATCCAGTCTTTGTAAGAGCATGTCGAAGCCGCGACTCCGAGCGATTTCTTGAGAGCAACCGTCGAAGGCGAATGACATATTCGAGACGAATTGTCGATGTTATTCGTGCCCAGAAAGCGCGCGACTTTTTGGGCTGCGTAGTAGGTTTCGTTGGTGAGACCGCGAGAGGTCAGATAAAAAGCCATGCGGCGCGGATCGATTGCGGCCATTCTTTCCGCAAGCAGTCTGCTTATGTCATCCCATCTCGCGCGAGTAAACCCCGGCTCTCCGTGGCGCCGAATCATCGGAAATGGCAGTCGGCCCAACTCTCGCAATTGAGCGGCATTCAATTCCTTCAGAGACTCCACGTTGCCGAGCCGAGCCTCGTCGAGAGCGGGCATTGTGTTGAGACGCAGCAGATCGAGTCTGACCATGCAGAGATGAATGCCGTCCATCGTGAAGTCATGAACGCCGGTTGTGCCGAGCGCGCAGCCGTCGCAAACGCCTTTGTTGAGAATGCGCCACGCGAACGGGAGCTGATCGCGATTACGCCACGCGGTCTTGGCGATTTCGAGATAGTGATTTGGTTTTATATGACCGATTCCGTTAGGTGAGAGACTCACCCAACTTGAACGGTCCCAACGAGCGCCTGGCATAGTTGTCTCAACGTCGAACGCAATTTTCAAGGATGGAGGTCCACAGACCAAAGGAGCCGATAGTCAAATGAGATGCTGCCCTCACGCCGGCTTCCCATCTATATATCGTTCCAATACCTTTCGGTCGTCATCGCCTGTCTCCATCAAGACGATTCGATCAAACTTCTCCTTGTTCTCATTGGCGAACGCTCGATCTCTGTCTATGGTCGCGAATTCCTGTATCTTATTCTCGGGAACAGAGATGGACTGCCTTCCATCCGCCGAGACCCTCGGAATCGAGTAAAGATATACTTCGTAGCCTCGCGTATTCTTGTCTACCTTTTTTCGACACGGGAATCACTGTTTGGGCCAATCATCGAAGCTTGAGACCTCCTTGTCATTCACGAGCAAGGTATAGAGAGTTTCGTCTGGAAAGTCGTTTAGACGTATAACAAGTCTATCTCCATTGACCTGTGCCTCGTAGGGATACTGAGGGTCTGTTCGCTTATTCCAATCAACGTCCGCTTCCAGATAGCTCCGTATCTTCGTAGACATATGCTCCACCCGCTAAAATCCAAGTTTCTTATTCAATTCAGCATCCGTTCGAGATGAATTGTCAATAACAGCTTCATAAATTTCATTCTCCCCAAGCGCTGTCTTTTCTCTAAGTAACCTCACAAGGAATTCAAAGGATGGCCCATCAGGGCTGCCTTATTTGGATATATCTCTCTCTCGAAGAAGTTCAACCTCGACGGGATCAGACATCATTGATCGTGCTTCCATTCGCGCTTCGTGCCTGATCGAATGGGTTGTTTCTTCGCAACGATACGAGAACCCGCGCGATGAGCGACATGGTTTCCTGCCGCTCGCCGCGCGGGCTCTACAAAACCCAGCCTGTCGCGCACTCAAAATTGAATGCAGTACCTGCTGCGCTATCGCGAGAAGCTGCCCACGAATGCGCTCCGCTTGCCGTGCGTGGTCCAGGACACGCCCAATGACGGACCGGTGTACTCATCCAGAATCGCGACTGCCGGCATCGCATGATTCAGCTTCACCAGCGGGTCGTAATACACCTCTTCGTTTCCGCAAAAATGATCTTTGTCGTTCAGCGATCGCGTCTCTATCCCGGCGAGCGTTCCGGCCCGAAGCTGGACCTTTCCGTAGTGGCCGTTCTGATGCACTACTTCCATGTTCACGGGAGCCACTTCGACACGCACGACCTTATCCAGGAGCTGGCCCGCCATACTGCGCGCGAAGCTGATCAACGCGGTCCTCTGATCCGCCGTTGCGCGATCATCCACAATCAAGACGGATTTGGCTGGATAGGGATCGGCGGTCGGGTCGCCAAGAGTCGCGTGCGCTTTGACTACGGCTACGATTCCGAGTCCGTCAAGGCATTCGCCGTTCCAGTCCCCCTTCTGAACCTTCCACGCAAGAATCGCCTGATCGCCCGCAAGGCCGACCTCGGCGTTGGCAAAACACGGCCCCGTCCAGACATCGGCGCTACGCGTCTCTACGTAGTCGCCCGAAATCTGTTGAGCATTGGTAATCGCCGAAACGGCGAGTCCGACAAAACTCGCCGCCGCAAACATCAAAAACCTTCGCATTGGATACTCCTTTCAACTTCTGCGTGACCGAGCGGCGTTGTAAGCATCAGCAGGCGCTCGGAAGCACTGTGTCTCTAGCTCTGATGACGCCCACCGTAGCAAGCGCGCTCGGATGATGTGCACACACCGGGCTCCGCTAGTTGGCCATCCGGACCTATGCAGTTCTGAGTGAACACGCACCAGAACAGACCGTCGTTCGAAGGCGGCACCGTAGGATCGTGTTCGGAAATATAGAACTGGCTCTTCCATTTCAGGCACGAGCAAAGATCGGGATGATCTCTGTTGAAGCGTTCCGCTTCTGCAATCATCTTACACCTCCTTTTGCCGCCGCCAGAATAGCCCTTTTGACTGCAACCCGCGCGAGCTGGACCTTGTAGCCATTCCGGCTGAGCGGACTGGCATCCTTGACTGCCGCTTCGGCTGCTGCCTGAGCCGTTTTCTCGTCGATGGCGTGTCCGACCAGTGCGGCTTCGGCATCCTGAGACCGCCAGGGTACCGGAGCCACATGACCGAGCACGATTCGCGCCGAACGGACTTTTCCGGCCGCCAGGTTGACTACCACCGAAGCAGCCGCGAGCGGCCAGTCGAGCGCTTCCTTCTGCCGGACTTCGTAGGTGACTCCCCGAGCGCCCGCCGCCATCGGTACTATTATCTCGGTCAGAATCTCGTTGGACTTGAGATCGTACTCGCGTTCGCCCTCTGATTTCGGCGTAAGAAAGAACTTCTCCGCGGGTATATCGCGCTTACCCGACGAACCGAAGACCCGAAACGTCGCGCCGTACGCAATCAACGCGGGAGCCAGGCTCGAAGGGTTTACGAAATAAGCCGGTCCGGAATTGCCTAGAATGGCGTGATAGCGATTGTCGCCGCCCGGAACCAGCGGATCGCCCTTCTCGGTCTTCGCGAAGAGTCCGTAGCCGCCGCGATAGTACCAGCATCTCGGCCTCTGACAGAGGTCTCCGCCGACCGTGCCCATGTTTCGGATCTGCGGGCTGGTGATGCCTTCGGCCGCGTCCCAGAGAGCGGGAAAGGTCCTATGGACGATCGCGTTATCGAGAAGGTCTTGAATCGTTGCCGTAGCGCCGATCCTCAAGCCCGTCTTGATGTTCGTAGCGATGCCGTGAAGCTCGGTTATCCCCTTGATATTCACGAGCCGTTTCGGGGCGATCACCTCATCTTTCATTAACGAGATAAGGTCGGTGCCGCCCGCAAGCACTTCGGTCTCTCCCCAACTGTTCGAGAGCAGACCCACGGCTTGTTCCTTGGTAGCAGGGTTCGCGTACTCAAATGCCCGCATGGTTGGCGCCTCCCTTCTTTTCAAGCGCCGCCAGCACCTTGTCTGGTGTCAGCGGAAGATAAGGCACTCTGACTCCGACCGCGTTAGCCACCGCGTTCGATATGGCCGCGCCCGGAGAGACCGTCGGCGGCTCGCCCAGGCCGATCGGACCGCGTTCATCGTAGCCTTTGCCGGTCATCATATGCACCATCAGCTCCCCGATGTCTCCGATGCCCGCGAGCTTGTAAAACTCCATATTCGGGTTGAGCATCTTTCCGGTGTTCTGATCCATTATCTTTTCTTCATACAGCGCGGAGCAGATGCCCATTATCAATGCCCCGTAGACCTGGCTCTCGGCTGTCTTCAGATCGATGATCAGACCGCAATCCTGTACGGCTACCATGCGGTTCATCTTTACGATACCGGTCTCGATGTCGACTGAAACATCGGCCATCTGGATGCCGCCGACGCCCTGACTGATCAAATTGCCCGGGCCGGGATTCTTGCCTCGAACCGTGAGCGGAAGACCGCCAAGCTTGCCGCAAGCCTGCGCCCAGGTAAGGCTCTTGCCAGGATCGCTCTTGACCCTGATGGCGCCGCCGACCGATTCAAGATCGCCCGGCTGCGCGTTAAGCGCCGGAGCCGCCTTGGCGAACAACTGATCCAGCGCGTCTACCGAAGCTCGGCGGGATGAAGCGCTCACGCCGCCGATCGTTGTGTGCCGCCCGATCCTCCCGATACGGGATACTTGTTATCGCCGATCGATATCTTTACGGCATCCATCGGAATTCCAAGCGAATCGGCGACGACAATGGCCAGCGTCGTGCGCGTGCCGGTGCCGAGATCCTGCGTGCCCATCTTCAACTCGACGGACCCGTCGGGGTTGATCGTGAGATCGCAATCGCTCGCGTGGCCCAACCCTCCCCAGGTATGCAGCGAGAGTCCGAGTCCCCGCTTGATCGGGCCTTCGGTCTGGTCGCCTCGTTGATGCCAGTGTTGCTTCCATCCAATCAGCTCGGCCCCGATCTTGAACTCGTCGCGATAGACATTCGCGCGAGGCCCGGTCAACTCCATATTCTTGAAGTAGAACTCGAGCGGATCCATCTTCAGCGCGGCCGCCAGATCATCCAGAGCGCTCATAGTGATCAAGCACGCCTGCGGATGATTCGGCGCCCGCCACGCTCGCGACGGCCCGATGTGATTGGCGATTGAAGTATTCTTTCGCTTCTGGTTGGGTATGTTGAAGACATAGGGAATGGGAGGCGCGCCGCCTCCGCCAATGCCGCCCGTGCCCCAGGACTCAGATTCCCAGGCAGTCAACTCGCCGTCTTTCTTTGCTCCTATCTTGACTTTCGCATACGACGAGGGGCGAGCGCCCGCGACCATCAGTTCGGAGCTGCGCTCGAGGAATATTTTCACCGGCTTTCCGTCCGCCATCTTCGACAGGAGCGCCGACTCATTCCCCCATCGGTCGATGGAAAACTTGCTGCCGAATCCGCCGCCGATGTGATCCTGTTGAACGTGGATGTTGGCGGCCGGTACCTTGACCACGCCTGCCATCTGATTTGCGATGCCCGAAACGTTCTGCGTGGAAACATGCACCAGCAGGCTCTTGTCATCAGTCCACTCAGAAGTTGCTCCGTGTGATTCGAGACAGCAATGAGTAATAACCGGCTGGCCATACTGGCCTTCGACGACGACGTCGGCGTCGCCAAATGCCTTGTCGGGCTCGCCCGTAGTCTGGTCGCCCGAAGGCTTCAGGAGATCCTGCGGAGTGGACTTGGGATCATTGTCGATTACATGGTGGGGAAGCACTTCGTACTCGATCTTGATCGCGCGCATTGCGTCTTCGGCTGTCGGCTCGTCGACGGCGGCTATGCCGACTATCTCGTCGCCTGCCCAGAATATCTCCGTACCCGGACCTTGAATCACTTTGACGGCCTTCACGCCGGGCATCTTCTCCGCCGCGGATGTATCGATGCTCTTGATCTTCGCGTGTGCATGAGGAGAGCGCAGAATCTTCCCATAAAGAAGACCCTGTCGATTGTAGTCGTAGCAATACTTCGCCTTGCCGGACGCTTTGGCCGGACCGTCAAGACGCGAGATGCGCTTGCCGATGAGCGTTCGTTTTTCAGCATCGGGCCATTTGTAATCAGCCATTGCGCCGGCCTCCTTTCTGCGCTCCTGCCGCTTGTTGCACGGCGGCGCGCACTCCCATGTAGGTTCCGCAGCGGCATAAATTTCCGCCCAGGCCTCTCTTCACTTCTTCAGGAGTTGGGTGCGGATTCTTATCCAGAAATGCCTTGCTTGCGACTACGAATCCGGGCGTGCAGAACCCGCATTGCTGCGCATCGTTGTCGACAAAGGCTTGCTGAACCGGATGAAGCTTGTCTCCGGTCATCAGTCCTTCGACTGTCGTGATCGCCCGGCCCTGCGCTTCGATAGCCAGAACGGTGCAGGAGTAGACGGCCTTGCCGTCGACGATCACGGTGCAGGCCCCGCAGGTCGCGCGGTCGCAGACCCGCTTGGCTCCCGTGAGGTCAAGCTCGTGACGCATGGCTTCAAGCAAAGTCACGCGCGGCTCGACCGAAGCCGACATCTTTTTGCCGTTGATCGTCAGCTCGATAGGGACCTTATTCGGTCCAAAAACCTTTACGTCGGCGCCGGCGGCCTTAACAACCCTGTGCCCTATGACGAGCGGCACGGTGAGCGAAATGCCGCCGACCTTTAGAAAGTCACGGCGTGAAAGGCCGGAGCCCTCCACATCTTCTTCATCATCACGCATCCCTTGCCTCCTCCAATGTACGCCATAGTCTGACGGAGCGATTATTCCCGTTCAGGCGCCGGCGTCTCTTTGAGTTCCAACTCTTTGCGGCAGCACGCGCAAGGACCCGGCGCATACGCCGTGATGTTGCAGACGTCGCAGAAAAAGAAAATGTCGTATAGCTTTCCCTCGCGAACCGACAGGATCTTTATGAGTTCGAGTCGATTGTCGCCCCGCGAAGCGGCGGTGATTTGAAGCAGCCGCTCGCGAACAGCGGAGGATTCGAACATCTCGGCCATCGAATCCGCGGCCAGGAATGAATAGAGCTTGTTGTCGAATGTTTGAAACCCGAAGCTGTGAGCGCCTTCCACGCAGGTAGTGGAAGGCTTGCCATGCTCGTCCAGACAGATCGCGTGACCGCGCAACGTGATTTCTTGTACTTGTGACTTGGGTGATTTCGCGGATTGGGAGGGGTTTTGACGATAACGCACACCAGCCAAACCGCTCCTTCCCGGGGGCAGCGCCATAGATAATGCAGGCGCGGCTAGAGCAAGCGAGAGCATTACTGAATACAGAGCACGAGTCATCAGGAGTCTTCTCGAGACGCTGCCGGTCTGACTCGGGTCAGCCGTTCATTTCCACTGATACCAATCTCCAAATATTGCGTTAAGGCTAGGGGCTAAAACTAACACATGGAATCCGCGCGCCGCAAACACGATGGCGAAATGCAAAAGTGAGGCGCGTGTGATCTGAACTGAGACTTGCGTTGGAGATGAGCCCGTCTTTCATTAACACCTCACTTCAGAAGGTGTGAAGAAATCCAAAATCAGGCCCATTGAGGCTAATGGCCTAATAGGTCCGCGGCTGAGGCTCACTCGCTCAACTCACTTCCCGCCTGTTCCTATTAACGCTGCGACAGCTCACGTCTGCGAATTCGATGATGAAACCAGAGTGAAACAGGTGATTGGACGGCCCGAAGATAGAAATTGGACGGCACGAAGATAGAAAAGAGATGCGATGAGAAGATAATTCGATTGTCCTGGGATCTCACGCATCCTGCGAGCAGCCTTCGATAGCACATGCGTTCAATTGAACGCGCTCATTTCAAAATCTCACTCGGGGGAACGTGCTCTTTGGAATTTGGACATTTGAGAGTTCGGACTCGGACACACTCTCCGAATGTCATCGACCAATACAGAGCCTGCTGTTAATCGTGACATCGTTCACAATAAGAACGTTCTCTTGTTGAACACGTTCGTTGGCCTAATTGTCTTTGAAGGCAAGGTCCGTTTGTCGACAAACACGAAGATGTACTCACTCATCTGTATCTATATCTATCTCATCTGTATCTATATCTATGTGGATGTCGCTTATATCTATGTGGACGGCGCTTATATCTATGTGGACGTCGCTTGTATCTATGTGGACGCCGCTCGATGACCAGGTGACGTCGCTCGGTGACCGGCTTTCCGAAACCTAAAGTGCTTCTCCTTGCGCGCTGCTTCCTGCGTGGCGCTTGCGGCAAATCGGTTATGTACCTATACTCGAACGCGTTCAAACAGGGAGGCGCGGATAGAGCGCCGTCATCACCTTCACGAAACGGCGGTGCAAAAAGCCATGAGACAGGCGGTTATTCGAGCGCGGATTGGGAAGTCGGCGACTCCGCATGTTTGAGACATTCTTTCGCGACTCATTTACTGGAGGATGGGCATGACATCCGCACGATCCAGGAACTCTTAGGACATGCGGATCTCAATACGACGATGATATACACGCACGTTCTGAATCGGGTTGGCGCGGATTCCGGAGCCCGGCCGAGTCTCTATGAGAGCAAAGCGATGCTACCGGCCGGCGCGGATATGGGCGGAACGATCAGGCTTGCTAACACAATGGAGCTTGCAGCTACTTTTGGATGTTAAACGATCTATTCTCAGCAGCATGACCGGATCACATTTGCTCAAGCCGGCCTTTTTTATACAGCCTGGGGCAGCCGGGCTAAAAGATTTATACAGGTCTGTATAGTTAGCGTTATGCCGCTTATATCGAGGTGTGATTGAGGGGAAAGAAAATCAATGGATTCTTGTATAAATATAGCTCTCATCAGCTTAGGATTCTTAGGAGCCATTATCGCATTTGGCGGAGACACGTGGAGGAAAACAGAAGGCCCTCTTCTAAAACGGATTACTTCGCGTGGCTGGACTTCATTGGTATTTTTAACACTTGCGCTTGTTCTAGGAATCTGGAAAGAAGTTCGGGCCAAACAATCCGCAGCAACAGCTACGGAGGAAAGAAATCAACTGAAAACCAAGTTGGATGATACTCGAAGAGCTCTACTATCTGTCGAGCCAAGTCTTTTGGATGGTATGTACAAATTGACCGCAAGAATAACGCGAGAATTCGATTTCGCCTTTTTACAATTAAGAGGCCAATACATTTATACCCCTATATCAAGTGAAACTCACTCGGCCCTGAAGCTTTATGGGGGTGATGAGTTTGAGTACACATTTATGTGTGGAAGCAGGGGCTACATAGAACCAACTGGGGGAGATAGCGTGAGTCTTGAAGCGGGGAACAGAGATTACACCCTTACTGGTGCGCATGGGATAATTAGGGTTGCAGGTCCCATTGGTCAGGCTATGGATATAAGAATAAAGAACGCGCAAAGAGTTACCGACTGCGATATCAAAATAGTCATACGATCTACAGACCGAACGAGAGTAGAAACAACCTTCGCTCCGATTTTGAAAGCCATAGAAGAGGCGAAGCAAGCAAAAAAAACGGAAACTTATAACCCGATATATCAGGAGCCTTGAACCAGCGGTATAACAAGATAAGACTTAGCGCGGGGCGAAGCCGCCGCGCAAGTCGGTGTTGAACAAGCCAGGTTGGGAGCATTTAGGTGAGGATGTGATCGGGTTGGGTGGTTGTAGTGAGAAGGTTGACTTGGATGCGAGTGTGGAGGAACTAAGCCGAGAGAAGATGAGGCTAGAAGCGAACGGCGGATGAAGATTGTTTGCGGGCGACGAGGCTTGCGGGTGAGAAGAATCGAATTGTGAGTGACCAAGAGGGCAGAGGAATACTGTGACGGCGAAGGGAATGGAGGCCGCGTGAACGAACAAAGAGATGAAAGGTGGTTTGGTTATCATGGATAGATCAAGGAGAGCGTGACCGCAGGGTAGTGAGCGTGCGAACAAGCATGAAAGCTGATCCACAGGCGGGACAGCAGCGGGGTTGTTCCGAGTCTATAGGCGATGAGGGTTTTACATAGTGGCCGGCGCCGAGCAGCTTCCTTGCTTTATTGAGGAGATGGCGGTTTCCGGGACTGAGCAGGCCGTAGAGTCTCACCTTCACGAAGTGCTTTGGTAAGACGTGCTGAAGAAAGCGGCGTATGAATTCTTCAGCGGTAGCCGTTGAAGTTTTGACCTGATCAGTAGCCGAATCCTTGTACTGGAAGGTAACCAGGCCGTCATTGAGACTGAGGATGCGGTTGTTACTGAGGGCAACTCGAAAGATGTAAGGGGCAAGATATTTGAACGCCGCCTGTCCACTACCGACAGGTTCGAAATGAACGACCCAGTAGCGGCCAAACTCTCGATGCAACGGAGCGCGCGCAGCGATTTCAATCAAATCGATCTTGAGGCGCGGGCCCGCTCACCGTGTCGTTAGGTGCTTGTCGTATTTGACTTATGTCAGAAAGCGCCTTTTCAGATCGTCCTCGCTTGCGTAATCATAATGGTTAAAGGCAGGAAGGCATGTAACGGTTGAAAAAAAATAGCAATAACACTGAAATTATGTATAATATGAATGCCATATCTATAGCTGAGGCCCAACGAGCAACTAGATGTAGATAGAACCGAACAATTGCAAATAGCTACTCAACGGAGCAAGTCATCTCTTAGTCGAATTAGGATGAGGCCATGAACCTTAGAATAAACTATGAAGCGCACCGTATTAGCTTCCTAAGAGCTATGGTTCAAATTGGCTTTTATAAACTTGGGATTTTGCTGTTGCTGTTACTTATAATGACTAACTGTAAATCAGTACCCCCGCCATCTATCGCTGCTCCTTCCCCTGTTGAGCCTCGGAATAGAATAACTATCTTTTTGGTCGATAGAAGTGGTTCGTTTCATAAAGAGCAAAAGGAGGGGCATTTTAAAAGTCAAGATTATTTCCATATAGCCTGCGACCAGATTAAGAAATATGTCGAACAGCAGGCAAACCTTGAGCGTGAACAGAAGGCAGATCAGCCACATGAATTTATAATTGTGAGAGTAATTGAATCAGCAAGTTTTTCTGATGAAACAGTTGCTGCTCAGATTGACTTTACAAATCCCGATTTTATATTTCGAGAGCCAGAGCCAAAAGGACCATTTGCAAATCTGGATAAGGAGGCTTGGGAAAGGCGAAAAGATGATTTCATGAAACAGGTTGATGATAAGCGAGACCCCCTTGTCAAAAACTTCTACAACAAGATGGATGAGTTAAATAAGCGAGGGCCTTCTGATAGGACAGACGTGATTAATGCTTTCCAAGCTCTACTACAGGATTTGAAATCACTACCTCACTATTTTAAACATATAGTTGTTTATTCAGATTTTCAAGATAACCAAAACAAACTTGATTCGGCAGATGTACTTGACTTTGGTGATGACACGAAGATTGAGGGGAAATTCGTTTCAGTAAATGGCCTTACCCCTAAACAGTATGAAAACTTGATGGCTGCTTGGGGAAGGATATTGAAGTGCAACTCCCAAGAGTTCAAAACTCCAATAAAGAGCGTACAATAAGGAGCCTATACTTATGGATACTGCAATAGAGATAGTAAAAATCTTAGGCGAAGTCCTAGTTACTTATTTGTTGAAGAATAAAATATTGGATCTTCTTTCACGCATCCTCCAGGGAATCATTGCCCCGTTGGACTATGTGATCAGGAAGTTGGAACAGACTTACACCTCTATTGCGAGGCTCAATTATAGGCAGAGAGTATTGAATCTTGTCTTGGTCTCTATTTCCATAGTGATGCTATTTTCAGAATTCAGCACACTAAAGGAAATATTAAACACAACGGCAACAACCGACCCTATCGAAATACTGGGTCTCCAGGTCACTGTGGGTACGTTTGCAGCTGGTGCCTACATGACTATTTCGATAATCCTAGGCTTTATGTCTCTGGAATTGTTTCACATTAGAGGTTTCTTTCAAGGAATCTTCTTTAATGACCCTCCTGATGTATCTATTGAAACTGAAAAAGACTCGCCACAGGGAAAACCTAAGATCTCTAGGGTAAGAAAGTGGATGGCAATGAGCTTTTTTGCAATTCTGCTATTGCTTGCCATCTTGCAAGGATTATTGGCAATCCAAAGATTTCAGTTGTCCAAAAAAGTAGATGTGGTGCCTAGATTGGAGGTGAAGTTCGCCTTAACTCTTTTCTATTTCGTACTCGGCTTCTTGACTCCAATTATGGCTGCCTTTGCTCTGTTATCCTTCGATGTTGTCATAGCACTAATTGCTAAGTTTATTGCTGGTATAATCCAGTTCATTCAAAAGATGGCCGCTGTAGTGTTTATGGCAATTGAGGTAATCATTCACGTTATCTCATCGCCGATTGAAAAGATCATGGAATTCTTCGGCATTTATCAAGAGAGGAATATAAATGAAAGAAACAAAGACCAAGTTAAACCGGCCATACGCTTGGCCCCACTTGAGAATAATAGTCCTGTCTATCTCAACAATCTCGCGTCGATATACAGATTGTCCAGTTCCTTAGGGAGGCATGATGGTACCTTGATGTTCATATCTGATACGCTTGCTGTGAACTTTTTGGTACCATCGCGCGACATTAAAATCAGTGCTAATACAACGTTTGACGAAATCGCGGACTACATCAAGAAAGAGTATGTAAGCTGTGGCGGTAGGGTTATAGAATTCAAATACGTTGATAGTGAAGGAAAGCTCTGTAGTATTGCACTATCTCATAAGGTTATTGATTATACAGGATTTACTGAAACCATCATTATTGATGCGTTCTTTAAGGTAGGGGAAAAAGCGCAAGGCGCTGCTGTGTAGACCCGGTAAGTTCTATGATCCAAATAAGTCGGCAGAAACATTTCGACGCAAGCGGCGGATGAAGATTGTTTGCGGGCGACGAGGCTTGCGGGCGAGAAGAATCGAACGTAGAGAGACCAAGAGGGCAGAGGAATACTGTGACGGCGAGGGGGATGGAGGCCGCGTGAACGAACAAAGAGATGAAAGGTGGTTTGGTTATCATGGCTTAATCAAGGAGAGCGTGACCGCAGGGGAGTGAGCGTGCGAACAAGCATCAAAGCTGATCCACAGGCGGGACAGCAGCGAGGTTGATCTGGATCTGTAGGCGATGAGGGTTTTACATTGTCGCCGGCGCCGAGCAGCTTCCTTGCTTATTGAGGAGATGGTGGTTTCAGGGACTGAGCAGGCCATAGAATCTTACCTTGACGAAGTGCTTTGATAAGACGTGCTGAAGAAAGCGGCGGATGAACTCTTCCGCGGAGACTTCCCCATATTGTGAAGCATCCCGTAGGGATGTTGTGATTAATAGCCCGCCGATTTATCGGTGGGTAGGGCACAAAACAAGTTGCTAGTCCCGGAGGGACGGCTGATGTCTCAAGATTACACCTCTTATGAAAGCTCCTGACTAAATTGAAACTCGCAGAGACCATTCAGGTCGCAATTTTGAAGATAACAATCAGCCGTGCCTTCGGCACTTCCCGAGCAATGGGGGACAGCAACCCACCAGTGAACTGGTGGGCTATTCCCCAGATGTCCCTCCGGGACAAAGACAACATCCAAAACAAACACCCCAAACAAAACACCGAAAACAACATCTAAAACAAACCCAGTATCCAGAAATTTCCTTCTGCCCAAAGAAGAATGGAGCCTCTGGAGCCCCTCCGTCCGGAGGGCGATCGGTTTTGAGTTGAGACTACCCAATTCTATAACCATACCCTCATGAGGGCGGGGTTGAGGTCGGCGCTTCTTCTGGCTGCCGGGCCTGATCAGATCAAAGATCGTCCATCGCGTGCCGAGGGTCTTTTCGAAGAAGAACTTGATTCCGCATAGGGCGATGGTAGTGGTTGGCCGGGCGTACTTCTTGGCATTCTTAGTGTAGAGGAAATACTGTCGGAGTTCTTCCTCGGTGATAAGGTCAGGTGACTTGTTATAATGCTCAGCCAGTTGGCGGCCGGCTCGGACGTAGGCTCCTGAGTACCTTCAGAGAAGCCAGCCAGTTGAAGAGACTCGATCATTCTCTTTCGCATCTCGGTCATAACTACACCTCCGTTTCGAAATGTTTCTTTGTCTAAAGGAAGTGTAGACAGTGAGAGTTCGATCGAGAATGATCGAGCATTTACTATTCAAATGGAGCGGGTCAGATCGGTTCGCGCTAGATACTGCGCGTAGCGCTTAGTTCAACAAACGCATCCAGCGGAGGCCGCGAAGCCAGTTTTCTAATCGTTTCCTCAATGCGACGCGCGGCCCCGCTGACCGGAAGCGTTAGCTGGACTTGCAGACCCGTTCTCGGACAGAATCAGGGAGTGAAGTTCGATGTCGTCGGCGCAATTGAACAGGTTGAGACGATTGCGGCCGGACCGAGCGTCAAAGTTCGGTCGTTTCTTCGTAAGACGTACGGCCGCGGCAGGTGGCGCAAGCTAAAGGGCGTCGCAACCGTGCGGCTTCCGAATGGAAGCTTGCGGCGCGTGGAACTGCACTGGTATGAAGCTCACGGCGTCGGCAAACGGGACTTCAAAATCAAGGGTTACTTAGACAAGCTATGAAACAACCGGCAAAACAGTTTGCGCTGTGCCTCGAAAATCAAGGAAACGAAGCCTCGCTGATCCTCGGTAAAATCTATCGAATCTTGCCCGACGCGCGAGCAGCAAAAGACGATCTGGTCCGTATCGTCGACGAGAGCGGGGAGGACTACCTTTTTCACAAGAGCCAATTCGCTTTTGTCGACTTTCCCCGCGCTGTGAGAAGGAAGATTCTGGCCCTTCAACAAGCCAGCTAAAGATCGGTTGCACGCGGAGCGCGGGCAGCAGGCCTCTCACGAACGTGCTACTGTTCCTCGGATGTTTTCGCATCCCGCCCGCGCCCAGTCAACCCATCGTTAGACGCCAATCACGTGAGCACTATGGTATATTACCGCCGGAGCACAGCAATGAGCAGAACAATTGAAGCCATATTTGATGGCGAGGTGTTACGCCCACAAGAACTTGGAATTGCAACCCAATACCAAAGTGCGTATCACAATTGAAGAGTCAACTATTGCCAAACTCAATCCTAGATCATTCTTGCAAACTGCCCGCTCCCTCAACTTAGAAGGCCCGGCTGATTGGTCTGAACGGATAGAAGAATATCTATATGAGAACCGAACCGATGGTCAGGACTGAATTGTTTCTTGATACGGCTTATGCCATTGCGCTCTCATCGTCGAAAGATGAGCATTACGAGAAAAGCATTACTGCTGGCGGAACAGCTAGAAGAAGACGAGACGCAACTTTTGACGACGCGCGCCATCATTCTTGAAATCGGCAATGCCTTTCAAAACTAGCGGTATCGGGAAGCCAATATCGAGTTATTAGAGTCGCTTGAACAGGATCCAAAAGTAGAAATTGTTTCTCTGACTGAAGATTTATACGAGCGCGGCTTCGAGCTATATCGGAGCCGTCCAGGTAAAAAATGAGGAATAACTGATTGCATCTCCTTCGTTATTATGCAAGAGCGCGGCGTAACCGCTGCACTGTCGACCGACGAACACTTCGAGCAAGCAGGATTTAGAGCCTTATTACGATAATCACAGCGAGGCGTCTAACAACAACGGCGTGAACCGGAGCCGCCGAAGCGGAGTTCCTATGGTTCGTGCGAGTTTTCGGCGCCGGCCCGATCACGCTTGGCGCTCTGCTCTCTGAATGCGAGCCAAAGAACGGTCGGTTATGCTAAGATGCAGGCCCTTGGAGGCATTATGAATCTGCTAGATCGCATCGTCATCGACCCGACGATCTGTCACGGCAAGCCAACTCTTCGTGGTTTGCGCTATCCCGTAGAAACCGTACTTGAACTGCTGAGTTCGGGGATGACGCCGGAGGAGATTCTCGGAGACTATGAGGATCTCGAGCGCGAGGACATACTGGCCGCTTTGGCGTACGCGGCGCGGGTCACACGGGTCAAGCGAATCGAGCCGGCGGTGGCGTGAAGTTCCTCGTTGACGCCCAGCTTCCGAAGAGCCTGGTTCTGCGACTCAGCGAGGCCGGGCATGACGCAGTACACACGCTTGACCTTGTGAACGGCAACCGGACTTCAGACGCGGAGATAAACGCTATTTCAATCGCGGAGCGAAGAGGAGGCTAGAAGCGAGCGGCGGATGAAGATTGTTTGCGGGCGACGAGGCTTGCGGGTGAGAAGAATCGAATGTTGAGTGAGCAAGAGCGCAGAGGAGTACTGAGAGGGCGAGGGGGATGGCAGCCGCGTGAACGAACAAAGAGATGAATGGTGATTTGGTTATCATGGATTGATCATGGATAGATCAAGGAGAGCGTGACCGCAGGGGAGTGAGCGTGCGAACAAGCATCAAAGCTGATCCACAGGCCGGACAGCAGCGGGGTTGATCCGGGTCTGTAGGTGATGAGGGTTTTACATAGCGGCCGGCGCCGAGCAGCTTCCTTGCTTTATTGAGGAGATGGCGGTTTCCGGGACTGAGCAGGCCGTAGAATCTTATCTTGATGAAGCGCTTGGGCCAGACGTGCTGAAGAAAGCGGCGAATGAACTCTTCCGCGGAGACGTCCCCATATTTGTGAAGCATCCCGTAGGGATGTTGTGATTAATAGCCCGCCGATTTATCGGCGGGTAGGGCACAAAACAAGTCGCTAGTCCCGAAGGGACGGCTGATGTCTCAAGATTACATCTCTTATGAAGGTTCCGACTAAATTGAAACTCGCAGAGACCATTTAGGTCGCAATTTTGAAGATAACAATCAGCCGTGCCTTCGGCACTTCCCAAGCAACTGGGGACAGCGACCCACCAGTGAACTGGTGGGCTATTCCCAGATGTCCCTCCGGGACAAAAGACAACATCCAAAACAAACACCCAAAACAAACACTCAAAACAAATCTAAAACAACATCTAAAACAAACCCAGTATCCAGAAATTTTCGCCTGCCTAAAGAATAACGGAGACTCCGGAGCCTCTCTGTCAGGAGAGCGATTCGGTTCGGACACTGCCCAATTCTATGACCATACCTCCTGACGGCGGGGTTGAGGTCGGCGCTTCTTCTCGCGAGCTGGCCTGATCGGATCAAAGATCGTCCATCGCGTGCCGAGAGTCTTTTCGAAGAAGAACTTGATTCCGCATAGGGCGATGGTAGTGGTTGGCCGGGCATACAATCTATCGAATCTTGCCCGACGCGAGCAGCAAAAGACGATCTTGTCCGTATCGTCGACGAGAGCGGGGAGGACTACCTTTTCCACAATAATCATTGGAGAAATTGTGTTGGTTCAGCTTCCATATATTACTGACTTTTGTTAATTCGCAGACTCAGCCAAAATGACTCCTTTTGCTTGCCGGCGGCAAGTCTCAATCAGCTACATACAACAGAAATTCAGGATTGTCCGGCATTGGGGTCGAAGCCCAGGGAATTCCGTTGCTGAATCTTGAATCGTATTTAATCACGGTGTTTTTGGTTCGAATTGCGACATGAAAATTACCGCTGCCATCGAACGCTATTCCTGAAACTGACTCTCCGGATGGAATCGCCGGAGATAGTTGCACCGGTGAAAATATCCATATTGGCGCGTTCGGATCGTAAGGGTTCGGTATCGGACTCGAAAGCACCTGATCCTTTGCGCCTACGTATATAGTACCGCCATCAATTAGAAGGTGAACGGGGGAGGTCAGCGGATTGCTGCTTCTCAGGATCTGTCCGGTAATCGGATTGTAGGCTCTAACCAGATCGGCGGGTTCATCGACTACAAAAAGCAGCGGATAGAGCGAACCCTCGTAGCTGAGTTGATAGAACGCTACGTCGCGAACCGAGTTCTGAACCTTGTCGTGTTTCGTATCTATTTCAACGCCAAGCCCTCCGAGTGTTTTTGATACCTTCGTCAGATTCTTCGTTTGGGGAGCATTCGGCAAATTAGTCTCGGATGACGCGACCAACGTCGCATCGAGAAACGTTCCGGACGGATAGAGCGTCGTCAGGTACTCGCCGCAAGGCGCAGGGGTTCCTTTCCGGCCGTCAGAAGACATATCGAAGGCTGCTACAACATTCGTATCCTGATTCGAAACGTAGCAATGACCCTGACTGTCGAATGCAACAGCGAAGGGATGATCAATGGCGTTCGTTGTCTTTCCAGAGACAAAGTCACTCGCCTGCTTGTAGCTTGTGCCGGAACCTGTATACGCATGGACCTTGCTCGTTTTCTTTCCGCCCTCGACGACGTAGAGCAACCCTGAACTCAGTTCTAGATAAATCCCGCGCAGCTCGTCTCCGTCTTTACTCAGCACGTCGGGGTTGGAAGGATTGAGCAGATTTCCATCGTCGTCATAGGCATAAACGTTGGCGACAGTCTTATGAAAGGTCACAAAGAACATAGGCGCTCCTTGGAAATAAAAGAGAAGTCATTACGATTGGGCCGAGAGTCACACGATGCGATACTATATCTCGTGCCGGTTAGTAAGAGCCTTGTGCATTGTGACTTCGTCCGCGTATTCAAGATCGGAGCCGACTGGAACCCCCATCGCGATCCGGGTGATCTTAAGGCCGAGCGGCTTCAGCAGTCTCGAAAGATAATTAGCCGTAGCCTCACCTTCCGTATTCGGGTTGGTCGCCAGGATCACCTCTTCAACTTCCGACGACCGCAGGCGCTCCAATAATCCCTTGATCTTCAGCTCTTCGGGGCCGATTCCTCGAATCGGAGAAAGCGCACCGTGCAACACGTGATACAGACCTTTGTACTCACGGGTCTTCTCAATTGTGACGAGATTTAAAGGCTCTTCCACGACGAGAATGATCCGGTGATCGCGGCCGGCGCCGGCGCAAAACCGGCAGGGGTCGACATCCGTGAAGTTGTTGCAGGTCGAACAAAGAATGATCTTGTCTTTTACTTCCCTGATAGAGTCAATCAGCCGTTCGGCTTCGTTCCTCCCGGATCTGAGCAAATAAAATGCGAGCCGCTGAGCCGACTTGTGCCCTATCCCAGGAAGCTTTTTTAACTCGTCTATGAGCCGTGTGACCGGCTCCGCATAATCCAGCATCGTTTTAGGCTATTATTATTCTAATTCTCTCTCGCGGAACGGAGTCATAACTCGTATTTAAGGCCTTAAGACTGGAGCCGGGCTCTGTTTTCGAGCTGCGAGCTGAAGAACACCCGAGACCACTATTATCAAAATCGAAAGGCAGTAGATCCACCACCAGAACGTGAAGCCCAGGCTCGTCGCCCCGATGCTCTGGAGCCTGAACAATGTCCTTGAAACTCGAGCGACTCCCGCCATCGGCCATAACCCGGCGATGACGCCGAGTAGAATGAGCACAAGACCGTACGAGGACTTAAAAGTCGTAGCGCGTCCGAGCAGCAAGCGCGAAGAAACCCCGAGAACGGCGAGCAGCAAGAACGGGATGATAAGCTGCCATGGCATCGATCCGCCTGCTTCTCGTGTTAGCGACAAGCCGTTCATTGCCATCGTGCCGGAGCCCTCGCCGCTCAGGACAAATACAACCCAGCTTCGAAAATAAGAGAACATTGCCACAGCCGCGAATAGCGGCGCCCCCATCGTAAAGCTGCTTCTGAAGCTCGCGACGGCGCTGTTGGCCGTGCGAGCTGCCTTCGAGTCCATAGGTATTATCGGTTCGGGTTATAGAAATGAATTGATGACGGTCGGCCGTTAGAATAATCCCGGCGGAAGACCCATTCCGCCGAGTTTGGATCCAAGCTTACCCTTCATAGCCTCGTCGACCTTTCGAGACGATTCGTTGACCGCGGCTACTATTAAGTCTTGAAGCATTTCAACGTCGCCGCTCTTGAATATCTCAGGCTCGATCTTCAGGCCGACTACCTCTTTGAGACCGTTCATATCGACGGTAACTATGCCGCCGCCGGCGGTCGCGCTGACGCGAATCTGTTGCATATCGCGCTGCAGATCTTCCTGCATCTGCTGCGCCTGTTTCATCATT